>Ga0247736_10000046_pt1 | contig 78386 bp, 68 predicted proteins | sample UWRJL193509B2_FD_180935 | JGI IMG/M metagenome (GOLD analysis project Ga0247736, IMG submission 180935) | Plant litter microbial communities from Arlington Agricultural Research Station in Wisconsin, United States - UWRJ-L193-509B-2 | ecosystem: Environmental > Terrestrial > Plant litter >...
TAATTATATTTTTCAATTGCCTGATCTACATTTTGCTTGGCGGCGTTAAAAGATTCGAAAGTTGACCTCAGTCCAAATTCGGTCTTCAGTATACCATTGATTCGCTCTGCAATGGCATTGTCGTAGGTGTCTTATACGGATATGACTTGACAGTTACTTATTCCACCCTCGGGCAAGTCATAGATAAATAATCAACAGTGAACATATATACTTATATAAGACCATTAAAATGTGTACTGGAAAAATTGATTAAGATTCTACTCACAGAGAATATTTGCAGTTAGGATGGAGAGCAGATAACTGTTTCTTAGTAAAAAAATTCAAACTCACATATATAACTATATACTAACAAACCTTAACTACGGCTCCCATTTGATTTATTTGTTAAAATATGTTAACATCTTGACTTATATAAAGCCTTTATATAGCTTAGCGGACAATTATTTTTAATTGACGTTATCGTATTATTAACTTATCTTTGCAGAATGTTTAAAATTAAACACGTTTTCATACTATCTTTTACTGTAATTGCTTTGACCATTGCAGGTTGCAAAAGTCGATTTGAGAAAATCAGACTGAGCAATGATGTGGCCAAAAAGTACCAGGAGGCTATTAGACTATACAACAAGAAAGATTATTCAAAAGCATTAATCTTATTTGAAGACCTTTCTCAGAAATATCGTGGTAGAGAACAAGCAGAAGATTTAAATTATTATTACGCCTATACTTTATACAGACTAAAGGATTATACGACTGCACGCTACCAGTTTAAATACTTTGCAGATACTTATCCAACCAGTAAAAATGCAGAAGAATGCCGATATATGGGAGCATATTGCTACTATCTGGATTCTCCTGAATTCACACTTGACCAGGAAAATACTTATAAAGCGATTGATGCCTTACAGTTATTTATCAACTTATATCCTAAAAGCGAACGTGTAACCCAGGCTAGTCAGTACATAACAGATCTGCGTGGTAAGCTGGAATTAAAAGTATTTACTAATGCAAAGTTATATTATGACCTTGGTGGTTATGACATTTTCAACTATAAAGCAGCAGTAATCGCATTAAAAAATGCACAGATCGATTTCCCGGATATTAAGTATGCTGATGAAATGGATTTACTGATTGTTAAATCACAATTTGAGTTCGCAAGAAACAGTTATGCATTCCGTCAGGAAGAAAGATTTGGCGAAGCAATCGGTTATGCTAACGAATTTATAGAAAACCACCCTGAAAGTAAGTATCTTGCAGAAGCAAAGGCTCTAAAAGCTGATAGTGAAACCCGTATTGTTGCCGCTAAAAGATTAATAGCAGAAGATGCAAAGCTTCAGGCGAAATACAAAGCATTAATGGAAAAAGATGCGCCGCAAACAGACAGTTCAAACAATAAGACGATTAAAACCCCCGCACAATAATGAATACGAATAAACCCGCAATACCAAATACTACGGTAACAAGAAATGTTAATGATTTAGATCAAAAGACAGAAAACATCTATGAGTCTTTAGTGATTATTTCTAAAAGGGCTAATCAGATTTCTAATAACATGAAAGAAGAACTTCACGGCAAATTAGCTGAGTTCGCATCTTCTAACGACAACCTTGAAGAGATCTTCGAAAATAGGGAGCAAATTGAAATCAGCAAGCACTATGAGCGCATGCCGAAACCATCTCTTATTGCAATTGATGAGTTTCTAAACGATAAGGTTTACCACAGAAATCCAGCTAAAGATCCTCAATAGTCTTTGCATAGGCATTAAATTGCATAACCATTTGCATTAATAGACCATGCTTAGAAACAAAAATATCATCCTTGGCGTTTGCGGCAGTATAGCAGCATATAAGTCAGCAATATTAGTCAGGCTCCTGATTAAAGCTGGTGCAAACGTCAGGGTTATCCTCACAGCAGATGCGGCAAATTTCATCACCCCGCTTACCCTCGCTACATTATCTAAAAATCCAGTTTACACTAAATACTTCGAAGAAGAAACCGGGGTATGGAGTAACCATGTAGAATTAGGCCTTTGGGCTGACTATATGATTATTGCTCCGGCAAGTGCCAATACAATTGGAAAAATGGCGAATGGCCTTTGCGACAACCTGCTTAGCGCAGTTTATCTTTCAGCAAAATGCCCGGTTTTTTATGCTCCCGCTATGGATCTTGACATGTGGAAACATGAAAGTACAAGAGCCAATATCGAAAAGCTTAAAACTTTTGGCAATCTGATGATCTCCCCTAATAGCGGCGAACTCGCAAGCGGTTTACATGGTGAGGGCAGAATGGCAGAACCCGAAGAAATTGTAGCTTATATTTCAGAAACAATTAAAAAAGGGCTTCCACTGGCAGGCGTACAGGTAATAGTTACCGCCGGCCCAACCTACGAACCAATCGACCCAGTGCGTTTTATCGGGAATCACTCTTCAGGTAAAATGGGTTTCGCCATTGCAGATGAAATGGCACTGTTAGGTGCAGATGTATTATTGATCAGCGGGCCAACCGCCGAGAAAAGCAAACAGCACGTCAAACGTATAGATATAACAACTGCAGCAGAAATGCTTCGGGCTTGTGAAACTAATTTTTCGGCAGCTTCAATTATCGTGATGAGCGCAGCGGTAGCAGATTATACCCCTCTGCTTGTGGCAGCGAAAAAGATAAAAAAGAAAGAAGAAAGCTTCACTATCGAGCTCAAAAAAACCACCGACATACTGGCTACACTAGGACAAATAAAAACGCCAAACCAGCTATTGGTCGGCTTTGCCCTGGAAACCGATAATGAGGAAGAAAATGCAAAATCTAAATTGAGCAAAAAAAACCTCGACCTGATCGTATTAAATTCTCTCCGGGATGAGGGAGCAGGCTTTCAAAAAGATACGAACAAAATTACTATCTTTAATCGTGCAGAGGAAAAGATAGAATACCTGATCAAATCTAAGGTCGATGTGGCAAAGGATATCTGCACAGAAATAGTAAAATTATATCAAGAATGAGAACTTGCTGATGAAAACAACCCTTCCCTCAGTTTTATTTTTCCTGCTAATCACCCTTAGCAGTTTTGCGCAGGAACTAAATACAAGGGTCCAGGTTACCGCACCACAAGTACCTAACATCAACAAAAAGAATATAGAGCTGATCCAGTCTACAGTTCGAAATTTTCTAAATAACAATAAATGGAGCAGCGAAAGTTATCTGCCGCAGGAAAGAATTGAATGCAACCTTGTGATCAAAATTACTGCATGGGACGGCAATTCAGCTTATAAAGCAGAAGCTCAAATACAATCTAGCAGACCCATATTTGGAACAGCTTACAATAGTACCCTGCTAAATTTAAGCGACAAGGACTTTGATTTCAACTACAACGAAGGCCAGCCAATAGATTTCTCAGACCAAAATTATCTAACCAACTTAAGTTCTCTCTTATCTTATTACGCTTATACAATTATTGGCTTTGATAAGGATAGCTTCAGTAAGCTTGGTGGCACCCCCTATTTTCTGAAAGCACAGAATATTCTCAATATTGCCCAGCAGTCAGGTAATAGCGGATGGAAGGCCTACGACGGACTCCGAAACCGGTACTGGATGAATGAGAATGTACTTAATAAAAGCTTTGAGGAGTTGAGAGTATTCATTTACAATTACCACGCGAATACCTTAGACCAAATGCAAGCGACCCCCGCTAATGGAAGCAAAATCCTGCTGGGCTTTCTGCCCGATCTTAAACAGATGGATAAACAGAAATTGGGATCTATCTTTCCAAATGTTTACTTCTCTACAAAAGCAGAGGAAATGGTGAGCATTCTTTCTTTGGGAACAAGCCAGGATAAAATAAAAGCATACAACCTACTGGATACTATCGATCCTGCAAACATTAGTAAATACGAACTGCTAAAAAAGAACTAAGCCTCCACTCCTCTTCATAAACTACATCGCAAATAAAATATAATTTATTTTGTTTGTACGAATATATTCGTACATTAGTAATACGAAACAATTCGTACTTCAGACTATGGCATCACCTACTACAGTAAAACCAACAGAAAGTGAACTGGAAATTCTTCAGATTTTATGGGAAAAAGGAAATTGTACAGTAAGAGATGTACATGAGATCCTAACCATAAACAAAGAAGCAGGTTATACCACCACTTTGAAACTGATGCAAATCATGCATGAAAAGGGTCTGGTTACAAGGGATACAAGCGCGAAAACCCATATGTATTCTGCCCTCGCCAGCCAGCAGAAAACACAGCAGCACCTGGTATCGAAGTTAATTGATAATGCTTTTAATGGATCAGCTGCACGTCTGGTTATGCAGGCATTAGGTAACCATTCCTCCAGCAAAGATGAAATTGAAGCAATAAAAAAGTACCTGGACGAATTAGAAAACAAATAAGTTATGGAAACGCTATTAGACAATTTAATAAAGGCTACCGGCTGGAGTATCTTACACTCGATATGGCAAGGTGCTTTGATCTACGGACTTCTACTACCCAGCCAAATGCGGATATTTAAAGTTAGGGCTAAATACAAATATGTTTTGGCCTACACCGCAAATTGTTTTATGCTGGCTTCTTTCCTATTGACGTTTGTCTCTTTGTTTCACTGGCCGTCAAATCAGGATACTATTCAAAGCTACAATCACGAGATAGCAGGAATCAGCTTTCATCCTCCTACGTTAACAATCTCACAATATGCTGAAATGGCATTCCCATTTGTTGCCCTGTTCTACACCTTTGGTTTATTTATCCAATCTTACGTTGTATTTAAAGGATATAAAAAGGTAGAACAGCTAAGAAATGAAACACATTTTAGCATTCCGGAAGAATGGCAGATTCTTTTTATGAACCTGACAAAAAAGTTGAATATCAAAAAACATATTACGTTTCATTTGTCACCTCATGTTACGGTGCCCCTTGTTTTAGGATATTTAAAACCGATAATATTGTTCCCTATGTCTTTAGCGCTGCAGATGGACATCAAACAGGTAGAAGCGATATTGATCCATGAACTTTCTCATGTAAGACGCAATGATTATTTACTTAACCTGGTGAAGACAATTATAGAAACGATCTTGTTTTTCAATCCTTTTGTATGGCTCACCAGCAAGTTCATCAATATTGAAAGGGAACATGCCTGTGATGATTTAGTGATATCGCTGACAAATACACCACTAACTTATGCCCATGCACTGTTACAGCTTGAGTTATTAGCAGACAAAACTACCCCTAGCCTAACCCTGGCCGCAACAGGGTCTAATCAACACTTATACCAACGCATCAAAAGAATCACTGATATGAAAACGAACTATATGAATTCAAAACAGAAGCTTTTCGCAATTACACTGACCATTGCGACAATAGTTTCGCTCGCCTGGATCAACCCAACAAAAAGTGAAAGACAACTTAAGGGTATCCAGCTTAAAGAAAATGATAAAATAGCATTAACCGATGCTGAGGCGTCGCCCGCAGATACAACAAAAAAGAAATTTAAGAAGATCGTTAGAAAGAAAGTTAAGACCTCAAAATCCGGCAAAGTGATATCCATTGTTATAGATACTATTACAGGAGATCCATCTTTATTAGCTATAAATAACTCAATCCACCCGAACATCAACTTAAACTTTGAAACTTCATCAGATTCTTTGTTAACTCATGAACTGATTAATCAGGCAAAAGAGCTTTCAATCAATACAAATAAATTGGTATGGAATACAAACCCAAATATCTCAGCCAAAGAATTAAATAAGATACGCATAGCTATTCAGAAGAATGGTCAGCAACTACAGAAGAAATTTAATTCACCTGAGTACAGAGCCAAAATGTTAAAGTTTAGCAAAGAGTTACAAGCCAAATACAATACTCCTGAAGAAAGGGCTAAGCTGAAAGCATTTGCTGCAGAGGCCATCGCAAAAGCAAACAGTCCTGAACAAAGACTGAAATGGCAGGCATTGATTAAAGCTCAGAATTATGGTGGTGCAACTGACTTTACACAGAATACGCCGACAAACAAGGAACTGGAATTAATTGAAAAATTATCGGCGACGAAAAATGACTTAAAGTTTTCCCTCATACCAACCGAATCCCTAAAAAAGGATCTAAAAGAAATGGAGATCAACGAGGGTAATTTAAGCAAATCTGAGTTGAACCGGATAAATCTTGTAATCAATAACAAAGCGCTATTCCTGAATCAGAACGATGACAAAATTAAAATACAGCAAACTCCTGAATATATTCAACTGAAAAAGAAATTTGACAAGGATGTACAAGAGCTTGTAAATAAGAAAACCAAAAAAAGCAATTAGTAAGCTATTCCATTACACCTCATAGATACCCTGACGGCAGAAGAACAACTTCTGCCGTTTTTTGTTAGAAAAGAATAAACTTGCATTGACTAAGTTTTCATAATTTAGCAAACAAATATGCTACAGAAACTTTCTATACGTAATTACGCGCTGATCGATAGTGTTGATCTGGAACTGGACAAAGGCCTGAATATCATTACCGGAGAAACCGGTGCCGGGAAATCTATCATGTTAGGTGCGCTGTCTCTTATTTTAGGTCAGCGGGCAGAAACCAAATACTTCTTTAACCAGGAAAAGAAGTGTGTTATTGAAGGACAGTTTAACCTTTCCGGCACGGTACTGCAATCCTATTTTGAAGAATTTGATCTGGATTTTCATGATGAAAGCATTTTAAGGCGGGAAATATCTATCGATGGTAAGTCGAGGGCTTTCATAAATGATACCCCGGTTACCTTGGCCGTAATGAAACAGGTAGGTGAAAGACTGATAGATATCCATTCTCAGCATGCTACCCAGGAAGTTAACGATCCGGGTTTCCAGCTTTCGGTTGTAGATACCTTATCTGACCACAGCCCTTTACTTGCAAAGTACCGGCAAAAATTTAAAGCGTATAAAAAAAACCTGCAGCATCTCATCAATCTGCAGACCTCTGCCGATGAAGCCAGGAGTAAACAGGACTATGAACAATTCCTTTTTAATGAGCTGGAAAATTCGAATTTAAAAGCAGGTGAACAAGCTGATCTGGAGATTGAACTGGAAGCGTTGAATCATGCAGAAAGCATAAAAAGAGGATTATTAAACGGTTATAGTTTACTCGACGGGGAAGAAACCGCAGTGATGCCCATCTTAAAAGAAGTAATCAGCCAGATCCAGGGAATTGAAAAATTCAGTCCTTCTTATGCTGCATTAAATGAAAGATTGCGTTCAGTACTCATCGAGGTGAAAGATATTGCCAGTGAAGCCGCTGATTTAGAAGAAAATATCGTATTCAATCCGGCAAGGATAGAAGAGATTAATGTCAGGCTTGATATCATCTATACTTTACAGCAAAAGCACAGGGTAAATAGCATTGATGAATTAATCGCTATCCAGAATGAACTTTCCGATAGTCTGAGCACCCTTCTCAATAGTGATGAAGAGATTGAGCGCCTGATCCGGGAAATCAATACACTAAAGAACGAATTAGAAAAAATAGCGGATACGCTTTCTAAAAACCGCAGCAAGGCGATTATTCTTGCACAAAAACAGGTTGGGGAAATTCTGGTACGTGTGGGTATGCCTAATGCAAAAATAAAGATCGAGCAGACCGTTGTAGAGAATTTGAACAAGGATGGTAAAGACATGATCGCTCTGCTATTCTCAGCAAATGCCGGACAGGCCCCTGCGCCGGTTGGCAAGGTTGCTTCCGGTGGTGAACTTTCAAGATTGATGCTGGCCATAAAATCTATTATTTCTAAACACACCTCATTGCCAACGCTGATTTTTGATGAGATTGATACTGGTATTTCGGGCGAAACAGCGCTCCGTGTTGGCGATGTGATTGGAGAACTGGAGCAAAATATGCAGGTAATCTGCATTACGCACCTTCCGCAGATCGCTGCAAAAGGGGAAGCGCATTACTTTGTGTATAAAAAAGAAGAATCTGCCCGTACTACAACCGGTATCCGTAGGCTGAACAGCCAGGAACGTATTTCAGCAATTGCTGAGATGCTAAGTGGTAAAAATCCGGGGGAGTCTGCTTTAAAAAATGCCGAAGATCTGTTAGGTGTAACAAAATAAGACTATAGGGATTTCTGTTATTCAGGCCTAGGATGGAGCTGCAATCTATTACAGCCCCCCTATTAACCTATTTTAACATTTATTGAGTGATGAAAGGACTTTTTTTATTGTAAAATAACCTGGAGATCAGTTAAATTAGCTCCATGATTAAGTATCTTCTTGGAACAATCCTGCTTTTATTATTTTGCCTGACATCTTACGCGCAGAACCTGTTTTCCATTACTGGAAAGGTGACAGATAAAAAAGGCGAAACACTACCCGGCGCAGGAATATATCTGAGTGGATATACAGTCGCTACCGTTACCAATAATGACGGAAATTTTAGCTTAAACAAATTAAAGCCTGGATCTTACGAAGTAGTTGTACAGATGATGGGCTTTCTGCCTTATAGTAAAAGTGTAATCATATCCGACCGATCCGTTAACATCTCTATCACACTTGCTGAAAATACGGTGCAACTGCAGGAGGTAGTGATCACAGCAGATCCTAACCGAGAAAAGAATTTAAAGATTTTTAAGGATTTCTTTATCGGAAAGACACCGAATTCTGAAAAGTGTAAGATCTTAAATCCACAGGTACTCTATATTAAATACGATGGAGACCACAATATCCTCAGTGTAACAAGTAATGAATTCCTGATCGTAGAAAACAAGGCGCTAGGTTACCGCCTGAAGTATATGCTCAATCTATTCGAATATAATTATAACACAAGAATTGTGTACTTCGCTGGATTGCCTGTTTTTGAAGATCTGAAAGGATCGGGGGGAAAAAAAAGAACATGGCAGAAAAACCGCGAAATTGCCTACGCAGGTTCTCCGCAGCATTTTTTCCAATCCCTATATAGAAACACTGTGCAGCAGGAAGGCTTTATTGTTTATAAACGGATAAAGGTTCCAAATCCAAACAGACCGACTGACGCTTATATTTCTGCGATGAAATCCCGTCTTGTAAAAAGGATGAAGAGCGTGGCGATGATGAAAGTAGGTTATGCAGAAGCCGATTCATTGGCCTACTATAGAAAACTGGAAGAACTTCCAAAAGAATATGTAAGTCTCGATATGTCTGGTGTGGTGATAGATACCCTGGTTAAAAGTATTTATCCGAACAGGAAAACTATCAACTTTAAGGATGAACTTTATGTAATGTACACCAAGGAAGAAGAAACCAACGGTATTCTAATTCCGGCCATTATGTAATACGGCCGCTAACTATTCCGAATTATCAGATTTCAGTGATACATCAGCTCGAAGGGCCTTTTAGTTTCTATTCAAACGGTGGGATGCACGATCCGAGATCTGTTTTATATGAAGGCTTCTGGGCTTATGAGAAGATTGGAGACATGGTTCCGATAGATTATATCCCAATTAGTAAAAGATAAAATAAAATATGCTTATTACTAATATTATTAGTATTTTTAACTAATGATATTACAGGAAGGAACCGCGGATAATTATTTGAAAGGAAGAGGTGCGCAAATTAATCCGCATAATCGTTTCTTAGAAAATTCATATGTAAAAGAGCATGTGGAAGGCATCGATAACTGGGAGGCTGACCATCAGAAAACAACTTTTATATTTAGCGAGGCAAAATCTATAGTTAATAAGGTAGCCAGTCCTGATGTCGGTATGGCCTATTCGCTTAATCCATACCAGGGATGCGAACATGGCTGCACGTATTGTTATGCGAGAAATACACATGAATATTGGGGATTTAGTGCGGGGCTTGACTTTGAAAGGAAGATTTTAATAAAAAAAGATGCGCCTGAATTATTTAAAAAGTTTTTAGAGCGAAAGGGCTGGAATGCCGACACAATCTCTTTATCCGGCAATACGGATTGTTATCAGCCGGCAGAGCGTGAGTTTAAAATCACAAGGCAGCTTTTAGAGATCGCACTGGCCTATAAACAACCAATAGGCATGATTACCAAAAATGCGCTGATCTTGCGCGACGTGGATATTTTGCAGGAACTGGCAAAACTTAATCTCTGCATGGTATATGTTTCCATTAACTCCCTGGATGAAAAACTCAGGTCAAAAATGGAACCCAGAACTACTACGATTAAACAACGGCTAAGAGTGGTAGAAGAATTATCGAGAGCGGGGATTCCTGCAGGAGTAATGGTTGCACCGATTGTACCGGGTTTGAGCGACCATGAAATCCCCTCGATATTAAAGACTGTGGCAGAATGCGGAGCGTTAAGCGCAGGATATACAATTGTCAGGTTAAATGGTGCTATCGGTGCAATATTTGAGGATTGGCTGAAGACAAATTTCCCTGACAGGTTCGACAAGGTCTGGCATATGATCCAGTCATGCCATGGAGGTAATGTAAATGACAGCCGTTTCGGACAGCGGATGAGAGGGGAAGGAAATATAGCCAAACTGATTAGCGATACCTTTAAGCTCCATTGCAGGATCAACAAGCTGAATGACAAAACCATGAAACTCGATTCCAGTCTGTTTGCTGTCCCAAAGGTACAGCTGAGTTTATTTTAAAGTACTACCTGCCGGATGATAAAGTGTGATATACCCTCATCAATTTGGGGTCTATGCCGTGTTGGGAAGTCAGACTGCCCGGAAAATAAAAAAGGCTGCCTTTTGAAAGACAGCCTTAAGTTATTTAGATAGGATAACAGAACTAACCGCTAAACTTCTTTTTTCTTTTTACCAGGACTTTTGTTCTCTACTACAATCAGATCAGTTTCTTTATTGTAATCGATTTCCAGAATATCACCATCGTTAATCTCACCTTTAAGGATCTCTTCAGCAATAGGATCTTCCAGATATTTCTGGATGGCACGTTTTAACGGACGGGCACCAAAGTTACTGTCAAAACCTTTGTCAGCAATAAACTCTTTTGCCACTTCGGTCAGCTTCACTTCATAACCCAGTGAGTGTACACGGCCAAATAATGATTTCAATTCAATATCAATGATTTTGAAGATCTCATCTTTACCTAATGTATTAAACACGATCACGTCATCAACACGGTTAAGGAATTCAGGAGCAAAAGCACGTTTTAATGCATTTTCGATTACTCCCCTTGAATGCGTATCAACCTGGTTGGTTTTAGCAGTGGTAGAGAAACCTACACCCTGTCCAAAATCTTTCAGCTGACGTGCACCTATGTTAGATGTCATGATAATAATTGTATTTCTAAAGTCGACTTTACGACCAAGACTATCTGTCAGCTGACCTTCGTCCAGTACCTGTAACAAGATATTAAATACATCAGGGTGAGCTTTTTCAATCTCATCTAACAGGATAACCGCATAAGGTTTACGACGTACTTTCTCCGTTAACTGACCACCTTCTTCATAACCAACATATCCGGGAGGCGCTCCCACTAAACGTGAAACAGCAAATTTCTCCATGTATTCACTCATGTCAATCTGGATCAGTGAATCATCACTGTCAAACATAAACCTGGCTAATTCTTTAGCAAGCTCAGTTTTACCTACTCCTGTAGGACCAAGGAAAATGAATGAACCAATTGGTTTTTTCGGATCTTTTAATCCGGCTCTTGTACGCTGAATAGCTTTAGTCAGTTTTTTAATTGCATCATCTTGTCCGATGATTTTCGCTGCTACAGTTTCTCCCATGTTCAGCAGTTTCACACTGTCTGTCTGACCAACACGCTGTAAAGGAATACCAGTCATCATAGAAACAACTTCCGCTACATTATCTTCAGTTACTGTGTAACGTTTAGTTTTTGTTTCGGCTTCCCAGGCAGACTTCGCTTTTTCCAGTTCTTCCAAAAGATTCTTTTCAGTATCTCTCAGTTTGGCTGCTTCCTCATATTTCTGGCTCTTAACAACTTTATTTTTCTCTACTTTGATATTTTCAATCTTAGTTTCGATGTCTATAATGTTTTCAGGAACATGGATATTTGTTAAATGCACTCTTGAACCAGCCTCATCCAAAGCATCAATAGCTTTATCAGGAAGGAACCTGTCAGTGATATACCTTGAAGTAAGGGCTACACAAGCATTAATTGCTTCATTCGTATAAGTCACACCATGGTGTTCTTCATACTTTTCTTTAATCCTGTTTAAGATTTCAATAGTCTCATCAGGCGAAGCAGGTTCGATCATTACCTTTTGAAAACGACGGTCTAATGCACCATCTTTTTCAATATACTGACGGTATTCATCTAATGTTGTTGCACCGATACATTGAATTTCGCCCCTCGCCAAAGCAGGTTTGAACATATTCGAGGCATCCAGTGAACCCGAAGCACCACCAGCACCAACAATCGTATGGATCTCATCAATGAATAAGATCACATCAGTTGATTTTTCCAGTTCGTTCATTACCGCTTTCATACGCTCTTCAAACTGTCCCCTGTACTTGGTACCTGCAACCAATGAAGCAAGATCTAAAGTAACTACACGTTTGTTGAATAATACACGTGATACTTTACGCTGCACGATGCGCAACGCAAGACCTTCAGCAATAGCTGATTTACCAACACCCGGCTCTCCAATAAGAATTGGATTGTTCTTTTTACGACGGGAAAGAATTTGGGAAACACGTTCAATTTCTTTTTCACGTCCAACGATGGGGTCTAAACGACCTTCTTCCGCAGCTTTAGTTAAATCTCTTCCAAAATTATCCAGAACGGGTGTTTTGGACTTAATGTCAGATACTTTCTTCGGGCTGCTAAAGCTTTCCTCTTCACGGTAATCATCATCACCACCAGTTGAAGCGCTTCCTTGAGTTTCATCTCTAAAACCATTTTTGTTCACTTCTACCTCCTGTTTAAAAATTTCGTAATTGATACTATACTGTAATAAGATCTGAGAAGCAATATTATCATCATCCCTAAGGATAGAAAGCAATAAATGCTCCGTACCTATAAGGTCGCTTTTAAATATTTTAGCTTCCAGATAGGTTATTTTTAAAACTTTTTCGGCTTGTTTGGTTAACGGGATGTTTCCCAGGTTAACCGTAACACTAGATGTACCTCTTACAGCGTCTTCAATTGAACGACGTAGCTTAGATGTATCCACACCGAGTGATTTCAATATTTTGATGGCCATACCATCGCCTTCGCGAATCAGACCTAGCAAAAGATGTTCAGCGCCTATATAATCATGACCTAATCTCAGGGCTTCTTCCCTGCTAAACGAAATCACGTCTTTTACTTGTGGTGAAAATTTAGCTTCCATATATACCTTTATTAAACGGGATCGCCTCTAAACTATAAAAATATGTTTATAAAAAAGCGTCGCCAATCTGATTTATTTTATCAACAATTACGCCATATAGCTGAGCGCAGATTTCGTTACTGACGTTATTTCACTAAACTTACTAACTTTTGACACTAATAGCAATAATATTTTGTTTCACCTAACAAAATAAAAACAACATCTAAGGTACTTTAAATAATCATTACAGAGATTGGCGTTACGGGTTTTGAGAGAATTGTCCCTAAATTGTAATGATTCCAGTCACTAATTACGCCTGTCATTTTGTAAGTCAGCATTTTTTTTATGTACTAAAATGGCAGAGAAATAAAGCTGCCGCGAACTGCATTTATAGCAATGAAATCGATTATATATAATAAACCATTTCGTTACTTACTTACCTTGTTTATATTTGTAGCTATCGGCTTTATCAATACAAAAGATAAGCCGTAAAATAATACATAAAAACGTCTTTTAAAGACGCAAACATAAAAACCCGATATGTCAGACGAAAAAATAATATTTTCAATGGCGGGAGTAAATAAGATTTATCCTCCGCAAAAACAAGTACTAAAGAACATTTACCTTTCCTTTTTCTATGGTGCCAAAATTGGCGTAATAGGTTTAAACGGATCAGGTAAATCTTCCGTTCTAAAAATCATTGCAGGAATTGATAAAGCTTTCCAGGGTGAAGTGGTATTTTCACCAGGTTATACTGTAGGCTATCTGGCACAGGAGCCGGAGCTTGACGAAAACAAGACTGTCCGTGAAGTAGTTGAAGAAGGGGTTGCTGAGATCACTGCCATTTTAAAAGAATACGAAGCTATCAACGAGCAGTTCGGTTTACCTGAAGTTTATGAAGATGCTGACGCAATGGATAAACTGATGGCCAAACAAGGTGAGCTGCAGGATAAAATTGACGCTACCAATGCATGGGAACTTGATACAAAACTGGAGCGTGCAATGGATGCTTTACGCTGCCCTGATCCTGATGCAAAGATCGGTGTACTTTCCGGAGGTGAACGCCGCCGTGTAGCCATGTGCCGTTTGTTACTGCAGGAACCTGATGTATTACTACTGGATGAGCCAACGAATCACCTTGATGCGGAGAGCATCGACTGGCTGGAGCAATTCCTGAAAGAATATAAAGGAACGGTAATCGCGGTAACCCACGATAGATATTTCTTAGATAATGTAGCGGGATGGATTCTTGAACTAGACCGCGGAGAGGGTATCCCATGGAAAGGTAATTACTCTTCATGGTTAGATCAGAAAGCTAAACGTTTAGCACAAGAAGAAAAAACAGAAAGTAAACGTCAGAAAACATTGGAGCGTGAGCTGGAGTGGGTACGTATGGCACCTAAGGCAAGGCATGCAAAATCTAAAGCACGTTTATCTAATTATGATAAACTGGCCTCAGAAGATTCTAAAGAAAGAGAAGATAAACTGGAGTTATTTATTCCTGCAGGACCGCGATTGGGTAATGTGGTGATAGAAGCGAACAATGTAACGAAGGCTTATGGTGATAAGATCTTGTTCGAAAACCTAAGTTTCTCTTTACCTCCTGCCGGGATTGTAGGGATTATCGGGCCCAATGGTGCAGGTAAAACCACGCTTTTCCGTTTAATTACTGAGCAGGAAACTCCTGATACGGGAACTTTCAGAGTTGGAGAAACTGTAGCACTGGGTTATGTTGACCAGATGCACAATGACCTTGATGGTGATAAAACTGTTTATGAGAATATTACTGATGGATTAGACAATATCCAGTTAGGTAATAAAGCAGTAAGCGGACGTGCCTATGTGTCCAAGTTCAATTTCAACGGCGGTGATCAGCAAAAGAAAGTAAGCATACTTTCTGGTGGAGAACGTAACCGGGTACACCTGGCGATAACGCTTAAAAAAGGAGCAAATGTATTGCTGCTGGATGAGCCAACGAATGATATTGACGTAAACACTTTACGTGCATTGGAAGAAGCATTGGAAAACTTTGGCGGATGTGCTGTTGTGATTAGTCACGATAGATGGTTTTTAGACCGTATCTGTACGCACATTTTAGCTTTCGAAGGTAATTCGCAGGTTTACTTTTTTGAAGGTAACTATAGCGATTACGAAGAAAACCGTAAAAAACGCCTTGGTGATGTTACCCCGCACAGAATTAAATACAAGAAATTAGGCTAAGCTACTTACGCCCGAAATTCTGTAAACGATAATTGAAACTCAGTAAGAAATATCTGGTAATTTGATTGTACCGACTATCGGTAATTGAATTATCAGATATACTTCTTACGAGGTTATTCCCCTGGTTCAGCAAATCGTAAGCCTGTACCGAGATTGTTCCCTGTTTATTCTTAAATATACTTTTTTCGAGGTTGAGGTTGATTAAAAGCGGATTCGGCGCATTTAATGAATAACCCGAATTTATCCTTTTAGATACATCTGCACTGACAGAGAGCCGTTTATTTAAAAATGCACGTCCGTTCACATTAAACTGCCAGGTTTCAATGTTCCTTAATTTAAACTGGGCAATCGAATACCTGTTACTGCTATAGTTATAGGTAGCATACCCCGAAAGAATCAGGTTTTTCTGGTTCATTCTCAATTTAAGGGATTGCGAAAAGTTGATGTTCCTGTTGTTGTTCAACAGGTCATTTGCATAGGAGACCATATTGATATAATCCCAGGTACCGCTAAGTTCTGCTTTGAACTTATTTTTGGCAAAGGGGATAGAATAAGAATACATACTGCCTAACGAATATGTACCATTTGCATTTTCAAAACGGGTCTGCTGCTTTAAACTGTTTAATGTGTCTTGTATCAGTACCACATTACTGACCACCTGATCTTCGACTACAGATCCATTGAGACCGAGCATAAATGTAGCCGCCGTCAGTTCATCTGTATTTTGGTAAGTGAGGTTTCCAGAATGTGTAAAGCTCGACTTCAGATCGGGGTTACCAATAATTACATTCTGCAGGTTACTGATATTCGGGACAGGCTGCAACTGATAAAAATCAGGCGCGGCACTGATTCCGCTATAAACAAAGGCAAGAACATCCCAATCGGATAAATTGTAAGAAAGGTTAACAATCGGAGAAATATTAACCTCCACATGATCAATTTTACTTTCGTTACCTTCATACTGACCGGTAAGCATACTAGGTAATACGGTTACGCCAAGACTATAAGTAAGATTTTTTGCCTGGTACCGGTAATCAGCTGCAAAGCGGTGCTGTATAAATGAAGAAGAGTATAATGAACTCAGTGAATCTACTACACTCGCATTGCCGGTATTGTTATTTACCCTCGTATACAAACTGTTTTTAGTCCTGTTCAGGGAAAAGAAATAAGAAAAATCAATGTTCCTTTTTACAGCAGAGTCAATACTTGTTTTTAAAGGTTCACTATACCTGAAGTCTGCAGTGATACCGTTTGTTCTGTTTTCAGTATCCACGAAGCGGTTTACCAGAGAATCTTTTAACAATTCGTGGTTAAGCCGGTTATAATAGCTGATCCTGTTGCCAAGGTCATCCTCTACCTGGTTAATTCCGCTATTGATGGTCAGCCCCGCAGACATGCTTCTTCCGGGCTTTGTCATACTTCCCGCCCATACAAAGTTTCCATTGATATTCGGGGTTTCTGTCGCAGAGCTGGTATTATTTTGCAGGTCCTGCATAATCTGCCCGGTTTGATTGGATATCGTATTGGCATCCCGCTGTCTTTTAGTCCAGCCCCCGCCCAATGAAGCCTGGAAATAACTCTTCTCGGCTACGGACTGAATGTTGAAGTTGATATTATGGTTATTGTCGACCGATTTACTTTCGGATTCTGACTGGTTCAGGATCGTACCGCCGGGGTTGATCGTTTCTATAAAATTGAATTGCTGCGAGATATTCTTGTTATATCCGTAATTATAGTTAGCGCTGGCCGTAATACCATTTGCCAGTTTATCCCTGTAATTTACACCCGCAGCAGCAGTAGTATTGATACCGGCATCGTTGTTCGTATTATTCGAGTTGCTAATTACACCAATCTGTTTACTTCCCTCCCATAAATTACCATTGGCTTGCAGCCCATAGCGTTTATTGGTTCCGCCACTCGCTAAAACATTACCGAAAGTACCTTTATTTTGACCCGCCTTGGTAACCAGGTTCAGCATCTTCTGCGAGTCGCCGGTCCGCATTCCCGTAAAGTTGGCCTCGTCACCGTAATCATTGATAATCTGTAATTTGTCGACCACACTAGCCGGAAGCTGACCGATAAAGTCTTTGACACTATTGGTAAAAAAATCTTCACCATTAACCCTTAATTTAAGTAGCGGCTTTCCCATCGCAAACGTATTACCGTTTGCATCGATCTCTACCCCGGGCAATTGCCTGAGCAGGTCTTCTACCCTGTCATTATCTGAGACCTGGTAAAAGCCGGCATTATATTCAATCGTATCTTTTTTTATTTTAATCGGCCTGTCCTTCGCACTGATCACTACCTCATTCAATAAGTTAGCCTCGGGATTGAGCCTGATCGTATCAATATCCATCACCAGCTGGTCGTTGCGGTAACGATAAGAATGACTAAAAGCCTTAAAGCCTACCCTGATAATTAATAAAGAAATACGGTCGCCCTTAAAGCCTTCGAATGCGAACCTGCCGTGGTTATCGGTAACGGAATTGAGGGTGTCCTTATCTGCAACAAGGTAAACATCTGCACCGGCCACACTCACCTGAAGGGAATCTACTACTACACCATTTACTCTTCGCTGGGATTGCGCATGTGCAGTATAAGAACAAAGAAACCATAAGGCATGAAATAAAACCAGGCATTTCAAATGACTCAAATTTCCAGGAAAATTTAAAAATTTAACCATTCGTCATACGATCCTATTAGCCACAGTTTCAAAATGCCTTTCCTGTGAAAGAAATGCTTAGCGCCTTCCTTTCACAAGTATAACAGTTTGTCTTATCAAAATAACCGATTTTTCAAGAAAACAAGGAAATATTCAGAATTTAGAAAGTATTTTCCCTATTCTGCGATTGGAGAAACAACTTTATCTGGTCTTGGGCCTCTTTTGTAAATAACTAATCCATTCAGGAAATTGCGCAGGATCTGATCACCGCAGGGTTTAAAATTAGGATGGTCTTCACTTCTGAAAAATGAACCCAGCTCACTTTTTGTCACCTTAAAATTTACCAGTTCCAGTATCTTGATGATATCTTCATTATTTAGCTCCAGCGCTACGCGGAGTTTCTTTAAAATGTCGTTGTTGCTCATAATTACATCGCTACTTCTATCTTCACTTTCTTGTTTTTTATTTTTTCAGTCGACAAGGCCGAGAGTACCTTTTGTACCATATTGCGTTTCACAGCAACATAAGAACTTTGGTCTTTTACCTCGATCAATCCTACATCTTCCTTTTGCAAACCACCCTTTTTAAGCAGCAGCCCAACAATATCGATTTTATTGACCTTGTCCTTTTTACCCGCAGCGATATAAAGCGTTTGCCACTGGCTGTCTTTAGGCAGCTGGTAGTTACCCTTAAGCACTTCAGTTTCTATATCAGACTTGATAAAAGGATACTTTTCTTCGTCAGTCATAATCAGGTATGCCGTTCCTTTTGCATTCATACGGGCTGTACGGCCATTTCTATGCAAAAATGCATCCTCTGTATAAGGAAGCTGGTAATGGATGATATATTCTACCTCCGGAATATCCAGCCCTCTCGAAGCAAGATCTGTAGTGATTAATATTTTGATACTGCCATTTCTGAACTTCAGCAAGGCGCGTTCTCTTTCATCCTGTTCCATACCACCATGGAAAATATCGTGCGCAAGATCTTTGTCAATCAGCAAATCACTGATACGGTCTACCGTTTCCCTGTGGTTACAAAAGATCAGCGTTGTTTTGTTGCTGCCTATTTTACAGATCAGTTCAAATAAAACATCCAGTTTGTCTTCTGCAGTTGCAGCAATCTTCTTCAGTTTTAAATCAGGTACGACCTTCACATCTTTCAGGAAGTTGATCTCAATAGCATCTTTAACACCAGTAAAATCAGGAATGTTTTCCATAGAAGTTGCAGAAGTAAGTATCCGCTGTGAAAGCGACCGCATATCTCCGATGATATAAGCCATATCTTCCTGGAAACCGAACTCCAATGCTTTATCGAACTCATCCAGCACTAAAGTAGTGATCGTGGATTCATCAAAGTTTTCTTTACGAAGGTGATAGGCGATCCTGCCTGGCGTGCCGATTAAAACCGCAGGAGGCTGTTCAAAATTATTTTTTTCCGTTTTCACCGGGTGCCCGCCATAACAGCAGTTCACTTTAAAACCGGTTCCCATTAATTTAAACACCTGTTCTATCTGCAAAGCCAGTTCCCTTGAAGGAACCAGTATCAATGCCTGTACACCTTTAACAGCCGGATTCAGATTTTTCAGCACAGGCAATAAAAAGCCTATTGTTTTGCCCGAACCGGTTGGTGCGAGCAAAACAATATCTTTTCCTTTGTTTGCCGCAGCAATAGCTGCCTGCTGCATATCATTCAAAGAAGCGATTTTTAAATTACCCAGTACCTTTTCTACCATCATGGAGCAAAGATAAGGGAATTAAGCAAAGATTTTTGTAAAAGGGGGATACTACTGCTGAAGGAACTTTTTCCTGATCTTGCTTAACCTGATCTGTGCCTTATGTTCCAGTTTCATTAACATGTTACCTCTTTTATACATCCATGAAGTAACTTTATGATTGGCTTCCTGAATTGGAGAGCAGATTTTCTCTTCTAAAATATCAAGATATTTTGTGTTCGACCTGCTTTGCTGAAGTAAATAGAATTCGTTCATTAGTTCTGTGTTCATCTTTACTTTAATTAAATGAGTATGTTCAGTTAGTTAATGCTATAACGATACGACCATTAGGTTGGTATCGGTTGCGCCTGATTAAATTTAATAAAAATCTATCAATTTGAATAATTGACAGATCATATAGTTTATACAACAAATACAGCAGTAAGTTGTTCTATAAGTATTCAAACACATCAGAAATAAATATTAATGGATAGACATACCTACCAGACCGGTATTATCGGGAACTGTGCTTTCCTGGCACATATAAATAAGAATACAAATGTGGATTGGCTTTGCTGGCCACGGTTTGACAGTTCATTCGTGTTTGGCGGCCTGCTGGATGCAGAAGAAGGCGGAGAATTCTCTATCCTTCCCGAAGGCGAGTACAGTTCTGCACAATCTTACCTAGAAAACACCAATATCCTGCGTACAGAAATTACCAGTCAGGACGGAAAATACAGAATAACCGATTTCGCGCCAAGGTTTCATCAATATGAACGCTTTTATAAGCCATTGATGCTGATCCGTAAAATCGAGCCATTAGAAGGTAACCCGAGGATCAAAGTAACCTGTAAGCCGGTTTTTGATTACGGTTCAGGCAAGCAAAAAGGCTCAAGGGGCAGTACCCATATTCAGTTTACAGGCAGTGAGAACGACATGAGGCTAAGTACCAATATTTCTCTTTCTTATATAGAAGATGAAAAGTACTTTACACTGAATGATACAAAATACCTGATCCTTACTTATGGATCGCATTTAGAGGCGCCAATTGAAAGTACCGCAGAAAGATTTTTAATAGAAACAAAGAAATACTGGAGAACCTGGATCAAACACTCTACAATTGCGGGATTCCAGCAGCGCCTGGTGATCCGTTCCGCATTGGTTTTAAAAATCCACCAGTACGAAGATACCGGGGCAATCATTGCGGCAAGTACCACGAGCTTGCCCGAATCTCCGGGAAGTACCCGTAACTGGGATTATCGCTATTGCTGGATGAGGGACACTTACTATGTAATTACAGCACTGAACCATATCGGGCATTTCGAAGAAATGGAACGCTATTTTAATTACATCACGGATATCTCTTTCAGAGACGATGAGCGTTATCAGCCGCTTTTCGGTATTGCCGGAGAAAGGGTGCTGACCGAGCGGATCCTGACTAACCTCAAAGGATATATGGGTAATCAGCCGATACGCGTAGGGAACCAGGCCTTTGAACATATTCAAAATGATATTTATGGTCAGGTGCTGATCTCTATGCTTCCTCTTTATTCTGATAACAGGTTTATATTCAGTGAACGTCAGGATTCTACCAAGTGGCTGGATTACCTGCTGAGCAAAATTGAACACACTATTGATGAAAAGGATGCCGGAATATGGGAGTTCCGAAACCTGGCCAATATGCACTGTTACACCAACCTGTTTCAATGGGCAGGTGCAAAAGCAGCATTAAAAATGGCTAAGATCATAGGGAATGAGGAATTTGAGAGCCGCGCCACAAAACTGATTGACCGTGCCGCGGAACATATTGAAGCTTGTTATGATCCCGAACGCAAAGTTTATAATCATGCAATCGGCAGTGCGCACCTTGATGCGAGTACACTACAATTGATCCTGATGAATTATCTTGAGCCTGATTCACAACGGGCAAAAGATCATTTAATCGCACTGGAAGGCGAACTTAAAGGCAAGAATGGGTTGTTTTACCGTTACCGTCATACCGACGATTTTGGAAAACCAAAAACAACCTTTTTAATCTGCGCCTTCTGGTATGTGGAAGCACTGGCAATCGTAGGCCGTGTGGACGATGCTGTGAGAGAATTTGAATCATTGATTCAGTATGGCAACCACCTTGGTCTGTTTGCAGAAGATGTGGACGAAAATGATGGCAGCCAGTGGGGTAATTTCCCGCAAGCCTATAGCCATGTAGGTTTGATGAATGCGGCACACCGTATTGCTATAAAGTTAGACCGCCCTGTTTTTTTGTAAGCGCAGATAAATAAAGGCATAAACAAAACGGGCTCATTTCCAAAAGAAATGAGCCCGTTTGTAATAAAACATCTGACCGGTTAGGTAGTTACTTGCGTTGTGCTGGTCGTCAGCGTCTGCAGCAGTTCCCTTACTTCTGTATAGTTGCGCAGGTAATATCTCGCAGCAGAGATATTGCTTCCTACTTTAATAGTATAAGCTTCTGCAGGTAAGGCTTTAAAAATATCTTCATCTGTATGGTCGTCACCAAACGCGATAATAAAATCCGGATGCTGCCCATGTAACCAGGTCAGCACTGCCTTGCCCTTATTCACTTCAATATTTTTAAACTCGATCACCTTATTTCCGGGCATCATCTGCAATCCTTTATCAGCGATGGTTACTTTAAGGTGGTTGATAATTTCATTTGCGCGAAGTTCACCTAAACCCTCTTCTACTTTTCTGTAATGCCATACCAGAGAATAACTTTTATCTTCAATAAAAGAACCCGGTGTGCGGTCTGTATAAGTATCCAGGACTGTTCTCACTTCATGTTTCCAGACATCTGTAAGCAGCGGCAAAGATTTCCATTCTTCCTGGTAATGCTTCTGCCAGGCACCATGCTCGGCAATCAGGTCCAGTTTCATATGTCCGAACCACTCTTCCAATGTCTGATGTCTTCTGCCGCTCACGATAACCACTTTATTTGTAGTATCGGCAGACAGTCTTTCCAAAATCCTGTATAGCTCTTCGTCTGGTGACGCTTTATCTATATTTCCATTGAACCCAACGAGTGTTCCGTCATAATCAAGAAAAATAAAACGATCTGCAGCAGCTGCATAATCTTTACTAATCTGATCTGTCACCGCTTTAACCGCATGTTTTGTCAACAATGATTCCTGCATCTGTTTAACCTCCTCTAACTTATCCATAAAATTCTTCACCCATAGGTGTATATCAAATTTTTGCACGATGCCACGCATAATGGACATCCTTGTTTTTTGTTCTGCCAGCGGCATGTTTATAGCCTGTACAATTGCCCGCATCACTTCTCCGATATTATTCGGATTAACGATCAGCGCATCGTTCAGCTCCTTGGAAGCACCGGCCATTTCGCTTAAGATCAGCACTCCTGTATTATCGGTCCTGCTTGCTACGTATTCTTTACTGACCAGGTTCATCCCGTCACGCATAGGCGTAACCAGGCAGATATCTGCTGTAGCATATAATGCGGATAAAAATTCAATAGGGAAAGACCGGTAAAAATAGTGAACCGGCAGCCAGTTCAATGTTCTGTAGCGCGCATTGATATTACCTACCAGCTGATCGATCTGATCTTTTAGTTCCTTATATTGTGGTACGGTGTCCCTCGAAGGAACAACAATCATATATAAAGAGATCCTGTCAACATAGCCAGGATGGGTCTGCAGCAGCAGTTCATAAGCCTGAAGACGCTGCAGGATACCTTTACTGTAATCCAGGCGATCTATAGTCAGGATGATTTTCCGGTACTGCATAGTCTCTTTTAAAGACCCGATGTTCTCTATTACTTCAGGCTCATTAACGAGGCTGTCAAACTTGGCGGTATCAATCCCCATAGGGAAAGCTTCTACTACAATCTGACGGTCTTTACTGGTGATAATATTATCAGAGATTTTAGCGAGAGACAATCTTGATGCTGCACTAAGAAAATGTCTTACATCATCAAAAGTATGAAGACCAATCAGGTCGGCACCCAGCATTCCGTTAATCAGTTCGTCCCTCCATGGGATCAGCCTGAAGATCTCGTAAGAAGGGAATGGGATATGCTGAAAAAAACCAATGGTTACGTGTGGTTTTGAAAGCCTGATCAGGTCTGGCAATAATAAAAGCTGGTAATCATGGATCCAAAGTGTATCCCCTTCATTGATATGTTCAGCCGCAATGTTTTTAAACTTTTCGTTTACGCTCCGGTAGAAATCCCAGTAACTCTGCTCGTAATTAGCATAAGTGACCATATAGTGGAAAACCGGCCATAAAACTTCATTGGAAAAACCCTCATAATAAAGGTTGATTTCATCAGGGGTAAGAAATACAGGGATCAGGTTCAGTTCTGCCAATTGCAAAGTAACTTCCTCCTGCCTGTCTGCCGGAACATCAATCCCAGGCCATCCAATCCAGATGTTTCCTCCTTTTTTATATACCGAACCTAATCCGGTTGCGAGCCCGCCTTCACTGGGGCTAAATACATAAGCCCCATCCTGTTCTATTATTTTAACGGGTAATCGATTTGATACTATTACTGTTTTGTTTACCATAATGTATAATAAAAACCTCCCCCCCGCAGGATTGTTTTATATTTTTCTGTTACAGCTCAGGGATGACGTTAATCAGACATCTGACCAAAATCCAATTGTGTTGACAACTATCTGATTGTTAGCAAATAAACAACACGGAATTAATGTATCTTTAACATAATCAACCTATTTTTAGGAAACCTGAATACGGGTTGTTACCCTTAACACCAATAACGTATGACCTGGAAAAAATTCAATGGTGAAGTGATCCACTCACCAATTTTAGAGGAAGTAGAACAAGCTATAATCAGGGAAACTGAAAAAGGCTATCATCTCAAAGTTTGCATTGGCACAGATTCGCAGGTAAAGGGTGCATTCACAGATTTCGCAACTGTAATCGTATTACTGAGAGAGCAACATGGAGGGTTTATGTATATCCATCAGGAGAAAAGCCACCTGAAAATGAGTATTAAAGAGAGAATGCTGATTGAAGTACAGAAATCAATTGAAACAGCTTATGCAGTTTGCGATTTACTGGATCTTTATGATGTAGACCTTGAAGTACATGCTGACATTAATACCAATCCAATGTTCAAATCTAATAAAGCGCTGAACGAGGCTATGGGATATATCTTAAGTATGGGATTCATTTTCAAAGCCAAGCCGGAAGCCTTCGCCAGCTCTACCTGTGCAGATAAAATGGTCCATTAAAAGAACCTTTACCAGCTTTTGGTAGAGATCACTTTCTTTTTGGGATTGGATGTTTTAATTTTTTGTACTGCAGCCAGGTAATCCTTGAATTCTGCAGCAAGGACATTTGATTGTTTATCCGCAGCATCTATATAAGATGCCCATTCTCCGGCATTTAGTTTGCCGGGATTGTTTTCTAATGGCGTTCCTTTAGGTGTGGAAGCAACAAAATTTCCATAGCGGTCCCTTTTGTAGGGGATGAAAAGAAAGTCTGTGAGCCAAAAGCGGTATTTCCCTTCCTTCACCTCAAACGTAAAATTATATAACAGCTCTCCCGAAGGGTGCCCGAGCATCAGTGCCGTTTTGGTGACGATAAACTTCCCGGTTGCGCGAATCTCTTCCTTGGCGGGTTGAATGCTCTTCAGCTTTTTTAGCGTCAGGAACCCCAGGGCTCTTTCTTTGAGTGAGTCTGCAGGAATATTTTTCTCCACTATTTCATAATGGATGTATTTCCCGCGTTCATCACGGGGCATTTCTTCAGTGACCTTTGATGACTGGGCAAAGGCTGATACAGAACTTAAAAAAAAGAGTAAAAATAAAAATCCACCAGACTTCACAGTCTGATGGATTTGGTTAGATCTATTAAATTTAAAATGCATAAACTGCTGCTAAAGAAAATTGTGAGGCACTTTTTGTGGGGTCGAGGTTGTTCTTCACAAACCTGGTCGTATTTCCATTATCAAACCTTACCTCAGGAATGAATGTTAATCCGCCAGCTTTAAAGTTACCTGAAACCGTTACCGAAGTTACACTACTGCCATCAGAATCCGGAATATCTTTTGTTTTAAAATACTCTCCCCTTAAACCCAATGAAAAACCTGGGGTAAAAGCATTTTGCAGATATAACGCAGCACCACTGTACCCCCCGTTATCATTAGAAACTGAATAGTCAGCAGCATTTAAGCCAATCTTAACTTTTTCAGTTACCTGGTAGGCCGTGGTCAGGTCGTAGATAGAGCCCGTTCCCGGTGCTCCGGCCGAGCGGCCAGACAGCATATTCAGATAAGCAGTCCATCCTTCTACCGGCGAAACTGTTAACTGCGCACCAAAATGCGAAACTCCATTCACATCTTTATATACATTCCAATCATCAAAAAGTCCTACCATCAGCGCCACTTTGGGAGAGAAAACATAGTTTGCTTTAATCCCGGCATTTTGGAATGGACCGTTGGTAAACAGGTATGAAGTGGAATAGTTAAAATTACCTGTAGGGGCAATCACCTCGTAGCCTATAAATGTTCCCATGTACCCTGCTGTCATCGAAAACTTATCTGTAAAAGCATAAGAAGTATATAAATTCTGGATATGGAAAGAGTTGTCTGCGTTTGCAGCTTCTCCGTTTCCATTAGGAACAGAGCCATACTGTCCTCTCGGGCCGAATGATAATTCACCAACGAAAGATGCTTTTCCAGTAGTCTTCTTTAAAGCAAGATCGATCATTCCAAGAGATACGGAATTCTGATCTTCTGCAAAACTCGTCCCGATATTAGCTCTTTTGGAGAAGTCATATTTATAATACGTATCTACAGATCCGGAGATCTGCAGAGGCGTAGATGAAGTAGTTGTTTCCTGAGCGTAAGTGGCCGCGCTCATGGTTAGTGCTGAAAAGGTAAACAAGGACTTTAGTTTCATATTTGGTTAGGTTGAGGTTGTTAAATTAGATTGAATAGCTTACATGGATTTAGATTTTATTGTCCATTTCCACTCCGGTTGATGCGACGATGAGTGTACCCTGCGAGTATTTCTCATTATGCTGACTTGCATCCAGTCCTTCTTCTTCTTCTTCAGAGCTTACACGGATAGGCTGTACCAAATTGATCAATTTAAAGATCACGAAGGATACAACGAAGCTGTAGATAGCAACGATGAGCACACCTTTTAACTGTGTAAGGAAGAATTCCGGGTTACCATAAAACAATCCGTCCGCACCTGCAGCGTTTACTGTTTTTGTAGCGAAGATACCAGTAAGCAACATACCTACTATACCACCAACACCATGACAAGGGAACACATCGAGTGTATCATCGAGACTGGTTTTAGATTTCCACATTACCGCCAGGTTTGAGATAATAGCAGCAACAAAACCAATAAAGATACTTTGCGGGATAGCTACCAGACCAGCACCCGGAGTAATCGCAACAAGACCAACTACAGCGCCGATACAAAAGCCCAGTACAGACGGTTTTTTACCTCTGAGCACATCAAAAAACATCCATGATAAACCCGCAGCACCTGCAGCGATGTTTGTAGTTGCGAACGCGGATACAGCGAGACTGTTCGCACCCAATGCAGAACCTGCATTAAAACCAAACCAGCCGAACCACAGTAGACCAGTACCAATTAATACATAAGGAATATTTGCAGGAGGAATTTCCTGGTGATCCTGGTGTACTTTTCTTCTTTTAAGTACCAATGCACCAGCAAGGGCGGCCATACCAGCGGAAATATGTACTACCGTACCACCGGCAAAATCCATTACCCCCATTTTAAACAGCATACCTTCCGGATGCCAGGTCCAGTGGGCCAGCGGGAAATATACAAACAGGGCAAAAAGAACAATAAATAAAATGTATGAAGTAAAACGTATACGTTCAGCAACAGCTCCAACAACCAATCCGGGAGTGATGATAGCAAACATCAACTGGAAAAGCGCAAATAATGTTAAAGGAATAGTTGGCGCAAGGCTCCATGCCGGGCCGGAATTTACACCTTTAAAGAAAAGGAAAGTACCAGGATTACCAATCAATCCATTAATAGTATCCCCAAAGGCAAGACTGAAACCTACAGTTACCCATAATACACTGATGATACCTGCAGAGACAATACTTTTAATCATTGTCGAAAGCACATTTTTTCTGTGAACCATACCACCATAAAAGAAGGCAAGGCCAGGAGTCATTAAAAAGACGAGAGCTGTTGCTACCAGAATCCATGCAACATCGGCACCATTATACTTTCCATCATCAAAGTTTGGAAGAAGCGGTACAAATAAAGCTGCAATTGCGATTATCGCAAGAACTAGAAAGGGTACAACCTGTTTAAATAGAATTTTGTTCATAATTTTTTAGGGTTTTTGGTTAATAATCGTTATTATGACTTATTTGTAACATAAAAATAGCAAATAAATTCAATAATTCAGAATTATAACTCACAATTAATCAAACTCATAGACGTAAAACCATAAGAATCACATTATTTACTGTAAAAAAACAGCCAATAAAATATGATTTTCAAATTTTGGGTCATTTGAGAAAGCAAATTTTGAAATAATTTCAAAAAAAACCGATAAAAAAGATCAAAATCATTATAATCACCTCTCCTTAAATTATTTAAATAATTTAAAACAATAAGGAATAGTCTATGTTTGTTCAAACAAGTATCTATTTCAGCCCTTAAAACATGAAAGCTTTTCACCTTAAATTTTCGCAGCAAATTCCAATAAGCCTGGAAGAGGCATGGGATTTCTTTTCTTCCCCGATGAACCTGGCGAAAATTACTCCCGCAGACATGGCTTTTGTAGTCACTTCGGAGCTGCCGGTCAACCAAAAGATGTACCCTGGTATGATCATTACTTATAAGGTGTCGCCTGTGGCCGGGATAAAACTTAACTGGATGACTGAAATCACGCAGGTAGAAGACCACAAATATTTTATCGACGAACAACGTTTCGGCCCGTATAAATTCTGGCACCACCAGCATCACTTTAAAGAAATACCAGGCGGTGTAGAAATGGATGACATTCTTACTTATGGTTTACCCATGGGCATATTCGGTAATATAGCCAACAGCGTATTTGTAGCGAATAAACTACAGCAGATCTTCGACTACAGAACTAAAAAAGTAATTGAGTTGTTTGGCAGTTATACTAAAACAGGTGTATAGGCAGAACCTTGTATCACCCCTCTCTTTTCAATCTCCCTGTCGATATAAGTCTGAATAGAAGATTTGTTAAGACCCCAGTTAGGCGCAATCAGTAAATCCCAATCGGAGATACCAAACAAGCGCTGAATAACGATATCCGGTCTTAAAAGAGGAATCAGTTTACAAAGCAGGTCTGTATACTCTTCCAGGCTAAACAATTTAAATGGTTCTTTTTTATACTTAGCCCCCATAATTGAGCCCTCTACAATATGAAGGTGGTGGAATTTGACAAATTTGATTTTCGGGAACTTATTGATCTCATGTATGTATTGCAGCATCATATCTTCAGTTTCCCACGGAAAGCCAAAAATTGTGTGCACACAGAGATCAAGTTTACTGTTATCAAGCAATTTTACAGCTTCAACAAATTCAGCATGGCTGCATCCCCTGTTAATCTGGTTTAGGGTATCATCATAAATAGACTCCATTCCCATTTCCAGATCCACATCAAACCGGTCTGCATAACTTTCCAGCAGCGCCACTTTTTCCGCATCTATACAATCCGGACGTGTACCCACTGAGAAACCAACTACGTCTTCAGCATTAATGGACAATGCTTCATCGTACATCATTTTCAGATAATGGACCGGTGCATAGGTATTGGTATTGGGCTGAAAGTAGACAATAAACTTATCTGCTTTATAAAAACCTTTACCGCGTTCCATCCCCTGTTCCAACTGCTCACGAATAGTTGGCAGCTTCCTTGACAGCTCTGGTGTAAAGGAATCAACATTACAATAAGTACATCCTCCGTAACCCTTACTTCCGTCACGGTTAGGACATGTAAAACCGCCATCAACAATTACTTTGAATACACGCTGTCCTTTGTACTTCTCTTTAAGGTGTGTACCGTAGTTATTATATCCTTTTATGCCTGAATCTAGTGGAGTTCCCAATTGCTATTTTTTTTCTGCAAAAATACTGCTTTTTATTGGAATTGTGTTCCTCCTTCTAAAACGCGAAAAAAAGAAGGTATATTCCTTAGCTCGCCACCCCTCTGAAACGAGGGCTGCATGTCGCTGCAGGAACACACCTTCTTTTTTTGCACAGATCATCTCCCCCCGTCATGTGTATATAGCGATCGCCAGTATTTGAGTTCTTCTATAGAACCTCCCATGCACACGATATATGCCGGTGGTATGACATCATACAGGGGTGATCATCTTTAACTAAAAAAACATCATACTCCTTTACGACATGCGAGATTTTTTATTTCAAAAAATGTCGAGGAGTAAAGGAGTATGATGTTTTTTGTTAAGGGGAGAAGAAACTCCTTAATCTATTGATTTGACATCATCAGCAGGCTTGGAAAAATAATATACCGGAATCCCTGCAAGCATAATCAGCACCCCCCATCCACAAGTACTGAACCTTGTAATCAACAAAGCAATACAAATGGCTGTAGCTACGATAATATATATAAATGGCAATACCGGATAACCGAACGCCTTATATGGTCTTACCAAATCCGGCTTTTTCTTCCGCAGGATAAAAATCCCATAAATCGTCAGGATATAAAAGATGATTACAATGATCATTACAAAATCCAGCAAATCGCCATACCGGCCGGTAAGGCAAAGCAGCGAAGCCCAGATACACTGAAACCATAACGCCCATCCTGGTACGCTCGATTTATTCAGTTCGGCAGCTTTCTTAAAAAACAACCCGTCCTTAGCCATAGTATAATATACACGCGCACCTGCCATGATCAGGCCATTATTACAAGCGAAAGTTGAAATCATGATCATCACCGCAATGGTCTTGGTTCCCCAGTCGCCAAAAATATATTGTGCCGCCGCTACAGCAACACGGTCAGATTTCGCAAAAGCAATTTCATTTAAAGGCATTACCGAAATATACATCAGGTTAGCCAATATATAAATGATACTCACAATGAATGTTCCCAGGAATAAACTCAACCCGACATTACGCTCCGGATTTCTGATCTCCCCTGCGATGAAAGTTACCCCTACCCAGGCATCACTGGAAAAAAGAGACCCTACCATAGAAGCGGCAATACCGGCAAGCAAAGCACTACCGCCAACGGAAACCCATGAGCTCGTACCCGCATCAAACATCCTGGTGTTCCAGGCATCCGCCCAGTTGGCATTCCATACCGCAGCGTTGGAGCCGAACAGGAAACCACCGGCAATTAAACCGAAAAGGGATAGAATTTTGATAATCGTTAAAAAGGTCTGCAGCATTTTACCATCTTTCACCCCGCGGCTATTGATATAGGTCAGGATAATAATGGTTACGATAGAGACCAGCTGTGCGGCGCTTAACTGGAAAGAGCCGATATTAAATAAGATATTGGTTTCACTTAAAGGTTCGTAGAGATATGCTGCGAATTTGGAAAAGGCGACACCTACTGCTGCGATCGTGCCCGTTTGTATTACCGCGAAAAAACTCCAGCCATATAAAAAGGCGATCAATTTATTGTAGGCTTCTTTAAGGTAAACATACTGCCCGCCAGCTTTAGGGAACATGGCACTCAATTCTCCGTAACTCACGGCAGCAATTACAGTAACCAGACCGGTCAGCACCCAGATCAGGATCAGCCAGCCCGCAGAACCTACCTGCCTTGCAATATCAGCGCTGACAATAAATATACCTGAACCTATCATTGATCCTACAACAAGCATAGTACCATCCAGTAGTCCGAGTTCTCTCTTAAAAGAGGTATCCTGATTTTCGCTATTCATTATGTTTTATTTGAGTATTTGGTTAATCCAGTTGGTTGCTTTTATATTTTGCTAATATATTTAAAATATCAAAATAACCACCATATGCTGCATCGGGAAGGCATGATGCTCAGTAATATATTCCAGCTGACGATTTATTTGGGAATGTCAGAAACTCTCTTTATTTTGTATATCGGCGTTTTAAATGCCTAGTACTGAGCAACCAAATATAAACAACATATGAATTTTTTACAGCAAAACTTAATCTATTTTATTCCAATTTTCGGTCTGATCGGGATACTTGTAATGGCATTTCAAAGCGTCTGGGTAAGCCGGCAGGATGCGGGTGACAAAAATATGTCGGAACTTGCAGGCTATATTGCCGACGGGGCAATGGCTTTTTTAAAAGCAGAGTGGAAAGTACTCAGTTATTTCGTGGTTATAGCAGGTATACTCCTGGCCTGGTCGGGCACCTTAAAAGGATCAGCAGAAAACCCCATCCATTCCAGTCCTATTATTGCTATTGCATTTTTAATTGGTGCTGTATTCTCTGCACTTGCAGGATATATCGGGATGCGGATTGCCACAAAAGCTAACGTCCGTACCACTCAGGCGGCGAGAACAAGTCTGGCTATGGCATTAAAAGTTTCGTTCAGGGGCGGTACCGTAATGGGGTTTGGCGTGGCAGGCCTTGCTATCCTCGGATTAGGCAGTTTGTTCATCATCCTGTATCATACTTTTGTACATCCCGGAACGGCAGCATCCGCTGCAGAATTGAAAAAAACAATTGAAGTCCTTGCCGGATTTTCATTGGGAGCAGAGAGTATCGCACTGTTTGCCAGGGTTGGCGGCGGGATTTATACGAAGGCCGCGGATGTGGGGGCCGACCTGGTAGGAAAGGTCGAAGCGGGTATCCCGGAAGATGATGTGCGGAACCCGGCGACGATAGCTGACAATGTGGGTGATAACGTTGGGGATGTTGCTGGTATGGGTGCCGATCTTTTCGGCTCGTATGTAGCTACTATACTGGCGACAATGGTATTGGGACAGGAAATCGTGTCCGCAGACCAATTTGGCGGCATGGCCCCCGTATTGTTGCCGATGCTGATTGCAGGACTGGGGCTTATATTTTCTATCCTTGCCTCTCTGTTCGTTAAAATCACTAAAGAAACTGACAGCGTGCAGCGCGCATTGAATCTGGGTAACTGGCTATCTATATTGCTGACGGCCGTAGCTTCCTATTTTGCAGTTGCCTGGCTGCTGCCCTCTTCGATGTCTATCCGCGGATTTGAGTTTAACGCCATGTCAGTTTACCATTCCATACTGGTTGGATTAGCCGTAGGCACTTTGATGAGCCTCATTACGGAATATTATACCGCAATGGGCAGGCGCCCGGTTAACTCTATCATCCAGCAGTCCTCTACCGGTCACGCTACCAATATCATCGGCGGCTTATCCGTAGGCATGGAATCGACAGTGCTCCCTATCCTGGTACTGGCCTCCGGAATTTACGGATCCTATTATTTTGCGGGGTTCTATGGCGTTGCAATTGCCGCGGCCGGGATGATGGCCACTACAGCAATGCAACTGGCCATTGATGCATTTGGCCCCATTGCCGATAATGCGGGTGGTATTGCAGAGATGAGCGGATTACCGGCAGAAGTAAGACAGCGGACAGATATGCTGGATGCCGTGGGCAATACCACTGCTGCTACCGGTAAAGGCTTTGCTATTGCCTCTGCCGCATTAACCTCGCTGGCGCTGTTTGCCGCCTTTGCAGGTATCTCCGGGATTACTGCTATAGATATCTACAAAGCCAATGTACTGGCAGGTTTATTTGTGGGCGGTATGATCCCCTTTATATTTTCTTCATTATGTATCTCGGCAGTTGGCCGCGCTGCCATGGCCATGGTACAGGAAGTGAGGCGACAGTTTAAAGAAATCCCTGGTATCATGGAATATAAAGCGAAGCCGGAATATGAAAAATGTGTAGCTATTTCTACTGAAGCATCGATCCGTGAAATGATGCTCCCGGGTGCAATAGCCTTACTAGTGCCTATCATTATCGGGTTTACCTTCGGTGCCGAAGTACTGGGAGGATTGCTGGCCGGTGTAACTGTTTCGGGTGTGCTGATGGGCATATTTCAATCCAACGCCGGCGGGGCATGGGACAATGCAAAAAAATCATTTGAAAAAGGAGTACTGATAGAAGGAAAAATGGAATACAAAGGATCAGAAGCACATAAGGCCTCTGTAACAGGCGATACTGTGGGCGATCCATTTAAAGATACATCCGGACCATCGATGAATATCTTAATTAAACTCATGTCTATCGTTTCACTGATCATTGCGCCCCATATTGCAGGCGGAAATAAGGATATGAGCAAGACAGAGGTGACAAAAAACGTGGAATTCAGTAAATCAACGCCCTTAAGCGCCAAAATCCTGACACACAACGTAAAAATTAGAGGAGATAAGGGCAACATAACGAATTAATACCTATAATTGTTTGAATAAATTGATTTTACGATGGAATCAATTTATTTTTAAATTTTTTTTAATTAGGTTTGAAGTTGAATTCACCCGATTATAAAAAAATAAAAAACTTAACTATCAAACTAACTTATGTTATTTAAAAAATCTATTCCACAATTATTAGCGGAGGCTAATGAAAGTGGTGAGGGTACACTACAACGGTCCTTAACCAGTTTCAACTTAGTCGCCTTGGGCGTTGGGGCAATTATCGGCGCGGGGTTATTCTCGCTGACAGGTATTGCAGCAGCAGACAATGCTGGCCCCGCAGTAATTTTATCATTTATTATTGCAGCAGTTGGTTGTGGTTTCGCGGGACTTTGTTATGCGGAATTTGCGTCAATGATTCCTGTAGCTGGTAGTGCGTATACTTATTCTTATGCAACTATGGGCGAATTTATGGCATGGATCATCGGATGGGACTTAGTTCTTGAGTATGCCCTGGGTGCTGCAACTGTAGCTGCCAGCTGGTCACAATACTTCTCTCAATTTATTGAAGGTTTTGGTGTTCACTTCCCGCCAGCATTATTGCATGGCCCCTGGGAAGGCGGAGTAGTAAATCTTCCTGCAATTGTTATTGTATGCCTGTTATCTTTATTATTAATGAGAGGCACAAAAGACTCATCAGCAGTAAATAACGTATTAGTAATCGTTAAAGTTGCAGTTGTTCTTGTATTTATCGCTCTGGGCTGGGCGTTTATCAATCCTGCTAACCACACGCCATTCATCCCGGTTAACATGGGCGAAGAGGCGGTGAAATCAGGAACCAAAGGTTTCTTTGAATTTTTTGCCAGTGATGATTTCGGTCATTTCGGTATCAGTGGTATCCTTCGTGGTGCAGGTGTAGTATTCTTTGCCTTTATCGGATTCGATGCAGTAAGTACCGCAGCACAGGAAGCAAAAGATCCTCAAAAAGGTATGCCTATCGGTATTATCGGTTCATTGGTAGTTTGTACTTTATTATATGTATTGTTCTCTTACGTAATGACAGGTTTAGAGAACTACACGAAATTTGCAGGTGATGCCAAACCAGTTGCTACTGCGTTTGCGCAAACTGGTTATACTTTCTTAAACAAGTTCCTGATCGTTGCCATCCTTGCGGGTTATACTTCAGTAATTCTAGTGATGTTACTAGGCCAGAGCCGTGTATTCTATAGTATGAGTAAAGACGGGTTATTGCCTAAAGTATTCTCTGAGTTACACCCGAAAAACCAAACTCCATGGAAAACGAACTTAATGTTTATGGTTTTCGTGAGTGTTTTTGCAGGATTTGTTCCGGTTTCAGACTTAGGCCACATGGTAAGTATCGGTACTTTGTTTGCATTCTCGCTGGTATGTATCGGTGTATTGATCCTTAGAAAAACTGATCCTGATCTGGTAAGACCTTTCCGCACGCCATGGGTACCGGTTGTACCTATCCTGGGAATCGTTGTTTGTGTATTGATGATGGCATCATTACCAATTGTAAGCTGGGAGCGTTTAGCGATCTGGATGGCATTGGGTATAGCTATTTACTACGCATACAGTAAGAAACACAGTAAGATCAGAAATGAATATAACGGTACACTAAAATAACCGGAATATTAATTTTAACGAATAAAACTAAAAAGCCACTCTGAGAGTGGCTTTTTAGTTTTATTCGTTTTACATTTACAAAAAAAAACGCTGCTATGGAGTTCAATTTCAGTCAGATTTTATCCACTTCAATGATCCTGTTCGCGATTATTGATATTTTGGGGTCCATCCCCGTAGTGATACAATTAAGGAGGAAGGCTGGTCATATTGAATCTGAAAAAGCAGCTATAGTAGCCACAGTACTCATGGTGATTTTCCTTTTTGCCGGAGAAACACTGTTAAAAGTTATCGGTTTGGATGTAGAGTCTTTCGCTATTGCCGGTTCACTGGTAATTTTCTGTATCGCGATGGAAATGGTATTGGGACTAACATTGTTTCACGAAGAGGCCCCAGAAACAGTGTCGATCGTTCCGCTGGCCTTTCCGCTGATTGCCGGTGCCGGTACAATGACTACCCTGCTCTCATTAAAAACGGAATATGCGACTCAAAATATATTAGTTGGGATAGTGATCAACATGATTTTCGTATACATCGTTTTAAAGAACACAGAACGACTGGAAAAACTGTTTGGCAAGTCGGGCTTAAATGTATTAAGAAAAGCTTTTGGCGTGATCTTACTTGCGATAGCCATCAAGCTTTTCAGAAACAATACCGGGTTATAATTATTTTTTGATTAACCGCGCAACGAACATCGTATCGGCTTTGTCGTTGTACCCTTTGATTACCTGTTTACTTTCCAGCGTTAGTGGCAGGTTAGCCGTTAAATAGTCTATTACGTCTTCATTTTCCTGTTTAAAGACAGAACAGGTAATATAAATCAGAGGTTTGCCGGTTTTCAGGTACTTCACCACATTCGCAGCGATATTCTTTTGCAGCTTTGAAAAGTATTCAACTTTATAACTATCAAAATGCCATAACATCTCTGGTGTTCTTCCCCATGTTCCCGATCCGGAACAAGGTGCATCCAGGATGATCCCGTCAAAAGTATAATCATGCAGGTCCTGATCATTATTCAATTGCAAGTCGAGCACTTTCTTTTGGTACTTCTTTAAACCGGCGGCAATAAAACGCTCATCCAGGTTATTCAGGCTCTTTTCTCTCACATCACTTACCAGTAACTGGATTTTAGGCTCCATACCGTACAGCAGCAGCGACTTCCCGCCAGAAGCAGCACAGCAGTCCCACCAATAATCATATGCCTTCGGAGCGAAGAATTCACCTGTTTTTTGAGAAGACAGATCCTGCACCTGGTAATATAAATTTTCTGGTATGAGTTTTTCCAGTTTGGTACCGTTAGGCAAGGCAAGGGTTTTGTCGCTGATTTCCCTGACCGGTACCTCTGCCTGCTCCATCAGTTCTACTAACTGCTGGCGCGTGTCCGGCCGTACACTCAGGAAAAGATCGGGCTGTATAAAAAAAGACTGCAAAAATTCGGTATAATCAATGCTTTCAGATAATTCTTCTTTAAAAGGAAATACATCCGACAGTTTAAAAGCAGGGTAAGCATCTGCAATGAGTGCCAGCTTGGCTTGTACCGGCAGCAATAGCTGTTCGGCAAATTGTGGTAAATGCTGACTGATCACCAAGCTTCCTGTTTCGTTACACAGAAAATCCGCTATCGCAAGGCGTACAATCTGATCTTCATTTTTTAATGCGTTACCAAGTCTGAAAAAACTGTACAGATAACGGGTAGCCCATCGTCTGTCTGAAGAACCCATTTGTTTGTTCTGCTTAAAATACGCAAACAGGAACCGGTGCAAAGGCAACACACCATCATACTTACTAAAAACCTGTTCAAAAGAACGTATCTGATACTCTAATTTCATTCTACCGGGTTTAATGCATAGTTTTTATACTCCAGCAACGATAAGCTGGTATTAAAATAGCCCACTTTTTGATCCCTGATAAATTCAAAGGAGTTATGCAATCCTTTATATTTTTCCTGACGCAGGTATTTAACATAACCTGCCCCGTGTTCCGCCAGCATTTTGCCAAAATAAAATCCAATATCAAATCCTTTGAACGCATACTCGCCAGGCTCAAAATTATAAGCTTTACGGTATTTCTTCACAAAAGAGATGACATCGCGGCTTTTATAATCTACCGTATAGGATGAGGTGATCCGGGTATGTAAAGCCTGCAGTTTATCTGTATTGTAATCTTGTTTAATCCAGTTGGGGTGACCGAACAACTCTACCTGGCTGCCATTGTTTTTCATTTTAGCCAGTTTGTCCAGTGTTGGCATTACGAACTGCTTGTCTGAGGAAGAGACTAAAACCAGATATTGCTTACCGGGAATCATTTTCATTTCCATTGTATACACTGAGCTGTACTCTTCGAAAGTAAAGCGGTTTCCTTTGCCCTGTTGAAAAAAGGTACGCAACGGTGCACCTAATACCTCATCATCGGATTTCTTAGTACTGATGAGCACAATGGTTGTTTTTGACGGATCATAAGATTTTACAATATACTCCCCGATCCTTGCTGCGTGCAGCTGGATGTTATTGACAATAGAAATGAGGTTCGGATTATTGAACTCATCCGGATTGGTTGCCGCCAAAGGCGAAACAACAGGAATATTATTGGCGATAGAATAATTAGTCATGAATTTGATCCCATCAGGAAACACAGGGCCAACGATTAAATGACTCGAAGAAAGTCTTCCTGAATTGATCAGAGAAGTAATCTGGATGCTGTTATCACGGGTATCAAGTACATTCACGTGGAAGTTCATGCCGGTTGAAGCCGCGGAGTCGATTCCCAGCGTAAAGCCCTGATAGAAGTCGATAGCCATCGCAGACTTTTCCATTTCGGCCTTGCTCATTGAACCGATCTTAGATTTGTTGAGATTAAAAGGGATCAACAGAGAAATATTAGCCTCCGTAATTTTTTTGTCTGGCTGGGCTACAGGTTTCTCTTCCTTTTTCTCCGTCGCTGATTTAGGTAATTTATTTGTTCCTACCCTGGGCGAACAAGCCGCAAGGAAGAAACAAATAAATATCAGGTATCCTATTTTATTCCCACTCAATTGTCGCAGGTGGTTTTGAACTAATATCATATACTACCCGGTTAATACCTTTTACTTTATTAATGATTTCGTTTGAAATTTTTGCAAGTACAGGATAAGGTAAATGACACCAGTCGGCCGTCATACCATCTACCGATTCTACTGCGCGAAGGCAGATTACGTTTTCGTAAGTACGCTCATCACCCATTACACCTACCGACTGAACCGGAAGGAAGATTGCTCCTGCCTGCCAAACCTGGTCATATAAACCAGCTTCTTTAAGGTTATTGATATAGATTGCGTCAGCTTCCTGAAGGATCGCAACTTTTTCTGCGGTTACATCACCAAGGATACGGATAGCCAGACCCGGACCCGGGAAAGGATGGCGGCCAAGAATAAAGTCTTCCAGTCCTAATGACTTGCCTACTCTCCTTACCTCGTCCTTAAATAAAGTATTTAAAGGTTCTACCACTTTCAATTTCATGAAATCAGGCAAACCACCTACATTATGGTGTGATTTGATCGTTGCTGATGGGCCTTTTACCGAAATAGATTCGATTACATCAGGATAAATTGTACCCTGGGCAAGCCATTTTACATCTTGTACCTCATGTGCAGCATCATCAAAAACTTCGATGAAAACACGACCGATCGCTTTACGTTTAAGCTCAGGATCTTTAATACCAGCAAGCTGGCTTAAGAAACGGTCTTTAGCGTCTACCCCTTTTATATTTAAGCCTAAGTGTTTATACTGTTCAAGAACAGCTTCGTACTCATCTTTTCGCAATAACCCGTTATCAACAAAAATACAGTGAAGGTTTGTTCCGATAGCTTTGTGAAGCAATATTGCCGCAACACTAGAATCCACACCACCTGAAAGACCAAGAACAACTTTGTCATTCCCTAATTTCTCCTTTAAGGCAGCAATCGTAGTTTCAACAAATGCATCTGCTGTCCAGTTCTGGCTGCAACCGCAGATGTCCACTAAAAAGTTTTCCAGTAATTGTTTTCCATCGGTACTGTGCGTTACTTCCGGGTGGAACTGAATCGCATAAGTAGAAGAATCCTTAACCTGGAAGGCTGCTACCTGTACACTGTCAGTGCTGGCAATGATCTCAAAAGATTCAGGGACTTTGGTAATGGTATCACCATGTGACATCCAAACCTGTGAATCAAGTAATATATTTTTTAATAATTTATTTTCTGTCTGAACAAAATTAAGATTTGCCCGTCCGTATTCGCGTGTCGAAGAACGTTGTACCTCTCCGCCTGAATGTTGTGCAAAATATTGAGCACCATAACAAACAGCCAAAACAGGATACTTTTGATGAAAGCGTTCTAAATCTATTTGAGGCGCATCTTCCTGAAGCACAGAGTATGGGCTACCTGAAAAGATAATACCTTTTACATCTGATGAAATTTCCGGAATATTATTAAATGGATGTATTTCACAATAAACATTCAACTCACGTACCCTACGGGCTATCAATTGTGTAAATTGAGATCCAAAATCGATAATGATGATTTTTTCTAGCATGGCCAAAGTTAGTATTTATTCACTTCAACACCGAATCTTTTTAAGAAATCCACGCCTTCATCACTCGGTAAACCTTTATATTCAGCATACGAGTCTTTAAAGACGACCACTTTTATGCCAGATGACAAGATTAAACGCGCGCAGGCGATGCAGGGCGACAGTGTTGTATAAAGGGTGGCCCCTTCAATTTTAGAACCGTTTCTGGACGCATACAAGATCGCATTCTCTTCCGCATGCAGCGCAAGGGAGCAACTGCCCCTGGAATCCCGGTCGCAACCCGTGTCCGGCCATTCTTCATCACAATTGTGGGTGCCCGACGGGGGCCCGTTATAACCGATAGAAATAATACGGGTATCTTTTGTAAGCACCGCACCTACATGCGCCCTTACACAATGAGATCTGGCAGCAAGATCTACTGCCAGATTCATGTAAATATCATTAAAACTTGGTTTATCCGACATGGATTTAGTGACCTCCTTCTGCAGCAATATCCTCTACGTTAATACCTTGTTTTTTCAACACTGAACTCACTTTCCATGCAAAGAAAATCAGGTAAGCAAATCCGATTACCGGAACAATATAAGAATGGTGGATACCATGTGTATCTGCCAGTTTTCCCTGTACCGGCGGCAGGATTGCACCACCTAAGATCATCATGATCAGGAAAGATGAACCCTGACTCGTATACTTACCCAAACCTGTAATAGACAGGGCAAAGATAGAAGGCCACATGATCGAGCAGCACAAACCACCGCTGATGAAAGCTAACGTAGCTACTTCACCTGTAGTAAATAAACCAACGATCATAGCGATCACACCTAATGTAGCGAAGATCGCCAGTGTTTTAGCAGGTTTCTCCTGTCCGATAAAAAATCCGATAACCAGTATTGCGATACAGATACCATAAACATATAAGTTACTTACATCAGTACCTGTAAAATGGTTAACCAATAAGATTACACCAAAAGCAACAAAAGGAACGATTACCGTTAAGATGTTCTTTGTTGTTTTAGTCAGGCTAAACGCACTGATCGCACCTGTCCAGCGTCCCACCATCATACTTCCCCAATACAAAGCAATATATGGTTTGATATCAGACTCATGGAAACCACCAAACTCTGGTAAGTTCAGCAATGCACCTAAGTTACTTTGGATCGTTACCTCTACGCCTACATAGGTAAACAGGGCGATCATACCCAGGATCAGCTGTGGGTACTGCATTGCACCCCATTGGTTCAGGTTTTCTTTCTTTTTAGTATAAACAAATAGTAACGCACCTATAATGAAAACCAGGGAAGAGTAAACAAAATTTGCTTCAGAAATACCCGTCATTGCCGATAAGGGCTGTGCAGCCAGTACCATTAAAAATCCAACGATCATCACTACCAGCGGGCCATTTGATTTAGGGCTCGCTTCAATTTTCTCATCGCTGGTTACCTCAGGTAATTTAGTGATTGCATAAAATCCGGCTACCAGTAAAAATAACCCGGCAAGTGTGTAATATAAGGTGGTGATAGAACCGATCTCAACCGTTTTAGCAACAGCATCACTTGCAGAACCAAAAAGTACAATACTTACAATTACAGGGCCCATTAATCCACCGAAGTTATTCACTCCACCGGCAAGGTTTAAACGGTGTGTACCACTCTCCGGAGCACCTAAAGCCACAACAAATGGTTGTGCGGCAGTTTGCTGTAAAGAGAACCCGATTGCAATAAAGAAAAAAGCAACCAGGATAAAAATGAATGAACCGGAATGAACCGCAGGAACCATCAGTAAAGCCCCGAAAGCAGATATAACCAGTCCGGCAATAATACCTTTTTTATACCCGATTTTATTCAGGATATCTACCTTACTCGCCTGTGAAGCAAAATATAAGATCAGTGACCCAATGAAATACCCCCCATAGAACGTAAAATCAATTAGTTGCGACTCAAATTGTGTCAGGTTGAAGTGTGACTTGCAGAAGGGAATAAATATCCCATTTGACGCGGCCACAAAACCCCAGAAAAAGAACACAGTGATGATTGAGTACAACGCTGTTCCATAGTTTTTTTGTGTTTGGTTTTCCATATATTTTGTTAGTTCTTATGTTTGCAGGGGATAAACATAAAGAAAAATTGTAGAGTGTACACAATAAATGAAGCAAAAAAAATAGGCGTATTTATACTTTAAAATCAGATATTAGCATCAAATATATGTGAGTTGAATGATTGAAGCAATATTACAAGGGATAGGCGCAGGTATTTTATTTTCGTTTTTAACAGGCCCTGTCTTTTTTTCCATGATCAAGACCAGCATAGAAAAAGGCTTTAAAGCTGGTTTTTCTTTAGCTATAGGCGTAGTTTTTAGTGACATAATCTTTATTAGCTTAACGATATTTAGTTCACAGTTTGTAAATTACAATGCTGCATACAATGAATATATAGGTATTATCGGCGGCCTGTTCCTTTTAGGCGTAGGACTGTACTACCTGATCAATAAGGTCAAAGTAAACTATGAAACGGCAGAGATATTAAAGGTCCGCAGGAGCGGTTATATCTTAAAAGGTTTTTTGATGTGCCTTTTATCTCCCACTACATTGATGTTCTGGATTATGGTCGGCGGAGTAGTATCTGCACAGCTGCATTATGATATGGACGAAAAAGTGGTCTTTTTTATCGTTGCCATGTCTGCCCAGCTATTTGTGGATTTCATTAAAACCTACTATGCGGCCAAACTCAGGTACCGCATTAAAGAAAAAAATATTAAAGTACTGAACAGGATTGCCGGCGCGGTGATCATTATCTTCGCACTAAGGCTGTTTATAGAGGTGATCATTAAGTACTACAAATAACCGGCAAGCGTACATCTCAGGGACAGAAACTAACAAAAAACCCGGTGAAGAGTAATCTTCACCGGGTTTTATATTTTACATATGCGGTATTAGTAAGCCCGCTGGTTGTTTCCTTCTTTCCAGTTAACAAATGCTTTGTTAACTACCTTGTTACCACCAGGAGTTGGATAGTTACCGGAGAAATACCAGTCCCCTTTATGATTAGGGATCGCTTCATGCAGGTTATCTAAAGTCTGATAGATCACTTCTACGTCTGCAACCGTTCCTTCTGGAGTAATGATCTTTGTAATCTGCGCAGAGATCTCTTCCTGTTTAAAAGGTCTGTAGATATCTTTCACATGATTAACGATTTCCTCTTTAGGCAGCAATAACGAAGCTTTACATTTTTCGTAAACCTCTTCGATAATATGTTCCATTCCGCGTTCTTTCAGCAATTGGATTGCAGCTTCAAAAGCGACGAACTGGCCCATTTTAGACATATCTATACCGTAACAATCCGGGTAACGGATCTGCGGTGCAGAAGACACGATGATAATCTTTTTAGGGTGCAGCCTGTCAATGATCTTAATGATACTTTGTCTGAGTGTAGTTCCCCTTACAATAGAGTCATCCACCGCAACAAGCGTATCCACATCGTTTTTGATTACACCGTAGGTAGTATCATAAACGTGCGCCACCATCTCTTTACGATCGGCGTCGGCAGTAATGAAAGTACGCAGTTTAACGTCTTTAATAGCCAGCTTCTCTACACGTGGTGTCATTGACAGTAATTCGTCAAGTTCTGCATCGGTAAGGCTGTCCTTACGTTCAATCAGCGTATCTTTCTGCAGTTTTCGGATGTGCTCATGTAATCCTTCTACCAAACCATAAAAGGAGATTTCTGCCGTATTCGGGATAAAAGAAAAAACTGTGTTTTTCAAATCCGATTTCACCGAATTAAGGATCTGTCCGATCAGTAATTTACCAAGCTGTTTTCTTTCTTTATAGATTTCCGCATCACTTCCGCGGGAGAAATAGATCCGCTCAAATGAGCATGCCCTTTTTTCCTGTGGCTCTCTGAAGATTTCCTGTGTAACCGTACCATTCTTTTTAACGATTAAAGCATGGCCTGGTTTAATTTCCTGTACCTGGTTAAAGCCAACATTAAATGCAGTCTGTATAGCAGGGCGCTCCGATGCAGCAACTACGATCTCGTCATCCTGGTAAAAATAAGCAGGACGGATTCCCGAAGGGTCACGTAATACAAATGCGTCACCATTACCTACAATTCCGGAAATAGCATAACCGCCATCCCACGTTTTGGCAGAGCGGCGAAGAATATGTGCAATGTTTAAATTTTCTGATATTTTATGAGTGATCTCTGTGTTTGATAAACCTTCTTTTTTGTAGGTATCAAAAAGTTCCTGATTTTCATCATCAAGGAAGTGACCGATTTTTTCTAAAACTGTAACCGTATCCGCTTGTTCTTTCGGGTGCTGTCCAAGCTCGTACAACTGCTCCAGTAACTCATCTACATTAGTCATGTTGAAGTTACCTGCAATAACCAGGTTACGTGTCATCCAGTTGTTCTGGCGAAGGAAGGGGTGACAGTTTTCAATGCTGTTTTGTCCGTGGGTACCGTACCGAAGGTGTCCTAACAAAACTTCCCCGATAAAGCTTACATTTTGTTTCAGCCATTCCGCATCCTGCATTAATTCAGGAGTTTCATTTTGAATGTCGACAAACTTGTTATGAACATAACCAAAAATGTCTGCGACCGCGTTTTGGGCCATTGACCGGTAACGGCTGATATACCTGTGTCCTGGTTTTACATCTAATTTGATTGTTGCTATCCCTGCCCCGTCCTGCCCTCTGTTGTGTTGTTTCTCCATCAGAAGATACAGCTTATTAAGGCCATAAAGCGCGGTACCGTACTTTTCCTGATAGTATGACAGAGGTTTTAAAAGACGGATAAAAGCAATTCCGCATTCGTGTTTTATCTGGTCACTCATTATGTGTGTGGTTTGAGCCGCAAATCTACCGCTAATAATAGTGAGAACCTAGAAAGAAATATAATCTTTCAATAACCTGACTTTACTATTAAAAACCACTTCAATTGGTCAAAAACAAAGAAAACAGGCGTTTTTTTAACACCTGTTTTAAATTATATTATAAAATAATGACTTACCAGAGATGGATTTTATAAACTGATTTGCTTTGATACTATAGTTTGATCAAAAAAGATAGAAGCATTTTTATCAAATACCTGTTCATCACCAGAAGTAAAGAACTGTTTGGTGCCATCTTTTCCAAGCAGTTTTTCTATCTCCGGATGATTGTGCAGGTAGGTTAACAAACTATCCGCAACAATGTCTCCCTGGGCAATGAGTTTAAATCCTTCCGGAAGCACGTCCGTCATTTTTGGAATCAGCAAAGGATAATGTGTACAGGCGAGTAAAATAGTATCAATAGCAGGCGATTGGGCCAGCAATTCGCTGATATACTTCTCTACAAAGTAATCTGCACCTGCATAAACATGTTCATTGTTTTCAATGAGCGGTACCCACATCGGGCAGCTCTGCTGAAACACTTCCAGGTCGGGATAGAAATGCCCGATCTCTATCGGATAGGATTGGGAATTAACTGTCCCCCTGGTGCCCATCACCCCGATGGTACCGGACGTACTGAACTCGCCTACGACTTCTGCGGTAGGCCGGATCACACCTAATACCCGGTAACCCGGATATTTAAAAGGGAGTACCTTTTGCTGTATGCTGCGCAGTGCCTTTGCGGATGCTGTGTTACATGCAAGGATAACCAACGGGCAACCCTGTTCAAATAACCACTCCACACATTCCAGCGTATACTCGTAAACAGTTTCATAAGAATGATCGCCATACGGAGAGCGGGCATTATCACCAAAATAAACATAATTATAGTCAGGCAGTTTCTCTGCGATCGAACGGAACACAGTCAACCCGCCATAACCTGAATCAAAAATACCGATAGACTTATTATTCTTCATGACAAAAAAAAACGGGACCCGGCATATACCGGGTCCCGCAATTTAATATATTTATTTAAGATTATTTTTTAGGAGCTGCTGCAGCTGTAGCAGAGATACCTAATTTAGTTTTAACGGCAGCAGTAACATCGTCACCACCATCCCATGCTAACAAATTGTTTGCACCAGATTGCTGAGCAACATCAAAAATATAAGCATAACCTTTTTCTTTAGCTACAGCTTTAACCGCAGTAATGAATTTAGTGTTTAAAGGAGCTAACAATTCACCTTGTTTAGTACCAAGATCCTGCTGTGCTTTTTGAGTAGCTTCATCGATACGTTTTTTCATATCTTCTAATTCTGCACCCATAGTCTGCAATTCTTTCCCAACTACTTCTTTGTTCGCTTCACTTAATGTTTTGTTTTTTGCAACCGCAGCATCATACTTAGTTCCGTACTCTGCCTGCATTTTTTCAATTTCAGTTTGTTTTTGTTTTTTAAGGGCATCAAGGGTAGCTGTTGCAGTTTTGGCTTCCGGCATACTTGCGAAAATTGATTCAGAATCCAGGTGTGCAATTTTTTGCTGAGCACTTGCAACATTAGCAGTAAACACTAAGCCAGCTGCCACAAAAAATACGTTAATTAACTTTCTCATTTCTATTGTTCTTAATAATTGTGTTTTATAATTTATTTAGGGTATGTCTATTTTACGACTACAGTACCAGGTTTATAACCCAGTTTAATGATCACATCATTGCTTAGGTCATAGTTGCTGCTGGAGTAGATCATCTGCGTAGATTCGCTGCTTTTATCAAAGATAAAATCAAGGAACTTAGATTTTGCCAGGTCTGCGATTGCTTTGGTTACTTTATCCTGTATAGGCTTAAGCAACTTTGCACGTGTCTGGAAAAGATCACCTTCAGGTCCGAATTTCTGACGCTGCAATTCTTTAGCTTCCTTTTCTTTCTCGATGATATCGTTCTCTCTGCGTTTACGCATATCGTCAGTTAACAGTACCTGATCTGCCTGGTAAGCCTTGTACATCTTATCAATTGCAGTAAAGTTTGCATCTACTTCTTTTTGCCATTGCTGAGACAATACGTTCAGCTGGTTCTGCGAAGATTTATATTCCGGCAAATGTTTCAGAATATACTCTGTATCCACATAGGCGAACTTTTGTGCGAAGGCCCCAACACCTGCAAAAAGTAAAAAACTGATTAAAATAATTTTCTTCATTTGTGTATTAATTAAAACCTCCCAATTGCTGAGCGATACTAAATGTGAATGATTGTTTACCACCGTCTGTAACACCCGGTATACTATCAAATGCATGTCCGTAATCAATTCCCAGCATACCAAATATCGGTAAAAATATCCTAGCTCCAATACCAGCTGACCTTCTAATGTTAAAAGGATTGTAATCAGAGAATTTATTCCATGTATTACCACCCTCAGCAAACCCTACCAAGTAAGCGGTAGCAGACTGACTCGCAATTACAGGATATCTTAATTCCATTACATATTTACTGTAGATCGGACTTCCTGATTGCTGTGCAATGTTAATCTGAGATGTTGAAGTTGCAGTAGCCGGGATAACCACGTTGTTGGCATAACCACGCATCGTAATCAATTCAGATCCTTGTAAGAAGTCGAAACCCTGCATACCATCACCACCCAATTTAAACCTTTCAAATGCAGATTGTCCTACTGCCTGGTTGTATGATCCCAAGAAACCAAACTGGGCTTGTGCTTTAACTACAAACTTACCAGCTAACTTCTGGAACCACTGTCCCTCAAATTTCCATTTGTGGTATTCAGTAAACTTATAACGCTGTTTATCTGATGCTGTTGCGTAGTTGGTGTGATTTAATAATGAATAAGGAGGTGTTGCCTGTATAGTGAACCTGAAATAAGATCCTTCAGTCGGGAAAATCGGTGAGTTTCTCGAGTCCCTGCTCAACTCCTGTGTTAAGTTAAAGTTGTAAGAAGTACCAGTGGTAAATAAGTAACCCTGATAGTTATTTAGGATATATTGCTGTGCATTGATAGAGTGCGTCAGCTGGAAATAATTATCCGGCCATTTTAACTTTCTACCCAAACTCACAGTTACACCATTCAAACGAATTTTCTGTGCGCTTGCTCCGCTTGTTATTCCATTTGATTGTGATGAAGTAAATGCACTTAGACCAAAACTCACTGGTTTCTTTCCACCTAACCAAGGCTCAGAGAAAGAGAAACTATAAGACTGGTAGTATTTACCGTTAGTCTGCCCGCGAAGACTTAATTTCTGACCATCACCTTTAGGCAGCGGACGGTAAGCTTTAGGGTTTAAGATATTTCTTAAGGAGAAGTTATTAAAAGTTAATCCAACAGTACCGATTACACGGCCTCCACCAAAACCACCTGATAACTCTACCTGATCTGAAGGTTTCTCTTCTACAGCATATTCAATATCAACGGTACCATCTGCCGGATTTGGTTTAGGAGTAGGTACAGTTTTAGACTCATCAAAATTACCCAACTGGCCAAGCTCACGAACGGTACGGATCAAAGCCTCTTTAGAGAATTTCTCCCCTGGTTTTGTACGCACCTCACGAAGTACTACCCTATCGTTGGTAATTGTATTTCCTTTAACAGTAATCCTGTTGTTCGTATACTGAGGTCCCTCATAAATACGGATCTCCAGGTCTACTGTGTCATTGTAAATTTTAGTCTGAACGGGCTCCACATTAAATGTCAGGTAACCATCGTTCAAATAGATACTCGATACATCTTCACTTTCGGCACCGTTACCATGAAGTTTAATATTCAATTTTTCTTCACTGAAAATATTACCCTTTTCAATAGCCAATACCTTGTTCAGAATTTCTGTAGAATACTTGGCATTACCTACCCAGTTGATTTTTCCAACATAGTATTTCGGTCCTTCGTATAAATCAATTTTAACAGACAATGATTTCTCGCTGTGCTTAAAAGTTGTGTCTTTGATAATCGCCGCGTCACGGTAACCTCTGTCCTGCATTTTAGCGATCAGGGTTTCTTTATCTTCGGTATATTTTTCCCTGCTGAATTTACCGGAACCGAAAACTTTATAAAAAGCCTGCTGTTTGGTTTTCTTCAAATACTTGCGCAGTTTGGCTTCCTTAAAATCTTTGTTACCGGTAAAAGTAATATCATGTACTTTCACTTTACGGCCACGGTCTACAAATACCTGTAATACCACACCATTTTCCATATTCGGATCTGGCTTCGTTTTATAATCTACTTTCGTAAAAAAGTAGCCTTTCTCGGCAAGGTATTTTGTGATCGTCCCGGTTGTACTGTTGTAAGTGTTTTCGTTAATAATTGTCTTTCCTGATTTGGAATTCAATTTCTCTGTGATGTCCGTTTTCTGCGACTTGCTCAGCCCGTTCAGTTCAAAGGAACTTAAACGCGGGCGCTCTACTACAGCAATGTCAAAATAGACAGTATCCTGGTCAATTTTAGAGATATTCAACTCCACGTCGTCGAACAATCCCTGTGACCATAATGTCTTGATGGCAGCACCTGTTGCTTCACCCGGAAGTAAAATCCTTTCCCCTTTAATTAATTTGGAGAGCGTAATAATAACTTCCTTATCAATGAACTTTGCACCACTTAAAGTTGTTCCGCCTATGATGTATTCTTTAGGTTGAAAATAATCTAAATCCGTTCCGTTGACTTTTAAGGTTGGGGTAGCTGGATTCGACTTTGTACGGTTAATCTGTGCCATTGTCGGTAAGCCGACCAATAACAATAGTATGAGTTGGTATATTCTTTTCATTTACAATCTAAAAAACGTTGCTAAGTTAATTTAAACACATGTTAAAAAGTGTTAAAAGTAAAATTAGTTCAACTGTTCACTAATTTTACCGAAGCGACGTTCGCGCTTTTGGTAGTCTACAATAGCTTCAAAAAGATCCTCTCTTCTGAAGTCAGGCCACAAAGTTTCGGTGAAATAAAGCTCCGTATAAGCCATCTGCCAAAGCAGAAAATTACTTACCCTGTGCTCCCCGCTGGTGCGGATCATCAATTCCGGATCAGGCATATTCACGGTAGTTAACTGAGAAGAAAATTGAACCTCAGTGATCTCATCGATACTGATCTTATCTTCCTTTGCCATCAGTGCCAGTTTTTTCGCCGCTTCAAGAATCTCCCATTTCGCACTGTAACTCAATGCAAGGGTAAGTGTACATGCGGTATTTCCGGCAGTATTATCCATTGCACTCTTCAGGTCATCAATACATTTTTGTGGCAGAGAAGCGATATCACCTATGGCATTAAGCCTGATATTATTTTTATTAAGGGTTGCGGTCTCATTATTAATTGTGGAAATCAACAGCTCCATTAAAGCATTGACTTCATCAATCGGACGGTTCCAGTTCTCAGTAGAAAAGGCATAGATCGTCAGGTATTTCACACCAATATCCGCACAGCCTTCTACGATATCTTTCACAGATATCACCCCGCTTTCATGTCCGAAAGACCTGAATTTACCCTGATTTTTAGCCCATCTTCCATTACCATCCATGATAACTGCGATGTGTTCCGGTAAGCGGCTAATATCTATTTGTTCTTTAAATCCCATTATTTGTGCAAATATGGCTAAAATGTATAACATTCAGAAGAATCAAAATTGATTTCTGCATGATCAGCTTCGCAAAGGCATGTTTTTAAGAATTTGTTAATCAAATTGTTAGTCATACACCTCTTAAAAGAAGATTTCAAAGTTATAAGATTATTTTGTTTATTTCTATCATAAACTGAGCTGGCAAATCACGGATCACCGGATTTCGTTGTTTTACAACTTAATCATCACTGTTAAAAAGCATAACATTTGTCAGACAAAAAGGTATAAGAGATGCCGATATGCATAAAAAAGTAAGTATCCCTTTTAACAAAATTGCCGCGCTGGCCGCCTGGGTTTGCTGTATAAGGAACAGAAGGGTTGGATAAATTAATTGTTTTGGGATTGCCGGCATCAACCTTCCCATAAACATCAAGCAGCGGATAGCGATCTCCCACATCGTCCAGATAATCGGTATGTGCCGTCCGGTAGCCCATCTGGGTAAACAGCGCCAGGTGGTCACTGATCCGGTATTTTAAACCAACGCCGTATGGAATAGAAAGTGCATATTTTTTGTAAGATTTACCTTCGGTTTCATAGTATTTTAACTCGTATTTCTGACCGTCATATTGGGCTTTAGGATTAAACATCACTGCCCCGATGCCGGTAAAGATATAAGGTGTCCAGTTTTTAACCCCGCCCCCAGAAAAGTATTCCAGGAAATTAAAGTCTACCTGCAAGCTAAATTCATGCAGTGGCGTAGAGAAATTCAGGTTTCTTCTTCTAAAAGTAGCGTCAAATGAAGTAGCGTCATTGTCTGCTATTTTGCCATAGTTATAATGCAACCCGACTGCCCAGTAGGGATCAAGGTTGCCTTTCACAAAAGCACCAAAAGCAACACCGCTTACCTCAAATGGATTTCTCGGGTTCAGGTCGCCCATGTACCCTCCAGCACCAGCATTTACACCAACTTCCATCACCTGGCTACGGGCTGAGCCGCAGAAGAGGACACAAGATGCGGCTATGCACAATACTATCTTTTTTATACCCATATTAATAATTGCGTGTATCAATTCCCCAAAGCAGCTTATTTCTCAAAGTAGTCAGATAGCTTTCGTTATTTAAACGTACAAGATTTACATGAAAAGCAGCTTTATTAATTGTTATTTTTACTGAACGGTCTACCGTAGCAGTTCTGGAATCACAAGAAACAAGGAATTTGGTACTGCGCGCCTCTACTTCAAACCTCAGAGAAACATCATCAGGAATGATTACCGGCCTCACATTTAAGTTATGCGGGGCAATAGGGGTAATTACAAAATTCTGTGCGCTAGGAAAAATAATCGGTCCCCCGCAACTTAAAGAATACGCAGTAGAACCTGTTGGAGTGGCAATGATCAGCCCGTCTGCCCAATAAGAATTAATAAACTCATCATTCATATAGGCATGGATAATCATCATCGCCGTATTGTCACGTCTGTGGATTGTGATATCATTGAGCGCAAAGTTTTCATCACCAAAAAGGTTGTGTTTAGACTCTACATTCAGCAATGTCCGCTTATCGAGCGAATACTCTTTATTCACCAATGCCTCGATTGCATTTTTGATCTCATTTTTATTGATACTCGCCAAAAAACCGAGGCGCCCAAAATTGATGCCGATCACCGGCACGCCAGAATCGCGTACCAGCGCAAGCGTATCTAACAATGTTCCATCACCGCCTAAACTAATGAGTACATCAGCATTATTACATAACTCGGGGTGGGTAGAAAAAATTCCGATCTGCCTGGGGAGCTTAACTTTATCCTGAATGAAATTATGGTAATTCTGGTGGACCAGAATTTCGACCCCGTAATCCTCCAACGCATTAAAAACATCTTGCACAAAGGGTAAAACACTGTTATTAAACTCTCTGCCATATATTGCAATCTTCATTATTACCGCTGGTTTTTGTGTTTATAAGAGGGGTTATAAATAAAATCTCTTCCAGCATACCTGCCTGGAGAAATCGTTATACATTTAGATAATTCATTAGAGAATTATAACGGTCTTCTGTACCGTTGTCTGTTATCGTACTGTTAAACACTGCCTTAACCTGGTAATCATAGCGTTCAAAGGAAGCTATTATACTTGATAGTTCTGTTTTATTGATTTTAAGCGTCACTTCTACCCTGGTAGAATCAGGAAAAGCCTGCACATAGGAAGATAGGATCTGCGCATTGTCGGCTTCTACAATCTGTGCCATATGCGAAAGGGAGTTGTTCCTGTTACTGATCTCCAGCACAATGATCCCCCCTGGCTCTTTAACCGCATAAATCTCGGAAGTATAATCCAGCAGGCTATGTATGGAAATAGCCCCCAGGTAATTGTTTTTATAGTCCAGCACCGGCACAACAGAAAGCTGCAGCTGGTGGAAGATCCTGATTACATCATAAACATGGACATCCTGGAAAACAAAAGCATTGAGGATGGTCAGCGAAAGTGCACCGATTGGCTCCTCCACATTACGTACCTGCAGCAGCTCATCTTCAGCAACGACACCCAGGTATTGCGCGTCATTGATCACAGGAAGGTGAGATAATTTGAGCTCAACCATTCTATCCAGTGCAGTATGGACCGTATCGGTCGTCCGCAGCGGGGGGATGGAATTGGATATGAGTTCAGATGCAAACATTATTTCAGTAAAATTCTATCTAAAAATGTATTCAGATATTCGTTAAAAACTTCAGGACGCTCCATCATCGGCGCATGCCCGCATTTATCTACCCAGTTCAGTTCTGAATTTGGCAGCAACTGGTGGAACTCCTCTGCTACTTCAGGTGGAGTTACTTTATCCTGTCTGCCCCAGATCAAAGAAACCGGGATAGTAATTTTCGACAGCTCTTTAGCCATATTATGGCGAATTGCCGACTTTGCTAATGCTAATATACGAATAACCTTTGAACGTTCATTAACTGATCTGTAAACCTCATCCACCAATTCTTTAGTGGCAATTTCAGGATCATAAAAAGTAAACTGGACTTTCTCACGGATATAATCGTAGCTTTCTCTTCTTGGGAAAGAACCTCCGAAAGCATTTTCATAGAGGCCGGAACTACCGGTTAGTACCAATGCTTTTACAATTTCCTGGTGAGCTGCCGTTACCACCAGCCCGACATGTCCGCCCAAAGAATTTCCGACAAGTACCACCTGCCCCAGTTTTTTGAACTTTATGAATTTATGAACATACTTAGCCAGACTTTTAACACCAAGAGTAAGCAGTGGCTGTTCGTAGATCGGTAAAATAGGTACTATAACACGGTAACGGTCTTTGAAATGATCAATTGCCGGCTCCCAGTTACTGAGTTCTCCCATTAAACCATGAAGTAATACCAGGGTTTCGCCTTCACCGGCTTCTATAAAATTAAACCCGTCCTCTTCTATTACCTCGTATTTCATGTGTATGTATTTTATTGTTCGGTAGTCATAATGGGCACTGTTACCCAAATATGCTACTAAGTTAGTAGGCTAAAGTTAAATTAAAACAATATAATCTGTTAATTTTAAAAATAATGTTTTATAGCAAAATTCTAACACAATTTATGCCAATTGCGTTTTTACAATCTCCGCAATCAATTTACCATCAGCTTTACCAGCTAATTCCTTATTAGCCAAGCCCATTACTTTACCCATATCTTTTACCGAGCTGGCACCGGATTCTTTGATCAGGTTAGCAATTACAGTTTCTACTTCTTCTCTTCCTAATTGCTGTGGCATAAACTGGCTGATCACTTCAATCTCTTCTTCTTCAATTACTGAAAGATCTTCTCTGCCTTGCTGTTTATAGATATCCGCTGATTCTTTTCTTTGTTTGATTAACCTTTGCAGGATTTTCATTTCTGCATCTTCAGTAATTTCTTCCGCAGATCCTTTTTCAGTTCTTGCCAGCAAAATAGCCGCTTTAATAGCACGCAAACCCCTTAATTTGGCCTGGTCTTTAGCTAACATTGCTTTTTTGATTTCCTGATCTATAATTGTCGATACCATATAATTGCTATTATTCTATTTTCTGTTTGTTAGTGTTGCTGATGCCTGTGCAGTGGGCATGATCAGCATATCGTTAATATTTACATGCGCCGGGCGGCTAACGGCAAACCATATTGCATCTGCAATATCCTGTGCCTGCAGCGGATCAAATCCGTCGTAAACTTTTTTCGCCTTTTCTTCGTCACCTTTAAACCTGACCTTAGAAAATTCTGTTTCTACCATTCCCGGGTTAATCGCGGTCACTTTAATACCATAAGGAAGCAGGTCCATCCGCATTCCTATATTTAGTGCATCAACCGCATGTTTTGTAGCACAGTATACATTACCATTCGGATAAACTTCTTTACCGGCAATTGATCCGATATTGATGATATGCCCTCTTTTGGCTGCTGTCATCCAGTTGGAAACTATTTTAGTGACGTACAATAGTCCTTTTACATTGGTATCGATCATCGTGTCCCAATCATCGGTATTACCCTGATCGATCGGCTCTAAACCCTGGCTTAGGCCTGCGTTGTTAATCAAAACATCTATGTTTTTCCATTCTGCGGGTAAACCTTCCAGTACATTTGTCAGCTCCGCTTTAACACGTACATCTGCAACTAATGTTTTGATCTCTACCGCATATTTGCCGGAGAAATGCTTGCTGATTTCCTGTAATTTCTCTTCCCTTCTGGCAACCAGCACAAGTCTGTAACCCTGCTGTGCAAATAAATGTGCGCAGGCTTCGCCTATACCTGAAGTTGCGCCTGTAATTAATGCAGTTTTCATTTAGTATTATGTTTTTATCTGTAATGAAGCTTGCATGGACTTGTAGTGATTTCGTTAGCACAACTGTAAGCCCTTGCAGGTTTCATTTAGTAATTATTTAATAGTAGTTATGCTTACCACCTTAAAAAGACCTGTGGTAAGTATGTCGCCAAAGCTATGATTTTTTAATAGCCGTGCATCATTCAAAGAATAAACTGAATGTTACATGACGCAGCATCAGTTTATCGATTGGTGCATTATAAGGATTGGCTTCCTCATTGTTCAATAGGTTATTCAAAGAATAGGATAATTTGATTTCCGGCGACATTTTAAAGTATTCAAAATAAAGGTCCATCCCAAATGCCGCTTCGTAAGAGAAATAGTTCTTACGGTTTTTCAGCAGCTTATAGATATAGTCCTGTCCCGAGTCATCCGTTTTTTTCTTCGAAGCGATGTCAACCGTATATTTAGCACCATACAGCATATATGCCCTAAAGTTATTTCTCCTGTTGGATTTGATCTTAATCCCCAGCGGAAATTCTACCAATGTAGCCGCTACCTTCTGTTCATTCGTACTAAAAGCAGCATTGACTGCAGCGGGCTGTACATATTCGTATTCTGCCAGCCGGTCGCTGAAAACCAGTGTAGGTGTCATCCGTACATCCAGGTTGTTACTGATTCTTCCGTTAACCACAAAACCTATCCCGAAACCCGGTGATGATTTACTATATAGCGCGGATAAAGAATCGGTTAACAGCATCCCGTTTTCAGGGTCCCTGAAAGGTGCGCGCCAGTTAGGGCTCCGCTGGATCTTATAAGTAGAATTAGTGTATTGAAAAGTGAATCCAAAATGGACATTCTCGTCATCTACCCCTCCGCCCCAATTCTGGGCGCTGGCACCAGTGAAGGAGATCAGTAGTAGAAAGAGAAGGCCTATTTTTATATTCATATTAATTCTTTATGCCTGTATAAATAGCACTGATTCCAAAAGTAAGCGACCGGTGTTTAGTATCTTTATAACCTACTTTTTCCATCAGCCTTGTAAAAGACTGGCCATCCGGAAAAGCAATTACCGATTCATTCAAATAAGTATAAGCCCTTGCATCCTTAGAGAATAACTTCCCAAAAACAGGCAAAAGATACTTAAAATAAAAATTATAAGACTGCTTAACAGGAAATACTGTAGGTTTCGAAAACTCGAGGATTACGATTTTACCACCCGGTTTAAGTACCCGCAGCATATCAGCAAGTCCCTTTTCAAGGTTTTCATAATTCCTCACACCAAAAGCGACTGTAATTGCATCGAAATGGTTATCCTCGAAATGCAAACCCTCAGAATCGCCGGTCTGCACCGTAAATACATGCTGTAAATTGCGCTCCGCGATCTTTTTTCGGGCTACATCGAGCATACCGACAGAAATATCTACACCTATTATTTTTTCGGGAGCAAGGATTTTGATCGCCTCAAATGCAAAGTCGCCCGTTCCTGTAGCCACATCAAGCATGACGCGGGGTTTAAGCGCAGATAGCTCTCTGATCGCCTTTTTGCGCCATATAATGTCAATTCCAGCAGATAAAAAGTGATTGAGGAAGTCGTATGTACCAGAAATGTTGTTAAACATTGTTGCCACCTGTTCCTTCTTAGTTACTGTAGCAGATTGGTATGGAGTTATTTTTTCGTTCATGGTATGCAGCAAAGATAAGTATTGTTGAAAACTAATTTTCTACCTTTGTCAAATGATTATAAAATCAGCAACATTTATTTGTAGTAATACCAAGATTTCGGCTTTGCCGGTCGCCAACATGCCCGAATACGCTTTTATCGGTCGCTCAAACGTAGGAAAATCGTCCCTTATCAATATGCTGGTGAACCAGCACGGATTAGCAAAAACATCACAAAAGCCAGGAAAAACACAGCTAATCAACCATTTTCTTATTAATGAAAAATGGTATATTGTAGATTTACCGGGATATGGATATGCTAAAAGCTCTAAGAACAACAGAGAGAGCTGGGAGAAATTCATCAGGAATTACATCACCAAAAGAGAAAGTTTACAATGTGTTTTTGTATTGATAGATAGCAGATTATCACCTCAGAAAATTGATATTGAGTTTTGCTGCTGGATGGGTGAAATTCAAATCCCTTTTGTACTTGCCTTTACAAAAACAGATAAACAATCGAGAGTTAAAACAAAAGCAAATATCGATCTCTTCACAAAAGAACTATCGGGCTGGTTTGAAGAAATCCCGCCTGTGTTTATCACTTCCGGAGAAAAAGGCGTGGGGAAAGACGAAGTCCTTAATTTTATAGAGCAGACCAATCTTGATTTTGCTATGCCAATCCTTACCCCTAAAGACGATAATATATAAGTACGCATTAAAATGAAAAAGTATTTTTCGCTTGTGCTTTTCGCACATTCTGTTTTCGCGTTGCCCTTTGCCATGATCGGCTTTTTTTTAGGGGTAACCACTACAGACCATCCTTTCAACTGGCTGATCCTTTTGATGGTTTTGCTTTGCATGGTTTTCGCAAGAAATTCCGCCATGGCTTTTAACCGGTACCTGGACAGGGATATTGACGCCAAAAACCCCCGCACAAGTATGCGTGATATTCCGGCAGGAAAAATCTCTGCAAATGAAGCCCTGATCTTTGTGATCATTAACTGTGTTCTTTTTATCGTAACTACTGCGTTCATCAACCAGCTGTGCTTTTACCTTTCACCAGTAGCCCTTTTTGTAGTGCTGTTTTACAGTTACACCAAAAGGTTTACGGCGTTATGCCATATGGTATTGGGACTTGGACTGGCATTGGCCCCGATAGGCGCCTACATTGCCGTAACGGGAGAATTCGGGATTGTACCTGTACTCTATTCATTTGCGGTTTTATTCTGGGTAAGCGGGTTTGATATTATCTATGCCCTGCAGGATGAAGAATTTGACAAAGGCGAGAAGCTACACTCTATCCCATCAGCGATAGGCAGAAAAAATGCTTTGCGCCTTTCTGAAGTGCTGCACGTTTGTTCTGCCCTATGCGTAATCCTGCCTGTATTTTTTACTACATTCAGCTGGGCGTATTACCTGGGTGTAGCGTTCTTTTGTTCGATGCTGATCTATCAGCACTTACTGGTAAAACCTAATGATATCAGTAAAGTGAACAAAGCCTTTGCAACCACTAATGGATTTGCATCGGTAATTTTCGCAGTATGTTTTTTACTGGATACTTTTTTAAGAACATTTTTTAAATTCTAAACTGATGATTGACCTGACGATACCGAAAAAAATAAGATCATATATTCCGCAGGAGCTGGAAATCAAATGGGAAACCTTATCTCCTATTTTTGATGAATTGCTGAACAGACAGATTGAAAGTGTATCTGCACTGGAACAATGGCTTAAAGATAAAAGTGAATTAGAGGCTGCTTTGGAAGAAGATTTTGCCTGGAGATACATCAGGATGAGCTGTGATACAGCAAATGAAGAACTGGTGAGCAGCTTCCAGTATTTCGCTACTGAAATTGACCCTAAGATTTCTCCGATTGGCAACTTGCTCAATAAAAAACTGGTAGAAAGCCCGTTTGTAGACGAATTGGATCAGGATAAATATTTTGTTTACCTGAGGGCGATAAAAAAAGCACTGGAGATTTACAGGGAAGAGAATGTAGAGCTATTTACCAATCTACTGGTTACCCAGCAAAAATACCAGGCTGCTTCGGGAGCCATGAGTGTGGTGATCAATGAGCAGGAATATACATTAGAACAAGCAGCTGTATTGATTAAAGATGTAAGCCGTTCGGTTCGTCAGCAAGCATGGGAAACAATCCAGCAACGCAGGTTAGTAGACAAAGACGATCTGAATATCATATTTGACGAACTGGTAGCGATGCGCCATCAGGTAGGCTTAAATGCCGGCTTCGAAAATTACAGGGACTATATGTTCCAGGCGATGGGCAGATTTGATTATACGGTGAAAGACTGTTATAAATTCCATGAAGCGATAGAAAGTGAAATTGTTCCGATTTTGAAAGAACAAGCAGAAAAAAGAGCTGAAGCACTGGGATTGGAAACCGTTAAACCATGGGACCTTGATGTAAGCACCTCCGGAAAACCGGCACTTAAACCATTTAAAAATGGCGAAGAACTGGTAGAAAAAACTATCACGGCTTTTAATGCAATCGATCCTCAGCTGGGCCAGATGCTATCGATCATGAAAGCAAATAATCTTTTTGATGTAGAAAGCAGAAAAGGGAAAGCGCCGGGCGGTTATAATTACCCATTGGCAGAAACCGGAGCGCCATTTATTTTTATGAATTCCGCCGGTACTTTGCGGGACCTGACAACAATGGTTCATGAAGGCGGGCATGCCATCCACACTTTTCTTACCGCTAATTTAGAGCTGAACGATTTTAAACACTGTCCTTCTGAAGTTGCGGAACTGGCATCTATGAGTATGGAGCTGATCTCTATGGATCAATGGCATATTTATTTTGACAATGAAGCCGATCTGATCAGGGCAAAAAGAGAACAGCTGCTTGATGTGCTGAAGACACTTCCATGGGTAGCGGTTATCGACCAGTTCCAGCATTGGATTTATACGAACCCATCGCACAATGCAGCGGACCGTGAAGAAGCTTTTAAACAGATCTACACTACTTTCGGTGCAGGCTTCGCAAACTGGGACGGATTGGAACATGAATTCGGCAATATCTGGCAGAAACAATTACACGTATTTGAACTGCCTTTTTATTATATAGAGTACGGAATTGCCCAGTTAGGCGCTATAGCCATCTGGAAAAACTATAAAGAGAATCCCGAAAAAGCACTACAGCAATATTTAGATGCTTTAAAATTGGGATATACAAAGCCAATGAATGAGATCTATGAAACTGCAGGAATAAAATTCGACTTTAGCAGCAGTTATATTAAAGAATTGGCTGCTTTTGTAAAAGATGAGCTGGATAAATTAGATTAATTTACGTATATTTTTATAATTTCAGCCCAACAAACTAAAATATTGCTCAATTATGTTTGAAAATCTTTTCAGGAAAAAGTCTATTACCAAAATATTAGAAGATGCGGCGAAGGGCTATGGTGACCATGGCGACTCGCTCAACAAAACACTTGGCGTAAGAGACCTTACCGCATTTGGTATTGCAGCAATCATTGGGGCTGGTATTTTCAGCACCATTGGAAAAGCAAGTGCCGACGGTGGGCCGGCAGTGATCTTTCTATTTATTTTTACGGCTCTGGCCTGTAGTTTTGCTGCTTTCGCTTATGCGGAATTCGCATCTATGGTGCCTGTTTCTGGTAGTGCCTATACTTATTCTTATGTAGCTTTCGGGGAGCTGGTGGCCTGGATTATCGGCTGGTCGCTCATCATGGAGTATGCCATAGGAAATATTACCGTGGCCATATCCTGGTCGGATTATTTTACAGGGCTCCTCTCTTCCATACATATCCCTGCTTTAGGGATCAATGGCATCCATTTACCCGATTGGATGACGATGGATTACCTTACTGCTTTTAACGGGCACAAACATGCGGAAGCTTTGCTTAATGCAGGCAAAAGCTATGCTAACCTGGATGAAGCCACAAGAATTACCAATAATGCCTGGATCACTGCACCAAGGATCGGTGATTTCCATATCGTAGCAGATTTACCTGCCCTGGGGATCATTATCTTAATCACCTGGTTGGTTTACCGCGGGATGAAAGAATCAAAAAACGCAAGTAATGCAATGGTAGTTGTAAAACTTGCTGTGATTTTATTAGTGCTTGCTGTGGGCGTTTTTTATGTAGATACATCCAACTGGCACCCCTTTGCACCAAATGGTGTATCCGGTGTACTTAAAGGTGTTTCAGCTGTATTTTTCGCCTATATCGGGTTTGATGCTATTTCTACTACCGCAGAAGAATGTAAAAACCCGCAAAAAGATCTGCCGAGGGGAATGATGTGGGCAATTATTATCTGTACAGTATTATATGTTGCTATTGCGCTGGTGTTAACGGGGATAGTTAAATATGACCAGTTAGCTGTAGGCGATCCGCTGGCATTTGTATTTGATGCGATTGATCTGAAATTGATGAGCGGTATTATTGCTGTCAGTGCCGTTTTTGCAATGGCCAGTGTATTGCTTGTTTTTCAAATGGGACAGCCAAGGATCTGGATGAGCATGAGCCGTGATGGTTTACTGCCTAAAAAGTTTTCTAAGATCCACCCGGTATATAAAACACCTTCATTCGCCACTATTGTTGTAGGTTTCGTCGTAGCAGTGCCTTCTCTGTTTATGAACCTGACTATCGTAACCGATCTTTGTTCTATCGGGACCTTGTTCGCTTTCGTACTGGTTTGCGCAGGGGTATTGGTGTTACAGAACAGACCAAATGTACAACGAGGCAAATTCAGGATACCTTATGCAAACTCCAAATACATCATACCAGTAGTATTTGTGGGTTTAATTGTTGCCGGATTTGTATTCTTTAAATCGCAGACTACCGCTTTTATTACCAATAAGGCAAAGGTTAACGATCCGATAACATTTATCACTTCTTTAACCAGCACTGAACTGGTTACCGTACAGAACGAAATTAAAAGCGAACAAAGCCAGTTAGCGGTGATCGGAAAAAACGTTGATACAGAAGCTTATTTAAATGGATTGAGTACTGCACAATACCAGGCTTTTATAGAGAAAAGCGCTGTTTCTGCAGATAAAAAATTCGAAAGCGGATGGAGCTTATTTAAACATAAAATCCCAATGTGGATTTTTCTGATTATCTGTGTGGTGATCACATACTACTGCGTGACCAAAAACCTGTCGCTGATCCCTGTACTCGGACTGTTGAGTTGTTTGTATATGATGTGCGAACTGGGGATCTCTAATTGGATAGGATTTGGTATCTGGCTGGTAATCGGGCTGGTAGTTTATTTCCTTTACGGATTTCACCATAGCAAGCTCAACGTAAACACTGCTGAGTAAAATTTTTGTTATCTAAACACAAAAATGTTAAAATAAGGCTTAATACAAGGATGAATACGGAAATTATTGTTCGTAAATCCTTATATTAAGCCTTGTAACTGTTAAAATGTGTTAAATATTGCCCACATCACAAAATCTTTAAGTTTTGTGTGGAATTATTTCTACTTTTGCTAGCGATAGATGAATACAAAAACGAAAACGGTCTCCCTTTATTACATAATTTGCATACTATGCATCAGTGTGTTCTGCGGCACCTCTGTTTTTGCTCAAAAATCTGATAGTATCAGCAGCAGTTCAAGGTATAAAAGGATAGTAAGAACGCCGCAGATTAAAGGCGATGTTCCGTCTTACCGCCCGAACTATACACCTGGCGGCACAAGTTTCACTCCTTATAGCAGTGCACTGTCTAGAACTAAGGCGGGTGCCGGTAAATCTGATAAGGTTCTTTCTGTACTGAGGGTTTATCCTAATCCTGTAGATGACCAGATTAATCTTACTTTAAGATTAGAACGCGAATCTACTGTTTCTATTAAAATAATGGATTTGCTGGGAAATGAAGTAGTAACACTTTCTACAGAGCGTTTATCTGCTGGTGAACAAACCAAAACATTTACCATTCCAAATAAACTGAACAGCGGGATCTACTTCCTTCGCTTCATAACAGGCTCAGAGACCGTAGTAAAACGTATTTCCGTTTTATAATTTTCTTTATTTATCTTCCTTTTTACTGGATATAAAGTTACTTTTACGATTCACGTCGTAACAAGAATACATTTATTTATACCCGTATACAATGAAAGTAATTGCAATTGGCCGCAACTATGCAGCACACGCTAAAGAATTAAACAATCCGCTGCCTACCAGTCCTGTCATATTTTTAAAACCAGATACCGCTGTTTTAAAGGATAATAAACCATTTTATATTCCGGAATTTTCATCAGATATCCATTACGAACTGGAAGTTGTACTTAAAGTTTGTAAGGAAGGAAAACATATTGCCGAGAAGTTTGCAGCTAATTATTTTGATGAAGTTGGTTTGGGTATTGATTTCACTGCCCGTGACATCCAGAATATCCATAAAGAGAAAGGATTGCCCTGGGAACTGGCCAAAGCTTTTGACAACTCCGCTGCAATCAGCCATTTTATCCCCAAGAGTAACATCGCCGATCTCAATGATCTGCAGTTTGAGCTTAAAATCAACGGGGAAACCCGCCAGAACGGAAACACCAGGAATATCCTTTTCTCTTTCGAAAAGATCATCGCTTTTGTTTCCCAGTATATTACACTAAAAAAAGGAGACCTGATTTTTACAGGCACACCAGAAGGTGTTGGACAAGTGCATCAGGGCGATAAGCTGGAAGCATGGATTGGCGAAGAGCAGTTCCTGAACTTCGACATAAAATAAGTTTAATGAAGAAAATATTCCTTTTTTTATGCCTTTTTACGGCATCAGCTATTGCTGTAAGTGCCCAGCAGATTTTTAGTACAAATAAGTACCCGCTCGTAGATTTCAGACAGCCGCTTGATATTGTTCCACCTGCTTTGGCCGGATCATTCGGTGAGCTGAGGGGCAACCACTTTCATTCGGGTATCGACTTTCGCACCAACCAGCGCGAAGGGTATCCGGTATATGCCATTGCTGACGGATATGTATCCAGGATGCGCGTACAGAACAGCGGGTTCGGTCAGGCCCTGTACCTCACCCACCCCAATGGTTATACCTCTGTGTATGGTCACCTTTCACGCTTCGCACCGCAAATTGCACAGGCGGTTAAGGCATTGGAATACCAGAAAAAAACATTTGAACTGGATGAATTTCCGGCAGCTGATCTTTTCCCGGTCCATAAAGGCGACGTAATTGCCTATTCTGGTAACAGGGGCAGTTCCGGCGGTCCGCATCTCCATTTTGAAATCAGGGATTCCAAAACAGAAAATACAATCAACCCGCAGTTGTTCGGCATACAGATACCAGACGAGATCCCCCCGGTGATCTATTCGCTGTATGTATACAAACTTAACAAAAAACCATTTAACGAATACACGCCAAAACAATATTTCCAGGTGCTTGGTGGTGGCGGACAGTATCATATCAGCAGTACAATTCCGGTAAGCGGCGAAGTTGGCTTCGGTGTAACGGCAACAGACAGGCATAATGGCGCGTCGGGATTAAATGGTGTTTATTCTATTGAACTCGAAGTTGATGGTAAAAAAGTTTTTACATCATCACTGGAAAGGTTTGCATTTGAGAACAGTAAAGCAATCAATTCCCATATTGATTACCCCGCGTTTTTGAGCAGCAAAAGAAGCATACAGAAAAGTTTTGTTGATCCCGGGAACCCGCTGCAGATTTACAGCGGACTGGTGAACAATGGCCGGATTGAGTTTGCCGATCAGCAGGTACATGTGTTAAAGTATACCATCACCGATGCAAAAGGAAACAAAAGCATTTTGCCTTTCTCTGTAAAATCGGACGTAAATACAGTAATCAGTACCCCCGATCAGCCTGCGGGAATTCCTTTTTCATACAATAAGGAAAACGAATTTAACGGCGGCGGCTTGAAGGTTGTACTTCCAAAAGGCACCTTGTACAACGACTTTAATTTCGTGTACAAAACAAGGCCAAAACCAGCTAGCAGGGCATACTCTGCCATTCACCAGATCCATAACAATTATACGCCTTTACATACAGGTTTTGATTTATGGATTAAGCCGGATGCGAGCCTGGGCGACCTGAAAGATAAGGCTGTAATTGTAAGCACAGGCGGTTCATCACAAGGCGGAACTTATGAAAACGGTTACATTAAGGCAACGCCCAGAAACTTTGGCAGTTTCTATATTGCGGTAGACACCACTGCGCCGACAGTAACCCCTGTCAATATCGCCAATGGCACAAGAATGACCGGCATTGCTAAAATGACTTTTAAAATCAGGGATAATCTTTCGGGAATTAAAAGTTTCAATGGTTATATTGACGGCAAATGGGTGCTGATGGAGTTTGATACAAAAACCGCTACCTTATGGCATACATTTGATGAGCTCACCGGAGCTGGAGAACACCAGCTTAAATTAGTGGTGGAAGACATGAAAGGAAATGTAAAAATGTATGCGATTACTTTTTATAAATAAATAATATGAGTGAATTAAAAGAAGGACAGAAAGCTCCCGAATTTAGCGGGGCCGATCAGGAAGGGAATACCATCACCTTAGCTCAGTTTGAGGGCAAAACGGTGGTCTTGTATTTTTATCCAAAAGACGATACCCCGGGCTGTACGGCCGAAGCTTGTGATTTCAGGGACAACTACCAGGGCTTAATTGCAAAAGGGATTGTGGTTTTGGGCGTAAGTGTTGATGATGAGAAATCACATCAGAAATTTGCTGCCAAACACAGTTTACCGTTTACATTACTGGCAGATACCGATAAAAAAATTGTAGAAGCTTATGGGGTATGGGGAGAGAAAAACATGTATGGCAAAAAATACATGGGTACCAACCGCAGCACATTTATTATTGATGAGCAAGGAATCATCAGCCACATCATTAAAAAAGTAGATACTAAAAATTCTACAGCACAGGTACTTGAACTGTTAGGAAAATAAAATAAATGCAATCAAACATCCCATTAAATGACCTTTAGGGGACGTTATTATAAACGACAAGCGGCAGAATAAACTATATTTGTCATGATTAGTTAAACAATCCAATTTAAATGAAACATACGATCAATGAATTAGAGGACATTGTTTCTCAAGTACGAAGAGATATTGTAAGAATGGTACACGGTTGCCAGTCAGGACACCCTGGCGGATCATTAGGCTGTGCAGAGTTCTTAACGGCACTGTATTTTGAATCTATGAACCACTCCACAGATTTTAAGATGGATGGTGTAGGAGAAGATTTATTCTTCCTTTCAAATGGTCATATTTCCCCGGTTTTCTATAGTGTATTAGCCAGATCAGGCTATTTTGAAGTAAGTGAATTAGCTACTTTCAGAAAATTAAACTCACGTGTTCAGGGCCACCCTACTACACATGAAGGATTACCTGGTATCAGGATCGCTTCAGGATCTTTAGGTCAGGGTATGTCCGTTGCCATCGGTGCAGCATTAACTAAAAAACTGAACAAAGACCACTCTCTTGTTTATACCTTACATGGTGACGGAGAATTGCAGGAAGGACAAAACTGGGAGGCAATTATGTTCGCCCCCCATAACAAAGTTGATAACCTGATCTCCACAATCGACTATAACGGTCAGCAAATTGACGGCCCTACTGAAAAAGTATTATCATTAGAAAGCCTGCAAGCTAAATTCGAAGCATTCGGATGGCATGTAATCACTTCCAATGGTAATAACATGGAAGAAATTGTTAAGACTATGGCTTATGCTAAATCGTTGACAGGTAAAGGCAGACCGATTCTTAACTTAATGAGTACTCAAATGGGCTACGGTGTAGACTTTATGGTAGGTTCTCATAAATGGCATGGTACTGCTCCTAATGACGAGCAATTGGCTTCTGCATTGAGCCAGAACAAAGAAACTTTAGGGGATTATTAATAAGAAACTCAGATGAAAAAATATACATATACTGAAAAGAAAGATACACGCTCTGGTTTTGGTGTAGGCTTGCATGAAGCAGGTTTGAAAAATCCTAATATCGTTGCCCTTACAGCAGATTTAAAAGGTTCATTAAAAATGGATGCTTTTGAAAAAGATTTCCCTGAAAGGTTTTTCCAGATCGGTATCGCAGAAGCGAACATGATCGGGATTGCAGCAGGAATGACTATCGGCGGTAAAATCCCTTTTACAGGTACATTTGCAAACTTTTCTACAGGAAGGGTTTATGACCAGATCAGACAATCCGTTGCTTATTCTAACAAAAACGTTAAAATCTGTGCTTCTCACGCTGGTTTAACACTAGGTGAAGATGGTGCAACCCACCAGATCCTTGAAGATATAGGTTTAATGAAAATGCTTCCCGGTATGGTTGTTATTAATCCTTGTGATTATAACCAGACTAAAGCAGCAACGTTAGCTATTGCGGAATACGAAGGCCCTGTTTATCTTCGTTTCGGAAGACCAAGCATTCCTGTATTTACTGATCCTGATCAAAAATTTGAAATCGGAAAAGCATGGATGGTAAATGAAGGTACAGATGTAACTATCATTGCTACCGGCCACATGGTTTGGAAAGCGATCGAAGCAGGAGAACAACTGGCAGAACTGGGAATTGATGCTGAAATTATAAACATTCACACGATTAAACCGTTAGATGAAGAAGCGATTTTAAAATCGGTTACTAAAACTGGCTGTGTAGTTACTTGTGAAGAGCACAATAAATTCGGTGGATTAGGCGAAAGCGTTGCACGTTTACTATCAACAGAATTACCTTCACCACAAGAATTTGTAGCAGTGAATGATAGTTTTGGCGAAAGTGGAACACCAGATCAGTTAATGACCAAATATGGTTTAGATACGATCAATATCGTTGAAGCAGTTCAAAAAGTAATAAAAAGAAAGAAATAATTGATGAAGCAGGTTGAAGACGAAGAAATATTAGAAAAGTTCTCTGTTGAACGCACTCGTAACGAAGCCTTTAACCTGCTTATCTCTAAATATCAGGAGAAAATCTACTGGCATGTAAGAAGGCTCGTGATTGACCATGATGATGCAGACGACCTGGTGCAGGAAGTATTCATCAAAGTATGGAAAAACCTGGCCAAATTCCGCAGCGATTCCAAGTTATATACCTGGATCTACCGCATCGCTACCAATGAGTGTATCACTTTCCTGAACAAGAAGAAACAACGCAACCAAACCCCGTTAGATGAGGTTGTAGAAGAACTTTCGGAAAGCCTGGTGGCTTCTTCTTACTTTAACGGAGACAAGATCCAGCTGAAACTTCAGCAGGCCCTGCTTACCCTTCCGGAAAAGCAAAGGCTGATCTTTAATATGAAATATTATGATGAGCTGAAATATGATGAGATTTCAGAGATCCTGGGAACCTCTGTAGGGGCACTTAAAGCATCATTTCATATTGCCGTAAAAAAAATTGAAGTTTTTATGCTAAATGATGAGATTGTCCTTTAAACCTTTTACCATTTTTTGCATCAATATATCGTATCAATTTTAGGTGAAGGCCTGTATTTGATATGTCCCCGGTTATAATAACAGAAAAAAAAAATGAAACCATCATGAACTTATGTTATACATAATTAGATAAGCGCAAGATCATGATAGCTTCATAACATTAAAAATAAATATAATCTGATGAAAAATGATGTAGAAAACGATGAATGGAAAATAGAGGCACCATACCTGGCCAGCCTTCCGGTACAAAATCCATTCGGCGTTCCTGAACTTTATTTTAATTCGCTGACTAATACTATCAATAACGCTGTTTACACAGAAAAATTGAAAGATGCTGTCCCTCTGTCCGGATTTTCTGTGCCTGATCAATATTTTAGTGCGCTAAAGGCACGCATTGTTATAGAAACAGGGATAGGCATTTTGCAGAGTCTGCCAGAAAAGGACGGAAATACCATTCCTGATGGCTATTTCCAGAAATTACAGGCAAATATCCTCGCAAGAACTATCGAAGAAAGTGCAGCGGAAACTATTGCAGTCGCGCCGGTAAAGGAGAAATCAAAAATTATCCGTTTATGGCATTCCGATTTATTGAAGTATGCTTCTGCCGCCTGCTTCATTTTAGTTACTGCTTTTGGTTTATACCTCAATCAGCAAAATTTTAAACAGGAAAGCGCGCTTACAGAAATGGCAAATGAACAACTGTTATATGATATTGATGAGCAGGATATCATTGAACATATCGACACCAATACACCGGAAATACAAAAAGCTGCTGTAAAAAATGAAGAACTGGAGACCTATATTTTGAATAACTATTCTCAAAGTGATTTGGCCTCAGAAATTAATTAAGCACCATGAAACAACTAATTGCCGCTACCTTATTCCTTTTCCTTCCATTTTTGGTTTCCGCACAACGTTCCGGTTCCAGAAAAACAGAAATTGAGGCGTATAAGGTTTCCTATCTGAAAGAAAAACTAGACCTTACCCCCGAAGAATCAAGAATCTTCTGGCCAATATATACTGCCTGGACAACTGAGCAGACTGCGTTGCGCCAGGAACGCAGGGAGAGAATGATCAGCTTCAGAAAAAGTACAGAAATCGAAGACCTTACTGATACTGAAGTACAAACTTTGATTACTAACGAGTTGAATTTTAAACAGCGCGACCTTAATATTGAACGTAAATATTATAATAAGCTGAAGACCAGTTTACCGATCAAAACCGTGGGTAAATATTACAGGGCGCAGGAAACCTTTAAAAAGGAATTGCTGAGCCGCTACAGAGAAGGCAGAAATAACTAATTCATTTTTTGCCTTTTAATCAGATAGGCTGATAGTACGGCAGCAAACCCTTCCGCAGTATCAGCCTCTACTAAATCTATTTTATACTGCGCGCATTTTAATGCGATCTCCTTCCTGTATTGCTGATAGGCCTGCAGGTAAACCTCTTTAACCGCAGATGCATTAGTTTTAAGTACCTCGCCCGTTTCCATATCTATAAATTCGTACGGCCGGTTTTCAAACATAAAATCCACTTCCCGGGCTTTATCATTTACGCTGAAAATAATTACTTCATGTTTATTAAATTTCAAGTGCTGCAAAGCGGAAAATAATGCTTCCTGCTGTACTTCGTTGTGTACCGTTGTAAGCAAATCACTAAAAATGATAACAAGCGACCGTTTATGTATGGATTCGGCGACCTGGTGCAATGATCTTTCCAGGTTAGTTTCAATGTTTAATTTCGGGGCTTTGATAACCTGTTCCAACTGGCTCAGTAAATACTTCTGATGAACCGTGGTAGACCTTGCAGGTGTATTTAACCAGAGCTGCTCGGTAAACAGACTGAGCCCAAACGCATCGCGCTGCTTTTTAAGCAGGTATATTAATGCGGCAACCGCTTGCACAGAAAAAGTAAGTTTACTCTTTATACCCTCTGGAAAGTACATGGAAGAAGAGGTATCGATCACAAACTGACACCGCAGGTTAGTCTCTTCTTCGTAACGTTTGGTATAGAGTTTATCAGTCTTTGCAAATAGCTTCCAGTCGATGTTCCTCACGTTATCCCCGTTATTGTAGGCGGTGTGTTCTGCAAATTCTACAGAAAAACCATGAAAAGGGCTTCTATGCAGCCCCGTGATAAACCCTTCCACCACCAGTTTGGCCAGTAGTTCCAGGTTGCTGTTTAGCTGGGGACCAGAAAGAGATGAGATCGACTCCATATTGTAAATTTAATAAAAGAAATATACATTGCGGTCATTAACATACAAGGGATGAACAAGGTGCGGCCGATTCATAAATATACATTACTATTCATTACGCTGGTTTACCTGCTGTTATTTGCCGGAGGATTGTTTTCTTCGGGATACCTGCTTGCTGATACACTGTCATTAAAGCCAATACCGCTGATCGGGTTATTAAAGTATAGTTTATTATGTGTGTTGTTCCTCATCCTGCTGCTTAACGCACTGAAAGCTTTACCGCTGCGAACTGAGCAGCTGAACCGGCTGTCGGTCAGTACCCGCAATTTCAAATGGCTGTTTTCGATTGCTGCGATACTCTGTATAACCGCATGGTTCGGATTGTTTAATCTAACCAATAAAAGCGAGATCGTAATCACACCATTACAAATCGCAGTACTGGTAATACTGGCTGTATTCTGCTCTTGGAGCGATCGTGTACTGCAATCACATATTGATACAGCGTTAATCGATCGGAGCACCGGTAAAGCGGATGAAATATCCGCTACTGAAAATACTTAAGCAAAAAAAAGCACCCGTAAAAATACGGATGCTCTTAGCTCGTTATATTTATAATCAGATTATAATTGTTTATCTAGTTTACCAGCTAATACAGATTTTGGAACTGCACCAACTTGTTTGTCTACAACTTCTCCATTTTTAAAGTATAATAAAGCCGGAATATTACGGATACCAAACTGAGTAGAGATCTGCGGGTTGTTATCCACGTTTACTTTTCCTACCACTGCTTTTCCTTCGTATTCTTTTGATATTTCATCTACTACAGGACCTACCATGCGACATGGACCACACCATTCTGCCCAAAAGTCTACTAAAACGGGTTTATCTGATTTCAACACAACTTCCTCGAAGTTGGCATCTGTGATTTCTAAAGCCATAATTGTTATATTTATTTATACAAAGATATAATCAATTGTAGTGCCACCAACTTTACTAATGTCAAAATGACATTAGTTCAACTTATAGTTTACAGCGTTTAGTGAGGTCAGCTGTTCAAGGAAATGGTTATTAGGGTTGATCTTCAGTGACTTAGATGGTAATTCTAGAAATACATTCTTTTCACCATCATAAACTGTAAAACTTAATTGACAATTTTGCTGATCTGTATTCGTCGTATTTTCTTCTATAATTGAATAAATCTGTGTGATAACGGCATCACTTATGCCCTGAATCGGGATCTGTATCGTAATACATTTAGCCAGTTTATCCCTCAAATCGGATAATAACTCAATAGAAGTAATTTTAAACTCCCAATCCCCTTCTTTCCGGAAGCGTTCCCCTACACGGCCGCGGATACGCAGGAAATAACCGTCGGTCATAAATTGCTTAAACTTCACAAAGTCCTCCCCAAAAAGTGCCAGCTGGCAACTGTCATTATAATCTTCGAAAACTATGGTGCCAAATGGTTTACCCGTTTTAGTCATCCGTTGCTCCGAAAGCACAACTAACCCGCCTACAACCAGTTCCCTGTTTTTTACACTTTCAAATTCAGCCAATACCTCTTCATTGGTATCGCCCATCCTGATCTTGTTCACTAAAGAAAGATGGCGGACAGAGTGCTGGCAGAATTCTTTCAGTTCCAGTTTATAGTTATCCAGAGGGTGCCCGCTTAAAAAGATCCCGATGGCATCCTTTTCATATTTTAACCGGTCGATCAATGTCCATTCTGTAGCCGCAACGGATAAAGTTGGCTCCTGGATCATATCGGCTACTGTACCGCCAAAAAGCGATGACTGTGAGGTCGATTCACTATTTTGGAAATCATTGGAGAACTTGATCAGCTTTTCAATCCCATTCAGCTTATCATTTACCCCGATATAAAAGTACTGTGCCCTGTGATACCCGAAACTATCAAATGCACCACTGTACACAAAACTTTCGTAAGCCTTTTTATTTACCGTCCTGGTATTGGAACGCTTTGCAAAATCATATATGCTCTGGTACTTGCCAGCTTTGGTTCTTTCTTCAATAATACTTTCTACGGCTTTCTCTCCTACCCCTTTAATCCCCGACAAACCAAAACGAACCTGTCCGTTGATATTTACAGAGAACTTCAGGATAGACTCATTTACATCAGGACCTAATACCTGTACGCCCATCTGTTTACATTCTTCCATGAAGAAAGCCACCTGTTTGATATCACTCATATTATTAGTCAGTACCGCAGCCATATATTCTGCCGGGTAATGCGCTTTTAAATAAGCAGTCTGGTAAGCAATCCAGGCATAACAAGTGGAGTGTGACTTGTTAAATGCATAAGATGCAAACGCTTCCCAATCCTTCCATATTTTCTCTAAAGTAGCTGGCGAATGGCCCTTTTCTGCGGCCTGCGCCACAAACTTGGGTTTCATTTTATCCAGTACGTCCTTTTGTTTTTTACCCATCGCCTTACGTAATACGTCGGCCTCACCTTTGGTAAAGCCAGCAAGCTTCTGCGATAAAAGCATCACCTGCTCCTGGTAAACTGTAATTCCGTAGGTCTCTTTCAGGTATTCTTCACAAGCATCTAAATCGTACTTGATCTCTTCTTCACCATTTTTACGGCGTACAAAACTTGGGATATACTCCAGCGGTCCAGGACGGTACAAGGCGTTCATCGCAATTAAGTCACCAAATACCGTAGGTTTCAGCTCCTTCATATACTTCTGCATTCCCGAGCTCTCGTACTGGAAGATACCGATGGTCTCTCCACGCTGAAAAAGCTCATAAGTTTTCACATCATCAATCGGGAACTCATCAGGATCCAGCTGGATCCCCGTTCTTAAACGTACCAGTTTAACTGTATCCTTGATCAGGGTTAGTGTTTTTAACCCCAGGAAATCCATTTTCAGCAGCCCTGCACTTTCTACCACCGAGTTATCAAACTGGGTAACATACAGATCTGAATCCTTTGCCATGGCTACAGGAACGTAGTTGGTGATATCATCGGGTGTAATAATCACCCCGCAGGCATGGATACCTGTATTTCTTAGCGACCCTTCTAAAATTCTCGCCTGCTGTATCGTTTCGGCACTCAGACTTTTAGACTCGGCAAGATCTTTTAACTCAACTACCTTTTCATATTCATCAGCCCTGAGCACACCTTTCAGTGCCTTTTCATCCAGGTTAAAAATCTTTGCCAGCTTTAAATTCGGGATCAGCTTCGCAATCTTATCCGCTTCAAAAAGCGGAAGGTCCAGCACCCTTGCGGTATCCTTGATGGAAGATTTAGCGGCCATGGTACCGTAAGTAATGATCTGTGCCACCTGGTTTGCACCGTACTTGGTGATTACGTAGTCCATTACCCTGCCACGGCCCTCATCGTCAAAATCGATATCAATATCGGGCATCGATACCCGGTCGGGATTCAGGAAACGCTCAAATAGCAGATCATACTTGATCGGATCGATATTGGTGATCCATAAACAATATGCCGCCACGGAACCCGCAGCAGAACCACGGCCCGGCCCCACAGAAACGTCGAGTGCCCTTGCCTGCCTGATAAAGTCCTGTACGATCAGGAAGTAACCCGGGTATCCCGTTTTCTCGATCGTCTGCAATTCAAAATCCAGCCGTTCTTCAATTTCGGGGGTAATTACTCCATATCTTTTCTTTGCCCCTTCATAGGTAAGGTGGCGCAGGTATTTGTTTTCTCCTCTTTTGCCCCCGTCACTATCATCTTCCGCAACAATAAATTCTTCAGGAATATCAAACTTAGGTAACAATACCTCCCGCGCCAGTTTGTAAGACTCAATTTTTCCGACAATCTCCTCGATTGTAAGGATCGCTTCGGGAAGATCAGCAAACAGCGCCTTCATCTCGTCGCTGGATTTGAAGTAGTATTCCTGGTTGGGCAGGCCATACCGGTAACCACGCCCCCTACCAATCGGGGTGGCCTGCTTTTCCGCATCTTTTACACACAGTAAAATATCATGTGCGTTTGCGTCTTTTTTATTGATGTAATAAGTATTGTTGGTCGCCACCAGTTTCACGTCGTGCTTTTTAGCCAGTGTGATCAGCGACTTATTCACGACATTTTCGTCATCCTGCGTATGCCGCATGATTTCTATATAGAAATCTGGGCCGAATTGCTCTTTCCACCAGATCAGCGCCTCTTCTGCCTGTTTCTCGCCCAGATTCAGCAATTTGCTCGGCACTTCGCCATACAGGTTTCCGGAAAGGACAATGATGTCTTCTTTATATTGTTCAATCACCGCACGGTCGATACGGGGCACATAGTAAAAGCCTTTCGTATACGCTGTGGAAGACATTTTTGCGAGGTTATGGTAACCCCTTTTATTCTTGGCCAGCAAAACAATCTGGTAGCCATTGTCTTTCCTGGATTTGTCGAGGTGATTTTCACAAACATAAAACTCACAGCCTACAATGGGTGTAAGCGGAATTTCAACGGGTATTTCCCCTTTTTCTTCCGCAGCCTTATTCCGCGCCTCTACACCTTTGTTATGGTTCAGTACCTGGTTTACGAAGTGAAAGGCCCCCATCATATTGGCATGGTCAGTCATCGCTACCGCAGGCATTTTGTCTGCCGCCGCAGCAGCAATCAGGCCTGGTATGTTAATAGTGGACTGTAATACGGAGAATTGTGTATGGTTATGCAGGTGCGCAAATACGGCGTCTTTTAATTCCTGCTGGTTATCTTTTAATGTTTGTTTGGATACTCCGGGGTTCTCTGCTTTTTCCAGCCTTTTCCTGATATCATCAGAGGCGGCTTTCAGATTGATATGTCTGATACCGGCACCCGGGATAACTGCCGGATTATTTTCTTTGAAGATACGCAGGTAATTTGGATCTGCCTGGAGCTGATCAGGAGTAAATACCTCCATTTTTACCAGCTGCAGGAAACACCTTGTGGTAGCTTCAACATCCGCCGTTGCGTTGTGCGCTTCTGAAAAAGGAACTCCAAACAGGTAGCTGTGCAGTTCTGTTAGCGTTGGCAGTTTAAACCTGCCGCCCCGTCCGCCGGGTATCTTTAATAAATCAGCAGTAACTTCGGTACAGGTATCCAATACCGGCATTTGTGCCATCGGGCTTTCTACGCCGTAACGGTAAAACTCCGCCCCCATGATGTTTACGTCAAATCCAACATTCTGGCCAACGATAAACCTGGATTTAGACAGGGCAATATTAAATTTCTCTAAAACTTCGCGGATATCTATCCCCTGTTCGGCAGCAAGCTCAGTAGAAATACCGTGTATGCGCTCTGCATCATAAGGGATATTAAAGCCATCAGGGTTCACCAGGTAATCCTGGTGCTCTATTAAATTTCCTAATTCATCATGTAACTGCCAGGCAATCTGAATACACCTTGGCCAATTGCCGGAATCGGTTACTGGTGCATTATAATTGGCAGGTAAACCTGTAGTTTCGGTATCAAAAATTAAATACATAGATGGGCAATTAAGGATCCTTGCTTGTAAACAAAGTAAGGGACAAAATTACGCTTTTTTAAATTCGGAACTAATGGAAAATAGAAATTATCAGCCCTTGGCATCAATAAAAAACACGCTGCCGGAAGGAAGATAAATTAGTGCTGCGGATGCCCTTTTAACAAGGGTTTCTTATGTCCCTGTGAGACAAGCTTTGAGGTTTCATAACCTTTGGCATGACAGCGTTCAATGATTTCTTCCAGTAACTCTTTAGGAAGATCAGGTTTGCGCGACATAATAAAAAGATATTTGTGTTTTGGATGCCCTACAACTACGTAAGAATAGTCCTCTGCCAGTTCTATAATCCAGTAGTCGACCTTAACAGGCCATACAAACTGGGCCTTTAACTCTGCGTTGTTTGTACCGCGGACTACAAAAAGTTTAGACCTGATGTATTTCTGCTCATCGTCTCCCGACACCTTATACGTAGTAAAAACCGCATAATATCCATCAGGATGTATTACATAGGTCTCGGTAGTTTCCCGCCAGTTCTTATCCATAAAAGTGGGAAAAGAATATAGTGAATACCACTTTCCTGCGTAAGACATGATATCAACTTTTTCAACAGGTGTATTATCCATTATAGTGCCGTTTGTAAGAAAAACAAAAGTAGATTCTTTATCATAAAACCAACAATACCAAATAAAGTTTTAAAAAGCATTTTTTATAACTCCCGTAATTTTGGTAACTTGGGCCTTAGCTTATTTTATCATAAATAAAAAATAAACCTATGAAGATAACGGTTGTTGGAGCAGGAGCTGTTGGTGCTACCTGCGCAGATAATATAGCAAGAAAAGAACTGGCCGAAGAACTGGTTTTGTTAGATATCAAAGAAGGCTTTGCCGAAGGTAAAGCAATTGACATGATGCAAACTGCCGCATTGCTGGGCTTTAATACCAAAATTGTTGGCGTTACTAACGATTATAGCCGGACCGCAGGTTCTGCCATCGCTGTGATCACATCAGGCCTGCCCCGGAAGCCGGGAATGACAAGGGAAGAGCTGATCGGCATCAACGCCGGCATTGTAAAAGGTGTGGCAGAAAACATCCTTAAGTTCTCTCCTGACGCCATTATCGTAGTGGTGAGTAATCCAATGGACACCATGACTTACCTTTCGCTAAAATCACTGGGCTTGCCGAAAAACAAGATCATTGGTATGGGTGGCACACTGGACAGTGCAAGGTTTAAATACTACTTAAGTGTGGCTTTAAATTGTAATCCAAACGACCTTCAGGGTTTCGTAATCGGTGGACACGGTGATACTACAATGATTCCATTAACCCGTTACGCTACTTATCAGAGTTTACCGGTAACAGATTTGCTGGATGCGGAAACACTGACTAAAGTTGCTGCCGACACCATGGTGGGCGGTGCTACGTTAACAGGACTGCTAGGGACTTCTGCATGGTATGCACCCGGTGCTGCCGTTGCGGCATTAGCCGAAAGCATTATCCGTGATGAGAAAAAACTGTTTACCTGCAGCGTATCACTGAATGGCGAATATGGTCAGTCTGATATTTGTATGGGCGTACCGGTAATCATCGGCCGTAATGGCTGGGAAAAAATTATCGATTATAACCTTGACGAAGCGGAACAAGCCAGTTTTAATAAAAGTGCTGATGCGGTAAGGAGTATGAACAAGGTACTTAAAGAAATGAAACTCGTTTAATGCGTACGATAGCTGTTCCTATAACACTGATCAATTTAAATGACGACGGTTTCCATCTATTGGTGGAAATTGTTGTTTTTGATACTAACTGCTGGGCGGTTATAGATACCGGTGCATCAAGATCCGTATTCGATAAAGGTTTTATCCAACGTAATCTTGAAGAAGTAATTACGGTAGAAGATTCGAATACGACTACTCTTTTTACTACTTCCAGCACAGTACAGGCACTGATTCCCAGGCTTAAAATCGGCAAACTGACCATTAAAAATTATCATGCCGTGGCGCTGGATCTGGAGTCAGTGAATGAGGCGTATGCGCTGATGGGTCATCCAAGAATCGATGCCATACTGGGCAGTGATATCTTTTATGAATACCAGGCAAAAATCAACTATAAAAGATTAAAGATCATCTTTTCGCGTCCCCGTAAATAATCGGACAGGA
>Ga0247736_10000047_pt1 | contig 77854 bp, 71 predicted proteins | sample UWRJL193509B2_FD_180935 | JGI IMG/M metagenome (GOLD analysis project Ga0247736, IMG submission 180935) | Plant litter microbial communities from Arlington Agricultural Research Station in Wisconsin, United States - UWRJ-L193-509B-2 | ecosystem: Environmental > Terrestrial > Plant litter >...
AAAAAAAACTCCTTAATTTCTTAAGGAGTTTCTTGGTGGGCGATGAGGGGTTCGAACCCCCGACCCCCTCGGTGTAAACGAGGTGCTCTGAACCAGCTGAGCTAATCGCCCTATTTTACTAGGCTGCTATCATTTTGTGATTGCGAGTGCAAATATACGCTAGTTTTTGAGTTCTGCAAAGAAATTGAAATAAAAAATTAAACTTTTTTCTTTGTTTGGCATTATCTCGCTGGTGCTGAATTTATTATAAGAGTAATTTTTTTTAACTTTTTTTCAGATTTTCGGCTTTGTTTATGTTAAAGGCAATTCGGCTACGACAAAAGTGCTTCCTCCAACATAAATAAAATCATTTGGAGACGCGTTTTCCTTCGCTGTAGCAAATGCATCTTCAACCGAATTGTATTTATCACCAATTAAATCATATTTTTTTGCCGCATCTTTTAATATTACGGTAGCTAAACCTCGCGCCGAATTAGGTCTGCAGAAATAATATTGCGCATCTTTTGGAAAAAGAGGTAAAATAGAATCCAGGTCTTTATCATTGACAACTCCCAAAACGATATGCAACTTCTCAAACGTTTCTTTTTGAATTTGATTCATTACAACTGCCAAACCGTGTTTATTATGAGCCGTATCGCAAATTATTTTCGGACTTTCGCCAAGTTGTTGCCATCTTCCTTTTAAACCGGTATTTTTTACAGTATTTAATAAACCGCTTTTTAAATTATCAACTGAAACTTTAAAATCAGTTTGGGAGTTTAAGACAACAACAACCTGCTGAACGGTTTTTTTATTATTAAACTGATAATCGCCAAGCAAATCCGACGGAAAAACTCCGGAGATTAAATCGGCAGCAAAATAAATTGGGGCATTATTTTCTTTTGCTTTGGCTAAAAATACCGCTTCGGTTTCTTCGGTATATTCTCCAATTACAACCGGAACATTTGGTTTTATAATTCCGGCTTTTTCGCCTGCAATTGCCGTAGTTGTATTTCCTAAAAATTGAGTGTGATCAAGATCGATATTCGTAATAACAGAAACCAAAGGCGTAATGATATTTGTTGCGTCTAATCTTCCGCCCAAACCCACTTCGATAATGGCAATATCTGTTTTTTCGGCAGCAAAATAATCAAATGCAAGACCGACAGACATTTCGAAAAAACTCATATCATTTGCTTCAAAAAAGTCTTTGTGTTTGGCTACGAATTCAATCACAAAATCTTCTGAAATATCTTGTCCATTAATTTTTATTCTTTCTCTAAAATCTTTTAAATGTGGAGAAGTATACAAGCCAACTTTATATCCCGCTTCCTGCAAAACCGAAGCCAGCATGTGCGATGTAGAACCTTTTCCGTTTGTTCCGGCAACGTGAATGCATTTTAACTGATTTTGTGGATTATCAAGATGCGCCGCAAGCAACTTAATGTTGGTTAAATCTTCTTTGTATGCCGAAGCACCCTGAAGCTGATACATGGGCAATTGGTTAAACATCCAATTTGTAGTTTCCTGATAGTTCATTTTTTTTGGATAAAATAGTTGTGAATTGAAATAATTTCCGGTTTTTTTAGTTTAATATTACAGTGAAATTATCTTTAATGCAAAATTGAAATATTTTTTAGAATTAATTATTAAAAACAAGAATTAAAATATGTTTAGCGCCATTCAATTACAAGCAGACACTATCGCAAACGCCGCATCTAACGTAGTTATCGAAAAAATTGCTCCAAATACCGAAATCTCTGTTTTAGGTTTTATCCTAAAGGGAGGTTTTTTCTTAATACCAATTGCCATTTTACTTTTCTATACTATTTATGTCATTTTTGAGCGTTACATGTATATCAGTAAAGCGTCGAAAATTGATGCAAGATTAATGCAGGATGTTGGAGATAAGCTAAATGCGGGTAATATAGAATTGGCAAGAACTATTGTAGAAAGAAGCAATACAGCTGCAGGAAATATTTTGAAAGAAGGCGTTTTAGTAATCGGAAGACCAATTGCTGAAATCGAATCCAATATGGACCGCGCCGCCGATATCGAAATTGGTGAAATGGAAAGACATTTAGGTCACCTTGGACTTATTGCCGGTATTGCGCCAACTTTAGGTTTCATCGGAACAATTTCCGGAGTAATTAAAATTTTCTACAGCATTTCTGTAACTGAAAATATTAGTATCGGAAACATCTCAGGAGGTTTATACGAAAAAATGATCAGTTCAGGTTCCGGGCTTATTGTGGGGATTATTGCCTATAGTGCGTACCATTTACTGAACGGAAAAATTGATGATTTTGCCTTGAAGATTCAGAAACAAATATTAGAATTTGTCAATATAATTCAAAGAGCATAAGCTATGTCTATCAAAAGAAAAAGAAGATTTCATGCCGAAGTGGCGACTTCATCACTAAGTGATATTATGTTTTTCTTGCTGTTGTTTTTCTTAATTATATCAACGCTTGCAAATCCTAATGTTATTAAAATGACATTGCCAAAAGCGAAATCAAACGAAAAAACCAATAAACAATTAATCAGTTTATCGGTTACAGAAGATAAAAAATTCTACATTGATAAAGAACCGGTTGACTTCGAAAATCTGGAAACGAGTTTAATGGCCAAAATAGGAGCAGACAAACAACAAACCGTTGTTGTTAGAATTCCGTTTAATTTGCAGGTTCAGGATCTTGTTGATGTCTTGCAAATAGGAGTAAAGAACAATTTGAAATTTGTAATAGCTACGAGTCCGAAGTAAAATAATCATTTGGGCGTGACCACAATAAAAAAATGGGCTAATCAGCATAACGTTGATTCGCCCATTTTTTTATTGCGGTCGGGCTATCCGTGCTACTTCGGTAGCATGCTCCTATCCCTCACGCGAAAAAAGAGAGCATAGAGGAAAGAAGAAAGAGGAAAGAGGAAAGAGGAAAGAGGAAAGAGGAAAGAGAAGAGAATATAGGCAAGAAGAAATCTCCGCAAGTAACTCCGCAAAGACTTATGAGAATGTATAATACAAAGAAGGCGTCACACAGATTGTGTCATTTCGAGGAACGAGAAATCACATCAAGAGAGCGACGTACAGTGTGTCTTCGCTTTATGTGATTTCTCGTTCCTCGAAATGACAAAAATGCTGATACAAAAAAAGGCTTTCTGATGATTTCAGAAAGCCTTTTTTTATATTCGTGAAAATTAGTGTAATCCGTGTTTTAATTCAAACTAAAATTATAAACAATCTTACCAACCTGTTTTGCAGCTGCTTTATCATCAGGTGACCATTTTGTATTCATGGCAGCAATTTTTGCTTGTTCTAGTAAACAGCTTGCTGTATTTGTTGTTCCTTTTATTCCGGCAGTTGCGCTTATTGTTTTTCCGTTTTGATCAACAGTAACTTCAACCACAACTTTTCCTTCTTCGTTACAGGTGTATTTTGGAGCTGGTTTAGATAATGCTTTTCGGTTTCCTAGCGAATATCCTGATCCGCCGCCAGAACCGCCGCCGCTTCCGGCTCCGTAACCGCTTCCTGTGCCAACTCCATTTCCTGTTCCATTTCCTCCTCCGGTTCCGCCGCCAGAACCACCGGTTCCGTAATAACCGTTAGATCCTAAACTTCCGTTTGCTTTTCCTTTATTTCCTGCCGCTTTATCGTCTCCGTCTCCACCTTTGTTTGATCCTTTTAAAATACTTGATAAAGCATCATTTGTAGAATTTGAAACTTTTGGTTTTTGAGGTACCGGTTTTGTTTCCGGTTTTTCAACCGGAGTCGGTTTTTTAGGTTTTTCCTTTACGGGAATAATTACATCTTCTGCATCTGTCGTTGCGTTTTCCTGTGTAATTACCGCTTCGTCCGGAGTTGCTTTTGCAGGCGTTGCTTTTGATTCGTTTTTAACGTTCAAAACTTCACTTTTATAATTCGCTCCTGATCCGACATCACTGTCACCAAAATTTACGGTTACGCCACCGCCACCGCCGCCTTCTGCAAGAGCTGCGTTATTTTCCGGATTGTATGGCGGCCAAAAACGTATAAAAAACAGCAATAGTATAATTACCGCATATATCGCCGTGGTGAATAATAGTGATTTCTTTTTATCTGAAGAATCGGTGGAACTCATTTTGATTCTGAATTTTGTAATTGTATTTAATAAAAACGTTTAAAAGTACTAAAAATTGTTTAGAAACAAAGAGAGAATTTAACCGCAAAGGCCGCAAAGGTTTACGCAAAGAACGCTAACTTATTTCTCGCAAAGTCGGGAAGTCGCAAAGTTTTTCTTTTTTAAGTTTTTGTTTGCTACTTCGCGACTTTGCGAGATTAAAAAGCAGCTTTGCGAACTTCGCGTAAACCCTTGCGAACTTTGCGGTTAAACCATAAAAAAGCGAGCCAAATTAAAACTTAGCTCGCTTAGAAATAAAGTATAAAAAATTATACTAATTGTTTCAGTGCAATTTCAAAAGCAGTTGCACTAATATTTGTTTTTGATGGATTTAAAGCGTGTGCTTTTACAATCGCATTTTTTATAATTTCCGAAGTATCGTTAAAGATCGCCTCATCTGTCATTTGCACTTTTTTCTCCATGAAATAAGCAAAAACTCTTGCCATTCCGCAGTTTGAAATAAAATCAGGAATCAAACTTACTTTATGATCCACTTCTTCCATAATAGAACCGAAGAAAATTTCTTTATCTGCAAAAGGAACATTCGCTCCACAAGAAATAACTTCCAATCCGTTTGAAATTAAACTGTCAATTTGGGTTTGTTGTACCAATCTTGAAGCAGCGCAAGGCGTGAAAATTTCAGCACCAATAGTCCATATTTTTTCGTTGATTTCCTCAAACGGAATCATATTATCGGCAACTAATTTGTTTCCGTCTTTATTTAAAAACAACGTTCTAATTTCTTCAAAAGAAAAACCTTCTTCTTTAATTAAACCTCCGTCACGATCAATAATTCCGATTACTTTTGCGCCCATCTCGGCTAAATAAAAAGCAGCAGCAGAACCTACGTTTCCAAATCCCTGAACAATTGCTTTTTTACCTTTAATGTCTCCGCCGTAAGTTGCATAAAAATGACGAACTGCTTCTGCAACACCATATCCGGTAATCATATCAGCAACTGTATATTTTCTTGTTACATCTGGTGAGAATTTAGGGTTTTCGATAACCTTAATTACACCTTGACGTAATTGACCAATTCTATTGATTTTATCTGCTTCGGTTGGTTTAAAATGTCCGTTAAAAACACCTTCCTGCGGATGCCACACACCACATTCTTCCGTCATTGGAATTACTTCGTGAATTTCATCGACATTTAAATCTCCACCGGTTCCGTAATAACTTTTTAATAAAGGCGAAACGGCTTTGTACCAACGCTGTAAAACTCCTTTTTTACGAGGATCATTCGGATCAAAATTAATTCCGGATTTAGCACCGCCAATTGCAGGACCTGAAACCGAGAATTTTACTTCCATTGTTTTAGCTAGTGATAGAACTTCATTCATATCAAGGCCTTTACGCATTCTTGTTCCACCTCCTGCGGCTCCTCCACGAAGTGAATTAATTACTGTCCAGCCTTCAGCTTCTGTTTCAGAATCTTTCCAGTTAAAAACAATTTCAGGTTCTTTATTTTCAAATTGCTGTAATAAATCTTTCATTTTGTTAAGATATGTTTATTTTGCGTAAAAGTATAAAATAGAATAATGCGAATAATGTATTTTGCATCAATTTTATTGAATAAAAAAAGAAAGCCGAAAACGTAATAGTTTTCGGCTCTAAAATTTATAAGATTAGGTAATTATTGCCCTAATAAATGTTTTTTTAACGTATCATCAACTGGTTTGTCAGACAACCAGATTCCGAATAATGCTTTTTTGAAATCAAATCCCGGAATTGTTCCTTTTACAACTTCATTTTTAATTACGTTAATAGTTTGATCAAAAGGATTGTATCCAAGAATAAAGACATCTTTTTCTTTAATGTCATCACTTAGCAATGCTTTAAATTGTTCGATCCTTGGTCTTAATTCCTGCAGATTACTTCCTGCTGATTTTTCAAAACCTGCATTCATTGCTTTGGTCAATTTGTTTGAAGAAACCATTGATGAGGTAATTTCAATTCGAATGGCCATTTCAGTATCACTGTCAATGATAAATTTTGGATCCTGGCTTAATTGCGATAAATACAACGCCTGAACATAAACTTCCAGCCACATTTTTGATCTTCCGCCGGCGCCGTTAAGTTGTAAAGTTTTGTTTTGGAATTCAATTTTTCTGGGAACTGTAACACCATTAACTTCCATGTGAGTTTGCGCAGAAACTGTTGAAAATTGGAGACTCAAAATGAACGTAAAAAATAGTAAAATCTTTTTCATACTCTATCAATAATTTATTTTTTTTTATGGCAAAACTACTTCTAATTTTTAACATTTTAACACTTTAGAAATATTTTTTTTCATTGTAGTATATTCATTATCAAATTAGTAAGAGTTGCTTTACGTACATATACGTGTTTTTAATAGTTTTGGTTTTGACGAAATTGGTATTATCTAAACTTTATAATTAACAATTTTTTATCGATAATTTAATTCTTAAATTTTAAAGAAAATGCTACAATATTGGTCGAAGAGCGAGTAAAATTCAATATAATCACGAAAACGTTATCGTGATTCATGCTAATATCTTAAAATTATATGCACGCATTGTTAATTCGAGTTTAAAAATTATCTTTGAAAACCTATTTTAGATAAAAAATAGCAAATCAAAAAACACAAAAAAACTAGCTGAACTAAATGTTTTGAACTTTGGTTTAGAAAACAAAAAAATAGAAACTATGGATTTCAATCTTACCGAAGAACATTTAATGATTCAACAAGCCGCGAGAGATTTTGCCCAAAACGAATTGTTGCAGGGAGTTATCGAACGCGATGAAAAACAAATTTTTCCAACGGAGCAGGTAAAAAAAATGGGACAACTGGGGTTCATGGGAATGATGGTTGATCCTAAATACGGCGGAAGTGGGCTTGATACAATTTCGTACGTAATCGCTATGGAAGAAATTTCAAAGGTTGATGCTTCGGCTTCTGTAGTGATGTCTGTAAATAATTCATTGGTTTGCTGGGGTTTACAGGAATTTGGAACTGAAGAACAAAAACAAAAATATTTACCGGGTTTAGCTTCTGGTGAAATTCACGGCGCTTTTTGCTTAAGCGAACCGGAAGCGGGAAGTGATGCCACTTCTCAAAAAACGACTGCCATTGATATGGGAGATCATTATTTGGTAAACGGAACAAAAAACTGGATTACAAACGGTAACACGGCATCTGTATATTTGGTAATCGCCCAAACGCATCCGGAGAAAAAACACAAAGGAATCAATGCGTTGATTATGACTAAAGATATGCCTGGTTTTTCTGTTGGTCCAAAAGAACAAAAAATGGGAATTCGTGGTTCTGATACACATTCATTAATGTTTAGTGATGTAAAAGTTCCAAAAGAAAACAGAATTGGAGAAGATGGTTTCGGATTTAAATTTGCAATGAAAACGCTTGCCGGAGGTCGTATCGGAATTGCTTCTCAGGCTTTGGGAATTGCTTCCGGAGCTTATGAACTGGCTTTGAAATACTCGAAAGAAAGAAAAGCTTTTGGAACGGAAATCTGCAATCATCAGGCAATCGCTTTTAAATTGGCAGATATGGCGGTTAATATCGAAGCGGCACGTCATTTATGTATGAAAGCGGCCTGGGATAAAGACCAGCATAAAAACTATGATGTGAGTGGTGCAATGGCAAAATTATTTGCTTCGCAAGTGGCGATGGATACGGCGGTCGAAGCTGTTCAGATTCACGGTGGAAATGGATATGTAAAAGAATATCATGTAGAACGTTTTATGCGCGATGCAAAAATTACGCAGATTTACGAAGGAACTTCAGAGATTCAGAAAATCGTAATTTCAAGATCTGTTATCGCAGGATAATTTCTTTAATAAAAAATATTTTAAACCCTTTCAGGCTTTTGCTTCGAAAGGGTTTTTTATTTTGTGATTATGATTGTTTTTAAGTGTAAAAAACTAAAAACCAGTATTTAACGTATATGAAATGAAGATGAAACTGTTTTAATATAACTACATTATTCAATCATAAAGATGAAATTATTTATCCACAAAATAGCCAATTTTGAATATTGGCCTTTTCAGGTTTTATACCTGCCGATTTATTTTCTTTGGGGTTATTATGCCTTTAAGGCGCGATCTTTTTTTTTCTTTAATGCTGCAAATCCAAAAATAAAGAACGGAGGATTTATCATGGAAAGCAAAAAAAATATTTATGATTTATTGCCTAAAAAATATTACCCCAAAACTATTTTAATTAAAGAAAACACGGATTTAAATACAATCGTGAATCTGGTTGTTGAAAAAGGAATTTATTTTCCGTTAATAGCCAAACCTGATATTGGTTTACGCGGTTCCGGAGTAAAGAAAATAAAAACGGCTTCGCAACTGAAAAACTATGCTGAAAATGCAAACTTTGATTTTTTACTTCAGGATTTAATTCCGTTTAAAAAAGAAGTTGGCATCTTTTACGTACGTCATCCTCATCAAAAAAAAGGAAAAATTACCGGCATCGTATCGAAAGAATTTTTAATTGTTACGGGAGACGGAATTTCTACGATTGAAAAATTAATTCATCAAACTCCGAGATTTAAAATTCAGCTCGATGTTTTAAAAGAAGAATATGGCGATTTATTGCAAATTGTTTTAGAAAAAGGACAAACGGCAAATCTGGTTCCGTTTGGTAATCTTGCGCGAGGAGCAAAATTTCTTGATGGAAGTGATTTGATCACTCCAAAGTTAACGGAGATGATTAATACGATCGCAACCCAGATTCCGGAATTTTGTTTTGGACGATTTGATATTATGTACAATAGTTTTGAAGAATTAGAACGAGGCGAAAATTTTTTAATTGTCGAATTAAACGGCGCGGCAAGCGAACCAACTCATATTTATGATCCGAAACATTCTCTTTGGTTTGCCTGGAAAGAACTTGCCCGACACATTCGGTATTTATATGAAATTAGTGTTGCCAATCATAAAATGGGTGTTCCTTATTTAGATTACAAAGTTGGTCTTCGTGAGTATAAATTGCATTTGGTTCAAAACAATAAGATTTTAAATTTTTGAATTAGATTGTTTCAAGCATAAAATTGTTCCGCAGCAGGTCATTATAAAAAAAGAGAAAATAGTATTATATTGCAGTAAAATCTAAATTCTCTTCTATGAAAAAGCTATACTTTCTTATTCCGTTTGTTTTATTGGGATGTAAATCAAATACATCTACCGTAAATGATAAATCTTCAAAAGAAACATCAAAGCCAGCCGAAATAACATATAAAGTTGATCAGACAGAAGTTTCGGATTTTCTTAAATATCTTTCTTCAGATGAATTAGAAGGCCGTGAAACCGGAACCAAAGGAATTGAAAAAGCAGCTGTTTTTTTAGAAGGTTTTTTGAAAGCTAATAATGTAAAACCGTATTTTAAAACCTATCGCGATACGCTTACCAATTTCAAATTACCTGCTTTTAATATTGTTGGCGTTATAGAAGGAACAGATCCTGAACTTAAAAAGGAATTTGTGGTTTTGAGCGCGCACTACGATCATATTGGTTTAGAGAAAAAAAAGCAGGATGATGTTATTAATAATGGTGCCAATGATGATGCTTCCGGCGTGACGGCAGTAGCTCAAATGGCAAAATATTTTACTGAAACAAAGTCGAATAAACGCAGTATTCTGGTGGTGTTTTTTGCCGGAGAAGAAAAAGGATTACTGGGTTCTAAAAGTTTAGTAGAAAAACTTAAGGCACAAAATTTTAATTTATACGCACAGCTGAATATCGAAATGATTGGTGTGCCAATGAAACGCGATTATCTTGCTTATATAACCGGTTTTGACAAGTCGAATATGGCAGACAAAATAAATGAATATACCGGAAAAAAGACCATTGGATTTTTACCAAAAGAAGCCGAATATAAATTGTTTTACAGATCTGATAATTATTCATTTTATGAAGCTTTCAAGAAACCTTGCCAGTCGATAAGTACTTTTGATTTTGAAAATTTCGAATTTTACCATCATGTTTCAGATGAATTTAAAGTAATGGATATTCCGCACATGACGGCTTTTATTCAGGAATTTTTGCCGGCCGTAACCAAAATGGCAGATACTCCAACAGAAGAAATTACAATGAAATAATAATCACTCTTTTTACTGGATTGCTTATTTTTGCCTCATGAAAAATATTATTGTTACCGGAACGAGTAGGGGAATTGGTTATGAACTGGCTTTGCAATTTGCGAATGCAGGTCATCAGGTTTTGGCTATCTCGAGAAATACACCTCAGATACTTTTACAACATCAAAATATAACGTGCCTTTCAGTAGATTTGGCAAACGAATCTGCTTTGCAGGCTGTAGATGATTTTCTTTCTTCAACCTGGGAAAAAGTCGATGCTGTAGTGCATAATGCAGGTGCTTTGTTGTTGAAGCCTTTTGCAGAAACTACACCGGCTGATTTTGAAAGTATTTACAAAGTGAATGTTTTTGGAGTAGCGAATCTTACAAGAATTTGTCTGCCGTATCTTCAAAGCGGAAGTCATGTAGTTACCATAAGTTCGATTGGCGGCGTAAGAGGAAGTCTTAAATTTGCCGGATTAGCCGCTTACAGCTCCAGTAAAGGCGCTGTAATTACATTAAGTGAATTATTAGCCGAAGAATATAAAGAGAAAGGAATTTCGTTTAATGTTCTGGCTTTAGGTTCAGTTCAGACAGAGATGCTAAATGAAGCTTTCCCAGGATATCAGGCGCCAATTTCTGCAGAAGGAATGGCCGCTTATATTTATGATTTTACCTTAAATGGAAATAAATATTTTAATGGAAAGGTTTTGGAGGTTTCGTCAACTAATCCTTAGTTAATTATGAATTATGAGTTTTGAATTATGAGTGAGAGTATTGTGAAGGTTAAGAGTTTTGAATTGGCTATTAGAGGTGTCAATTTTTATAAGTGGTTGGTTGCAGAAAAGAAGGAATTTGTGATGAGTAAACAGTTTTTACGTTCCATTACTTCGGTTGGAGCAAATGTGCGCGAAGCAGTTAATGCGCAAAGTAAAGCCGATTTTATTCATAAATTATCTATTTCTCAAAAAGAATGTGACGAATCAATGTATTGGCTAGAGATATTGAATGCAACAAACTATGTTTCTGCTATAGAATTTGAATCAATGCATAATCAATGTCATGAAGTTTTGAAAATTATAAAAAGTATCATTATCACGTCAAAGAAAAATAATAAGTTAGTAAACTCATAACTCATACTTCATAACTCATAATTATTTTGAACGAAACTTTAGCTAAATACATTCCGGAACATGCAGTAAAGCCTGTTTTTGATTTGATTGTTGCCAATCAGGTTCATCTTAAAATCGTAAATGAGCGTCAGACGCGTCATGGCGATTACAGGCGCGGACATACTGGTAAACATGAAATTACGGTAAATGCAAGCTTAAATAAATATCGTTTTTTGATGACGTTAATTCATGAAATTGCGCATTTGGTTGCTTTCGAAAAGTTTGGACGAAATATCAAACCGCACGGTGACGAATGGAAATTTACGTTTCAGCGTTTAATGGTTCCATTTATTCGTCCGGAAATTTTCCCCGGGCAATTATTGCCTTTGTTAGCACGTCATTTTAAGAATCCTACAGCGAGCAGTGATACTGATACGACTTTATCTTTGGCTTTAAAGCAATACGATAAGGAAAACGATAAAAACTATGTCTTTGAGATTCCGTACGGAAGCGTATTCAGAATTAAAAACGGAAAGATATTTAAGAAACTTGCCGTGAGAACAAAACGTTTTGAATGCATTGAAATAAGCTCTGGAAAGACTTATCTTTTTAATCCTAATGCTGAAGTTGAATTGATCAATATTCAATAAGAAAATTCCAAAAAATATAAAATCCCAAATTCCAATTTGTTACAGTTGAAATTTGGGATTTTTTATATTGGAATTTAAAAGAAACTAACCTTTCAAATACGCTTCTCTCACTTTTTTAAACAGATTTGAAGAGTAAACAAACTTCACAATATCTTTATTGTCAGTTCTAAAAATTTCTTCTTTAGTTCCCTGCCACGCTTTTAATCCTTTTTTTAAGAAAACAATATTCTCACCAATTTCCATTACCGAGTTCATATCGTGCGTGTTTATAACAGTTGTAATGTTATATTCTTCTGTAATTTCTTTGATCAGGTTATCAATCAAAGTGGAAGTATTTGGATCTAAACCAGAGTTTGGTTCATCACAAAACAAATATTTCGGATTGTTTACAATCGCGCGTGCAATCGCCACACGTTTTTGCATACCTCCCGAAATTTCCGAAGGTAATTTTTTGTGTGCATCAATTAAATTTACTCTTTCAAGAACAAAATCAACACGTTCCTTAATTTTTGCTCTATTATCGCTGGTGAACATTTTTAAAGGAAAAGCAACATTCTCTTCAACAGTCATCGAATCAAATAAAGCACTTCCCTGGAAAACCATTCCAATTTCTGTTCTTAGTTCTCTTTTTTCGTCTGGATTTAGTTCAGAATATATTCTTCCGTCAAATTCAATAGTTCCCGAATCCGGAGTATGAATTCCTAATAACGTTTTTAATAAAACTGTTTTTCCTGATCCACTTTGCCCAATAATCAGGTTGGTTTTTCCGGTTTCAAAAACCGTCGAAACTCCTTTTAAAACTTTACTGTCAGCAAATGATTTTTCTATGTTTTTTACTTCTATCATTATCCTAATAATAATTGAGTTAATATATAATTAAAAAGAATAATACAAACCGATGTCCATACAAATGATACCGTACTTGCTTTACCTACTTCAAGTGCACCACCTTTCATGTAATATCCATGAAAAGAAGGGATTGTTGCCAGTAACATTGCAAAAATTAAGGTTTTGATAAAAGCATAAGTAATATGAAAAGGAATAAATTCCATTTGAGCTCCCTGAATAAAATCCTGGCTGGTTGAAAATCCACCATAGGCGCAAGCAAGCCATCCGCCAAAAACACCTAAAAACATACTAATTCCGATAACGAAAGGATACATTAATAAAGCGACTATTTTTGGGAACACAAGATAGTTTAATGAGTTAACACCCATAACTTCTAAGGCATCAATTTGTTCTGTAACACGCATGGTTCCAATACTTGAAGTAATGTAAGATCCCATTTTTCCGGCCATAATAACAGAAATAAAAGTAGGAGCAAACTCCAAAATCACAGATTGACGAGTTGCAAAACCAATTAAATATTTTGGAATTAACGGATTGGTTAAGTTTAGTGCAGTTTGAATAGCAACAACTCCTCCAATAAAGAAGGAAATAAAACAAACAATCCCAAGAGAATCAATTATTAAATCATCTATTTCTTTAAAAATTAAACTTTTCATCACAGACCATTTTGTCTGTTTGTTAAAAATTTCTTTCAGCATTAAAAAATATCTTCCTATTTGAGATAAGTAGCGAATTAGCATCATAAGTTTTACAAATATTGGCTAAGGTAAAAATAAGTTATGAGTTTTGGGTTATGAGTTACCGTTTTTCGGTAGTTTTTCGAATCAAATTAACTTTTGTTTCATTTTCTCAAAACGATATTTTCTTATAAATTTAGCCTGTTCAGGGGTAACTAATAGAGGAGTCTTTGCTTTTTTTGCTTTCCAGAAACCTGTTATGTAATCAAAAAAGAGAAATGGTTTTTTCTTCATCATCGCCAGTTTTGCCGAGGCAATTGCCGTAATCCAGAAACCATATCCTAAGGTATAAAAAGCCTCGCCTTGTTTATAACGTGCTGTCTTATTGTAGTTTGCGCCTGTTGGTTTCAGGTGTTTTACGTGTAATGAAGGATCTGTAACTATTTTCCATCCGTAATATTTACAAAGTAATTCATCTACCGTATCCCAGCCCATAGCAGGTTTTAAACCTCCAATTTGCTGGAAAGTTTGTTTTCTGTAAGCCTTCAATGCACCGCGAATATGATCTTTATCAGTCAGGTTTTCTAAAACCCAATCTCCGTTTTTTTCGATGTAACAAAATCCGCCAACCATTCCAATTTTTGGATCTGACTGAAAATGATTGATGATAGTTTCAAAATAATTAGGAGGAAAAATTAAATCACCGTCTATTTTTACCATAATATCATATTCTGAATCTAAAGTTTCAAAACCTTTTTGAAAAGCCTGAATTACTTTACTCCCCGGCATATGAATCGCATCTGAAGTTTTATTAACAACAGAAATAAACGGATTTTCCTTTGCAAAACCCAAAACAATTTCTTCTGTTTTATCTGTTGAATTGTCATTTACAACCACCACTTTTGAAGGTAAAACAGTTTGTGAAACCAGAGATTGTAAAGTCAGGCCAATTAAATCCTGTTCATTATGCGCGGGAATGACGATATAGTATTTCATAAATTTTAAATTAAATCCCAATCTTTTAAAATTGCTTCGCCTGTTCGCTAGCGCTTGAGTCCAAATTCCAATCTTACCGGTAAGGTTAAAATTGGAAATTGGAATTTGAATATTGGAATTTCTTTATTGTTTTATTTTCTCCGCTACTACAATATAATATCTAGGCGTGAAATATCTTAACAGTGGTCTGAAACCGAACTTTTTTACCGGATGTGTAAATTTTTGTCTGTCGGTAATTTTCCAGCCTGTTTTTTCTAAAAGCCAGTCTAATTGCCAATCTTCAAATTCATGGTAATGCCTGTCCCACATATCTGTTTTTGAACGATATGCCGGTGAAAACCATAAACGTAACGGAATAGAGATTAGTAATTTGTCACATTTTACATTTTGTAGAATGGTATATGGATTTAGCAAGTGTTCGAAAATTTCAAATGCAGTAAAAACGGTATATTCTTCGGTTTGTAAAGCCGTCTGATCGTTGTCTAAATCTTCGCCTTTTGTGTTTTTTACGGTATACCCATTTTCTTCCATTATTTTAGAGAAAGGATTTGGTACACCAAAATCAAAAATAGTCTCTGATGTTTTAACGTGTTTTTGTAAAAACTCTAAAGTAAGTTTGAATCTTTTATTGGGAAACGTTTTTTCGTACATGGTCATTGCGAGGAACGAAGCAAAATCTCGTTCTTTGATTTTATGATTAGGTCGCAAATATACTAAAAAGTCCGCATTTTAAAATGCGGACTTTTTTTAGTTTTCAGTATTCTGCTGCAGTTTTCAGTCACAGTATTCAGTCGCAATGATCAGAAGCTGAAAACTGTGACTGAGACTGAAAACTAGTATCTATAAACAAAGGCATTAACATTCATTCCTGCTCCAACAGAAGCAAAAATGACAACATCGCCTTTATTGATTTCATGGTTTTCTAATTTTCCCTGAATTAAAAGATCGTACAACGTAGGAACGGTTGCAACACTTGAGTTTCCTAAATCATGAATACTCATTGGCATAATATTTTCAGGTGGCGTTTTGTCGTATAATTTGTAAAAACGGGCAATGATAGCTTCGTCCATTTTTTCATTTGCCTGGTGAATCAGGATTTTTTTGACATCATCAATTGCAATTCCGCTTTTGTCTAAACAATTTTTCATCGCTAACGGAACCTTGCTCAAAGCAAATTCATAGATTTTACGGCCATACATTTTAATGTATTTGATGTCCGGATCTAAATCTGGATTGTATGATTTTCCGAAGAATAAAAAGTTGGCTTCGTCATTTGCATAAGTGGCACTTTCGTAAGATAACAAACCAGTTTCATCATCAGCAGAAGCTTCTAAAATTGAAGCACCCGCACCATCAGAATAAATCATAGAATCGCGATCGTGATCGTCGACAACTCTTGATAAAGTTTCGGCACCAATAACTAAAACTCTTTTTGCCATTCCGGATTTTATGAATGCATTTGCCTGTAAAACACCTTCTATCCAGCCCGGACATCCAAAAAGAATATCGTAAGCCACACATTTTGGGTTTTTAATGTCCAGTTTGTTTTTTACGCGAGTAGCTAAACTTGGTAAAATATCAGATTGGTTTGTGCCGGTTTTTACATCGCCAAAATTGTGTGCAAAAATAATATAGTCTAAAGTCTCACGATCAATGTTGGCATTTTCAATTGCTCTTTCAGCTGCAAAATATGCTAAGTCTGAAGAGGTATGGTGATCTTCGGCATAACGGCGGTTTTCTATTCCGGTAATACCTTTGAATTTTTTAATTACAACTTCATTCGGGTATCCAAAAGGAGTTCCGTCTTCATTCAAAAAAATATGCTTGTCAAAGTCAGTATTTTTAACTTCTTTATTAGGAATGTAACTTCCTATACCTATTATCTTTATTTTCATTCTTCCCTTAATTATGCAATAAATTTATGGCTAAATTATAAATAAAATTATGATAACTATCATAAAAAATACTATGCATGCATATAATTATCAAATAGTAATTTTTTTCAGAATATATTGTTTATTTTCTAATGATTTTGTGATTTTACCGAGATTTCAAACGTTTGCGATTTGATTGCGAACTGATTTTTATTTCGTGTAATTCTTAAAATCATTTTAGATTTGTTACAAATGAAACGGAAGATTTGTAATGTGTTAAAGAATAAAAAAGTTTCAAGTTTCAGGTTTCAAGTTTCACGTTAGTGACCCGACAGGTTTTTAAAACCTGTCGGGTTTATGCGACGCCCGGCTTATTTTAGATTTATAAAGTTTCAGGTTTCAGGTTTCAAGTTAGTTCGAACCTGAAACCTGAAACTTGAAACAAAAAGAACTAAAAAACAAAAACCCAACAAATTTTTAAGTCTGTTGGGTTTTGAAAGAGCTTTTTGAGCCTTATTTTATATTTAATTTTTCAAGGTGAAGATCTATGGTTTTAGATTTTTTGTCATATTCCATTAACAGAACGTTACCTAATTTTGCAGGCATTACTCTGAAATCTTTGTTGTCGCTTTCTAAATAAATTTTATCTTCAGTCAATTTACCTTCATCACAGATAATGGTTTTGAATGCATTTTTGTTTTTTTCGCCTTTTAATCTTTCGTAGTCAATAAAACACGCATAAAATCTGTCATTTACTTTGTCTACTTGTGTATAAGCGTAATCAAATGCTCCATAGGCTTTTAAAGCGTGTGCGTTAAGCTGCGGACTTCCAAAATCTGTTAAACTTGGGGCTCTTGATTTTCCTTTTTCAAATTCCTGAATGGCTAATAATTTAAAATCAGGACTGAATTTAAATACAACCGAATTTGTAATCGTAAGCTGAGTGACAGAATTTCCTCCTCCTAAAGCAGCCATTGCGATTCCGCTTGCGCTGGCAGTTCTTTTGTAAAATTCGCCAATTGCGTAATATTCATTTGTTTTTGTTCTCACAACATTGTGAAAATAAATATATCCTTTGTCCTGAATGTAATTTCCGTCGACTTTGGCAATTTTAGCAACGTCATCTTTCCAGCTGATAAAATTCTCGTATAAAGTTTTACCAGTTGCGTCAATAACTTCTGTTGATAAACCTAAGCTTTTATCGTCAAAAATATTGTCGCCTTCTTTAAAATATTCACCCATTAAAAGCAAATTATTATCCTTGTCAAGGAAGGCGTTTGTGATTAATTTTGGGTGACTTTTTTTGCTGTATTCTTTTTCATATAATAAAGCTCCGGTATTGATGTCAAGTACTTTTGTTTTTATTGTTATTTTTCTTGAAAACACACTTGATTTTGACATTTCTAAAGCTACTACAAATTTATCGTTAGCTTCAATTGGGTTTATCGTCAGGAATTCTTTTGATTCTTCCGGTGAATTGTATTCCCACGCTTTTCCGCCATCTGTTGGGTAATATTTTAAAGAGTATCCGATTTTTTTATTGTCCTCTAATTTGTTGAATACAAAACCTTTGTTTTCAACTGGCAAGACGATATTAAAATCTCCGGTTTGCTGTAAATACTGAAAATAGCGAATCTCTTTGCTTTCAAGAGGAATATCTATCGCCGGCATTTGTTCTGCTTTTTTGTCGAACATCAATAGCGTGATTTTTTTCTCTTTATAATTTGCAAGAGCAAACATCATTTGCTGATTGTTAAAACTACTTGTCATCAAAAAGGTATTTTTGTTGTCGATGTAGGTTTTTTGGGCAACTTCAGTTAAATTTTTATCCAGAATTTTAATGGCAAATTCTCTGTCTCCTTTTTTTAGTTTGTCTAATTCGTAAAAGAAATAATATCCGTCAACATCTTTTTCTTTGTTTAAAATTGATCCTGAATTTTTTACCTTAAAGGTATTAACCTGGTCAATTTTCTTTGTCTGGGCAAAAGATAAGTTTGCAACAAGACAGATAAGTAACAGCGCAATGGCTTTTTTCATGGTTAGGTGGGTTTAATGTTAATTTAGTTTTGATTTAATTTTTTAAAGAAGGCATAATTCTCCTGAAAAACCGGGTTTTCTTTTACAGATATTTCATTTTTTTGACAAAAGTAAAAGCCTATTTTTCGAATATTTTTAAGTTCGATGTTACTTAGAAATAACCTTATTTCATTGAGGTTTTTTTCTTCGGAAAAAGCATTGACAGGATCGACATACTTTCCAAAAACATGAGTTTCTTTTAATACATATACTTTTTTAAGCAGAAGACTAATTCCAATATTAAAAGCGGGATCATCAATCAAACCTTTTTCATGCTGCGATAATAATTGATATAAAACGATGTCTAACTTATAATTGTCAGAGTAAATTTGCAGCGCGTTTTCGGATATTCTTTTTTTAATTACTTCAAGTTGTGAAGTGGTAAGGCCTGAGGCATTTAATTTCTGATTTTTTAGCATCGTTTCTATTCGTATCGGAATATCAGGATGTGTTTTTAAGGAATCTTTTTCGGGTTTTAAGTCATTAACGCTTTCTATAGTGTCAAAAATTTTGTCCTCCTGCATGACCCAGTTTTCTTTAAAAGGATATTCTGCAAAAGTGAAGTTTTGTTTTAGATTGGTTTGATTGCTAAAGATCATTCCGTCACACAAATCAAGCTTTTTCAAAATTGTTATCGAAGCTTCTTTGCTGTATTTTGTTTTACTGAATAATGCCAAACCAAGTGAATCGGCCTCCATCTCCGCATTTCGGCTGTATTTCATGAAATTGAAGTTCAAATCTTTCATTAACTCAGCGACAACAGCTCTTCGGCCATATTTTACTTTAGTTGCCGTATTTATTTTTTGTTTAACTTCTTTAGAATTAAATGTTTTTATGTATTTCTGAAGCGATTTGTCATTATGTCTTAGCAAATGATGGGATATTTCATGGCATAGAACAGAAGCTATTTCATCTTCACTTTCGGCAAGATTAAACAGACCCAAATTAACGGCAAAAACGCCATTTCCGTAGCACGCAGCATTGGGAACCAGAGATTTGTTTACAATGAAGTAAAAATCCTGATGATCGATTTGAGGATTTGCGTGATAGATTTCCGTTAGAATATCTCGAAGATAGTGATTGATAATCGGGTCAAAAATAAAAGCACTGTCTTTAATGCTTTTAGAAAAGGAGATTCGTCTTTCTTCAAGAATTTCTTTTGCTTTTTTTTGTTCACTGTTATCAAAATTTTTAACTCTGTTAGCTGTTATTTTAGAAAGATAAGTTTCTAAAGAATCGATATTTGAAGGGGTATAAGTAAAACCTTTGTTTTGAGATTGGGCAAAAAAGAAAAGGAATAAAAAAAGGATGCAGGTTATCTTTTTCAAATGGACAGTTATAAGATTTTTCCCTGCGAATGTAATAAAAAATGTTTCGGTGCAATGAGATCCTGATATAAATTTTTAACAGTTTTTAACATTTTATAAAAAGCAGTAGAAAAACTGGGGATTTGTTAAAAAACAAAAACCCGACAAGTTTTAAGAACCTGTCGGGTTTTGAATATTTAAAAGAAAACTTATTTCTTAGTTTTCCATATAAGCTTCGATAGGAGCACAGCTGCAGATTAAGTTTCTGTCACCGTAAGCATCATCTACACGACGAACAGATGGCCAGAATTTATTTTCGGCAATGTAGTCTAATGGGTAAGCCGCTTTTTCTCTGGTATAAGGGAAATCCCAGGAATCAGTAGTTAACATTGCTAATGTATGAGGTGCATTTTTCAAGACGTTGTTTTTGTCATCGGCTGTTGCAGCTTCAATCTCTTTTCTGATGGAGATAAGAGCATCACAAAAACGATCTAATTCTGCTAAATCTTCAGATTCTGTAGGCTCAATCATTAAAGTTCCTGCAACCGGGAAAGAAACCGTTGGAGCATGGAAACCATAATCCATCAAACGTTTTGCGATATCACCAACTTCAATTCCGTTTTCTTTAAATGAACGGCAATCTAAAATCATTTCGTGAGCGGCTCTTCCGCATTCTCCTGTGTAAAGAATCGGATAGTGACCTTCAAAACGTGATTTCATATAGTTAGCATTCAGGATAGCATGCTCTGTAGCACTTTTCAATCCTTCGGCACCCATCATGGTGATGTAACCGTAAGAAATCAAACAAACTAAAGCTGATCCGTAAGGAGCAGATGAAATGGCTGTAATCGCTTGTTCACCACCAACTTTTAAAATTGGGTTTGTTGGTAAAAACGGAACCAGTTTTTCGTTCACACAAATTGGTCCAACTCCAGGTCCTCCGCCACCGTGAGGAATAGCGAAAGTTTTGTGTAAGTTTAAGTGACAAACGTCAGCGCCAATTGTAGCAGGATTTGTTAATCCCACTTGTGCGTTCATGTTTGCACCATCCATATATACTAATCCGCCGTTATCGTGGATTAATTTTGTGATCTCGATAATTGAAGATTCGAAAACTCCGTGAGTAGAAGGATATGTTACCATTAAACAAGATAAATCATCTTTGTGTTCAATCGCTTTTTCTCTTAAATCTTCTACGTCAATATTTCCTTCCGGAGTAGTTTTAGTAACGATGATTTTCATTCCAGCCATCGCTGCAGAAGCAGGATTGGTTCCGTGCGCTGATGAAGGAATTAAACATACATTACGGTGACTTTCATTTCTTGATAAATGATAAGCACGAATCGCCATTAAACCAGCATATTCTCCCTGAGCTCCAGAGTTTGGTTGTAATGTTGTTCCCGCAAATCCTGTAATTACATTTAATTGCTCTTCTAATTTTTTAAGCATTGTGATATAACCTTCAGCTTGCTCCACTGGTGCAAACGGGTGAATGCTGTTCCAGTTTGGCATTGATAAAGGCAACATTTCAGAAGCAGCGTTTAATTTCATCGTACAAGAACCTAATGAAATCATCGAATGATTCAATGATAAATCTTTACGTTCTAATTTTTTGATATAACGCATGATCTGACTTTCAGAATGATGATTGTTGAATACATCATGCGTTAAGAAAGAAGATGTTCTTTCTAATGAAGCAGGCAATTGACTTGCAGTTGCTAATTCAGCAACAGTAAAAGTTTCTTTTCCTAAAGCTTCAGCAAAAATGGCAATAATCTGGTTGATGTCGGCAATTGAAGTCGTTTCGTTTAATGAAATCGAAATCGTATCAGCATCAACATAAAAGAAGTTAACTTCGTTTTTCTCCGCAACAGCTTTTACTTTTTGAGCGTCGGCTTTTACTAAAATAGTATCAAAGTAAGCTGTATTGGTTTGGAAAACGCCTAATTTATTTAAAGCTTCAGCAGTTGTAACTGCAGATGCGTGAACTTTGTTTGCAATATATTTTAATCCTTTTGGTCCGTGGTAAACCGCATACATTCCAGCCATAACCGCTAGTAAAACCTGAGCGGTACAAATATTTGAAGTTGCTTTTTCACGTTTAATGTGCTGCTCACGAGTTCCTAAAGCCATACGTAAAGCGCGGTTTCCGTTTACATCGATAGAAACTCCAATGATACGGCCTGGCATAGATCGTTTGTATTCATCTTTAGTCGCAAAAAATGCAGCATGAGGACCACCGTAACCCATTGGAACACCAAAACGCTGTGAAGTACCAACCACTACTGCAGCTCCCATTTCTCCCGGAGAAGTTAAGGCAGCTAATGATAAAATATCAGCAGCAAAGGCAACTTTAATTTCGTTTTCTTTTGCTTTAGCAACAAAAGCACCGTAATCGTTTACCTGACCATATTTTCCGGGATATTGTAAAATAGCTCCGAAAAACTCAGTTGAAAAATCAAAGTTTTCGTGGTTTCCAACAACTAATTCAATTCCAATAGGAGTCGAACGAGTTTGAAGTACAGATAAAGTTTGTGGTAAAATTTCTTCAGAAACGAAGAATTTGTTTGTATTGTTTTTCTTTTGATCACGTGTACGAACGTCAAACAACAAAGCCATAGCTTCTGCAGCAGCAGTTCCTTCATCAAGTAAAGAAGCGTTTGCAATTTCCATTCCTGTTAATTCAATAACCGTTGTTTGGAAATTTAAAATAGCTTCAAGACGACCTTGAGCAATTTCAGCCTGATAAGGCGTATAAGCCGTATACCATCCCGGGTTCTCGAAGATGTTTCTTTGAATTGGAGCCGGAACAATAGTTGGATGATAACCCAAACCAATATACGATTTGAATACTTTGTTTTTCTTTCCTAATTCCTGAATGTGATTTGCAAATTCGTATTCCGTCATTGCAGGATCTAAGTTTAAAGGTGCTTTTAAACGAATGTCATCCGGAAGGGTTTCGTAAACAAGTTGTTCGATCGATTCAACCCCAATAGTTTGTAACATGTGTTGAAGATCTGTTTCTCTTGGGCCGATGTGTCTTAAAGCAAAAGCATCTGTTCTCATTTGTAGCTATCTATTTTTTAAAAATCAAATGTAATTTCCGGATGTAATATTCGACTTAATCTCATGTTACACAAGGTTTATTACATTTTATAGTAAATGTGTTGTTTTTTTGTGGCGCAAAATTAAGTATTATTAATAATTTAATGGGTATTTTTAACTTCAATTTTTGTCAAATTTTTAACTAAAGAGTTGATTTGTTACCAATTGATTAGATTTGAGCTATGAAACCTCTAAAGCAGATATTCGATTTTTACCTCAACAGCAGTATTCATGTGGCTTTATCGTGCTTTGCTTTGGTTCGGGTTACGTTTCATGTGTTTCATATTCAGTATGATGAGCCAATGGCTTTGTTTGTTTTTTTCGGAACAATTGTGGGGTATAATTTTGTTAAATATGATGCGTTGGTTCGCGTGCAGCAAAAACCAATAGGAAATCAATTAAAAATTATTGCTGTTTTAAGTCTCTTTTCGCTGATTTTGGTTGGCTATTATTTTTTTCAGTTAAAAAGAATTACCCAAATTGTCTCTTTCGGAATTTTTGCCATAACCGCACTTTATACACTTCCGTTCTTTCCCAATAGAAAAAATGCCAGAAATTGGGCCGGCGTCAAAATTTATATTGTTGCGCTTTGTTGGGTAGGAGCGACTTTGGTTCTTCCGTATATAAATGCAGAAGTTCCATTTACACTCAATTTTTTCATTAAATGCATTCAGCGATTTGTACTGGTTTTTGTGCTGATTCTGGTTTTTGAAATTTTGGATCTGGCCAATGACGATCCGCATTTAAAAACCGTTCCGCAGACAATTGGAGTTAAGAAAACTAAGATTCTGGGTTTCCTGTTATTGATTCCGTTTTGGATTGTAGGTATACTGTCATTCACTTTTCACGAGCTAATTATAAACCTCATCATGGTAATTATGCTCATGTTATTTATAGCTTTTGCAAACCCCAACCGATCCAAATATTACACCTCTTTCTGGGTCGAAAGCGTCCCGATATTTTGGTGGCTCATGCTTGTGTTTTTTTAAAATAAGTTTAATAATTTGGGCGTGTTCGCCGAAAAAGGCGAACCGGGCTATCCGCTGCAAGTCCTCGCTCTTCCTTCGTCAGGCTGTGGGCTTTCCACTTCTATCCCTCACGCAAACGGTAAAACGAGGAAATTCATTTTCACAATTTAGTATTTTCATTTAGATAAACATTGCCAATGGTTTCAACCATTGGGAGGTTTTCTTTTACGTTTCTTCTGAATGTTTCCCACGGTTGAAACCGTGGGCTATGTTTGAAGTATATTGATTAAAAATAAAATTTAATATTTTGAAGCTGCTAAATCTGCGTTAAATAATATTACAAATCTATTTCGTTTTTTGCTCAGTAAGAGCTTTATTCAAATCTGCTTTAGCTTCATTAAGTTTCTTTTTCTTCTTGTCTATTTTTTCCTGGCTTTCTTTGTTTTGAATTGCTTCATTCAAATCGTCGGTTCTTTCTTTTACCTTTTGTTGTTTTTCTTTTACTTTTTTGTCAAGATCTGTATTGACGGTTTTTGTGCTACAATTCTTTTTGGTTTGCGAAATAGCATCTTCAACTCCTTTAATCTGATTTTGATTTCCGGCTTTTTTCGCTGCCGTTAATTTGATATTTAATTCACATAATTTTCGTTCGCAGCCTTTTAATGTGGCGCAATTACTTTGTGAAAATCCAAGAAAAGAAATGGTAAAAAGAAGGACGGATAATAAAGTTTTTAATTTCATAAGTATATTTTTTTCGATTGGTTTATTTTAAAGCATTCAAAACGTATTACTCATAAAAGTAAGAAAATTATTTTAATTTTCTTTTTCAGATACTTCTTTCAGAACTTTATTGCGCTCTAAAAGGAATTGAGTCAAGTGTTTTTCCAAAAATAAAATATCGAATAATTCTCCAAATAGCCCAAACGGAGTTTCATATTGCAATTTGTCTTTCATGGTTGTAATTCCATTTTCTTCTTCAAAAAAATGTTCATGTCTAAAAGATTTGAATTTACCGCGTTCCATTTCATCCACAAAATAATCATAAAAATTCATAGCTGTAATTCGGCTTTTATGCGTGAGATAAAAACCAAAATGTTTCCCGCGCCAGGTAACCGTTTCGTTTAAATTTATGAAACCTGAAGTGACGCCGGCAATTGCTTTTTCATTTGATTCACTTGCAGATTGCTGGTGAACATCGATATTTCTTGAAGCATCAAAAACGATTTGTTTGGGTGCTTTTATTTTTGTTGTAAGGTTTATTGTTGTCATGATTCTGTTTCATTTTTAAAATATAGCATAAAATATAATCCTACGAAAATTGATGAAATTGAATAAGAAAGAGCAAGGTCAAACCATACAGTTCCATTGATAAGTGCTGTTGTTATAAAAACTCCAATTATTACAATTATGATTAGAATTATTTTTGCATAAATTATCTGTATCTCCTTGTTTTTAAAAACAACAAACATGATACTATACAAAATGTATGTTGGCATTGAGAAAAGTAATCCCATAAGTATCATTAACGGATAAAGTTGAAGAAAATCAAAAAAATTCATCGAACTCCAATTCGCATTAAAGCCATTTATTATTGCAAAAATAATTGGGCCACATATTAAAGTGAAAATCCAATGTCTAGCTATAAAAATCCGACTCATTTGTTTAATAAATTTCCAAAGGCCTCATCAATATTTCCAAACTTAAATTCAAACCCATTCTCCAAAAGTCGTTTCGGAATCACATTTCTGCTTTTTAAAACCAATTCAGGTTCTGTCCGAATAATAAAAGATCCAATTTTTAGAAGGAAAGTATTCATCGGGATTCCGAATGGAAAACCAACAGCTTTTCGAAGTTTTTGCATAAAATCAGCATTGCGAACTGGTTGCGGAGAAACAATATTGATAACTCCGGTTATTTCTTTCTGAATGATAAAATCGATAGCATTTGCAAAATCTTCTTCATGAATCCAGCTTATAAACTGATTTCCTTTTCCTTGTTTTCCGCCAAAACCTGTTTTTGCCAAAGTCTTCAACGGAATAAAAGCACCGCCTTTTTTGCCTAAAACAATTGAGGTTCGCAAAGCAGTTTTCAAAGTATTAGGAGTTTCGGTTTTATAGAATGCTTTTTCCCAGGATAAGGCAACATTTATAGAAAAATCATTTCCAATTTCGCCATTAACCTCATCCATTTGTTTATCCAAAGAAAATCTGTAAATGGTAGAAGTTGATGAATTCAGCCAGTGTTTTGGTGGATTAGTACAATTTAAAACCGCTTTATTCAAAATCCTGGTACTTTGAATTCTAGACCACAAAATTTCTTTTTTGTTTTCTTTTGTATAACGACAATCAACAGATTTTCCGGCAAGGTTAATTAAAACTGTCGCATTTTCCAGTTCATTTTCCCAGCCTGAAAAAGTTTTTGCGTTCCAGTTTACATATTTTATTCCGTTAATTGTTTTAGATTTTCCTCGGGTCAGAATTACAATTTCATCAAATTTATTTTTGAAATGATTGACTAAAACCTGTCCTAAAAATCCTGTTCCGGCTGCTATAATAAGTTTGTTCATCGTTGTTAGTTTTAGTAGTAAACCCGACAGGTTTTTAAAACCTGTCGGGTTTCTGGAGTGTATAAATTAGGCTTTAAAAACCAATCTTTCTTGTTGTTGTGCTTCTTTGGCTTTTCTTTTTCCTCTAAAGAAGAAATACAAATTGAAGAATAACATGATACCAAGATAAATAGCAAATCCGCCAATTTTGTAGCTCAGTCTTTCAATTAATGCCTGATAAGTGTCTTGATATAAATTAAGTTCTAAAATCATTAAAGCAAAACCAATATTTAAAAGATAAAATCCCGTTTCGAAAAGTTTGTTGGTTGCCTGCGCAATATCTTCTCTGCCTTTAAAAATGTCCAGCATAAATATTTTTCCGTTTTTGAAAAGTGTTTTAGAAACGTAATAAGTAAGGAATAATGCGATTGGTAAATAGATTCCGTAACCGATTAAAATTTTTGTAGTTTCCATGATATTTAAATTTAAGTGTTATTTGATTAATTTGTGAATGTACTTGGTTAGAATAATAATGTTGAAATAATGCAAAATCGAAATAATGAAAATAATGATTGCCGTTTTTGTTCCGATGGTTTCAATGAGCTGTGTGGAAGATGCAATTTTTTGCCACGAAATAAGTGTCATCGCACAATAACCAATGTTGAGCAGATAATAGGCCATCAGCAAAACCTGATTGATTTTTTGGCAGATATCAGCATGATTCGGAATAAGTTCTGCTACGTAAATGTTACCGTTTTTGTAGCATATTTTTCCAACTTTTAAAATGATGAAAATCGTAATGCCGAGGTAGATAAAATATCCAATGATGTTGAGATTCATAACTATTATTTATTTTTAAACTTTCAGAAAAAAATGAAAGTTTTGATTAAATTTTTTTACTTCATGATTTTCATGACCAGACGCCCTAACCAGTTTTCGTTGAATTCTGTTATTTTGTCTAACATATTATCTGCTTTTAAAACAAAATCATATAGTTTAGATGTTTGTTCGACAAAGTGTTTTTCTTCTGCAGAATTCTTTGCTTCAATTGTCGAAACTTCTTTTAATATTTTAAGCGCAGGTTTTATTTCTCTTTTGCTTCTTTCTCTGGATATTTTTACGGCTAATTCGTCTAAGTCCTTTTCGGCAGTAAAAAATTCTCTTCTTTCTCCGGCTTTGTATTCTTTATAAACAATTCCCCAATCCATTAAAGCTTTTAGGTTCATGCTTGTATTTCCACGGGAAATTTGCAATTCTTCCATAATTTCTTCCATAGAAACTGGTTCGTTCGAGACCATTAATAAAGCATGGATTTGTGCCATGGTTTTATTAATTCCCCATTGAGAACCTAATGCTCCCCATGTTTGTACAAACTTATTTTTTGCTTCTTTGAATTCCATAGATCAAATGTAAGTAAAAGTTTTTAAACTTTCAAAAATAAATGAAAGTTTATTTGATAAATCTTGTTTTTTAAGAATTGTCTTATGTCTTGATTTTTGTGTTTTTATGACAAAGAATCTTCTTTTCGTGACATTTTCTTACTTAAAGCTATAGTTCTAAAATATTTTTGGTATAGAAATTAAAAGCAAAATAAAAATACAATATCCTCATTATCAACAAAAAAAACAATGTCGTGGAGCAGAACCCACTTAAAAAACGAACTGTTTCGCACAGTAAATGCGAAGGCGGATCTGAAAAGCCATATGAGTAGGAATAAAACGAATTGTTATGCAACCAATACCTGTAAAAGTTAAAAATGTAAATGTATATCCTTATGTAGAATGGCATGGAGGAGGAGTTGGACCTGTTATCCTTCCTGTTATTGAAGGCGCCAGCGGAACTTACGCTGTTGGGACACTTATAACGTCTGTATTTTACAATCTTGATCTTAATGTAACTGAAAAACCAAAGCTAGGCATTCACCAACAATATGTAGCAATGGGCGAAACAGAAGATGGAACTCCGTTTACAACGCCATGGCTGTACTGCACAAATGCGGGTAATCAGCCGGAATTTGGAAGAACCATTACACTTAATCAGCAAAATGCTGAAGCTGTTGGTGTGGGAAATGTGCCTCCGTACATTACTCTTGGTCCACTTACTGATATTACGGTGAGCCAGTTATTTCCTCCGCCGGCAATTGGGCAAATATTGCTAATTGAAAACGGTTCGGGAAATGTTATTGCGACCAGAACTGGTACACCTCACGAAATGGGAGTTGAAGTTAAGAGCGGTAAACGTTTTGGAAACCTAAGAGTAGGCGCAAAAAATATCATTATTACAGCAAAAAACACCGAAGGTAAAACTGTCACGTTGGGTAATTTAACCTGCCTGGATCCAAATGAACCGACTATTTTTTTGCGTCAGTTTGGACCTGTTAATTAACGAAAGAAGAAATAGTAATCGCTAAAAAATACAATTATGGGAGTAATGATGCCTTATGGTGTTGCAATCAGAGAAGCGATAGCTTCAAATGATTTAGCTAAAATGGAAGCCATAGCCGAACAAGCAAAGCAAACAATAAAACAGCAGGGAGATTTGACGGCAGCTTATTTAGAGCTGATCGAAGCAATTAAATCGCTAAAAAAATAAAAAAAGGGGTATCCGAAAAACCTAAAGAGTAGGAATAACTATAAATAAAAATATCATGGGATTTATACCAATGTACGGAGTGGCGATTAGAGACGCCATCGCTTCCAATGATTTATCTAAAATGGAAGCTATTGCCGAGCAGGCAAAACAAACTGTAAAAGAACAAGGCGACCTGAGTGCCGCTTTGATAGAATTGCTGGACGCAATTGATGCTTTAAAAAACAAAAAATAAACGAGCTGTCTTGTTGAGTAAAACAAGGGTGGATCCGAAAAACCTTAAGAGTAGGAGTAACTTAAAACAAAAAATTATGGGAGTAACAATGCTTTACGCAGCAGGAATCAGAGAAGCGATTGCTTCAAATGATTTAGAAAAAATGAAAGCAGTAGCTGAACAGGCAAAACAAACTGTAAGAGAACAAGGAGACTTAAGCTCAGCATTAATTGAATTGCTGGAAGCAATTGAATCGCTGAAAAAGTAATCTAAAAAAGACGGTTTATGAAGTTCACTTTTTAAACCGTCTTTTAAATAATGACCAAACCCTAAACAAAAGCAAGATGGAAACGATTAAGACTTCAACACGATACAGAGTTAGAGATGATTATAAAACAGCCACGCCGGTTCATGTAGTATGGGAAATTACTTTGGCCTGTAATTTAAAATGCTCGCATTGCGGTTCGAGAGCAGGAAAGGTAAGGCCTGGCGAATTAACAACTGAACAATGTTTTGGTGTTATTGATAGTCTTAAACGTCTTGGTACCAGAGAAATTACGATTATTGGCGGCGAAGCTTTTTTAAGAAAAGACTGGCTTGAAATAATCGAAAGAATAAGTCAAAGCGGAATCGAATGTTCGATGCAGTCCGGAGCTTATAATTTAAACGAAGAAAGAATCATCGATGCTAAAAAAGCCGGAATAAGAAATATTGGTGTTTCTATAGATGGTTTGCCGGAAACACATAATAAAATAAGAGGCAGAAGAGATTCATTCGAACATGCAATTCATTGTCTTCAGCTGCTAAAAAAACACAATATACCTTCGAGCGTTAATACCGTGATTACAAAAACTAGTAAAAACGAACTCAACGAATTATTAGATGTTTTGATTGAAAACGGAGTAAAAAATTGGCAGATACAACTCGCCGTTGCTATGGGAAATGCCGTTGATAATTCAGAAGAATTGATTCTGCAGCCTTATGAACTAAATGATTTTTATGATAATCTTATTGTCATCTACAGAAAAGCATTAGCCAATAATGTTTTAATACAAGCAGGAAATAACATTGGATATTTTGGTCCATACGAACATATCTGGAGACAGGGAAATGAAAAATATTACACCGGATGCTCTGCAGGACATACCGGAATTGGCATTGAAGCCGATGGTAAAATAAAAGGCTGTCCGTCGTTACCAACAAACGCATATACGGGAGGAAATGTAAAAGAAATGGATCTCGAAGATATCTGGAAATACAGCGAAGAAATGGTTTTTTCCAGATATAGAAATAAGGAAGAATTATGGGGAGGCTGTAAAGGCTGCTACTACGAATCTTCTTGTCTCGCAGGCTGTACGTGGACAAGTCATGTGTTGTTTGGCAAGAGAGGAAACAATCCGTTTTGTCATTACCGCGCTTTAGAATTAAAAAAGAAAGGGCTTAGAGAACGTATCAGAAAAACTCAGGAAGCACCCGGACTTTCTTTTGATCAGGGACTTTTTGAGATTATAGTAGAAAATGAAAAAGGAGAAATCGTAGAGATTCAATCTCCAAATGATACTGTAATACTTCCGGTTTCGAATACGACAGACCGAGTTCCAAGAATTCCCAAAGCACTTAAACTCTGCAACGGCTGCGATAATTATGTTTATGAAGAAGAAGCAACCTGCAGTTTTTGTAATGCCGATGTTCAGAAAGTAAATGATGAATATGCCGTTAAAATGGAAAGAGCAAAACGCTCGCTGGAAAAATTAGAATTATTAATGATGAAATAAGATGGAAGCCTTTAAAAAAATTCAGTCAGAAATTGATCAGTATTCAAATCATGTCGAAGAAGCTCTGAGTCTGCCGGAAATCACCATTAAGTACGGTCTTAATTCGTACCGATACGGATCTTCCAGTTTTTTAGCAGATCTTTTTTGATCATGTTGCAATCACAGACAAAACCGTGTTTTATGATTTAGGTTCAGGTTACGGAAATATTATTTTATATGGAGCCGTAAAATTTCCGAATGCAAAATTTATAGGAATTGAAATTCTGGAAGAGCGAAATCAGGTTTGTCTGGATTTAATAGAGAAAGAACAAATTCAAAATGTAACGGCAATTACCGGCGATATTTTAAAAACTGATATTTCTGACGGGACTATTTTTTATCTCTATAATCCTCTTTTCAATTTTCAATATGCCGAATTAATAGATAAACTCTATCAAATTTCATTGGCTAAACCCATAACCGTAATTGCGGAGTCGCGCTGCATTTTTTTTGACGAAGCCAATTGGTTAGAGCAATACCATCTTAAAGATATTGATGTGGTGAGAAAAATCAAATACTACCGTTCTAAAATTCGGTGAGACAAACAAATAACAAATCAAATAAATAATAACCCGTTTAAAATCAGCATGATTATGAGTAATTTAAGTTCAATTATTCTTCCCGTTCTTCAGGGAATGGAAGAATCACATTTAAAAGATCAATTATTGAAATTCCTGCCTAATCAGGAAGAATCATTTTCAAAAATTGAAAAAAGTTTTAATCAGTTAACATCCAAAGTTCAGGATAAAGAGAGATTACAGCGCTTTTTTCATAGTTGGAGCCAAACCAATAACAGCGCAATGACTGTATCAGGAATCAGCAACCGCATGACGATGCTGGTTCATAAAAACAAACCTATTGCAGATGAAAAAGCATTATTACATTCTATCACCAGTTTAAACCGAATTGTAGATGAGGATCTGGCAGTTGTGGGCAGAATTTTACATTCGCAAATGTTCTATACAATGGCAACTACTATTTGTACAGACGATGACTGGCTTTCGCGAAAATATTTAAACCAAAGTGCCTGTGATTTTAAAGCATGGAAAGATCAGAATTCGCTTCGAAATAAAGACATTATGATCGCTTTACTAACGACTTTGATACACGAAATTTATACGCATGGCGAAGTAGAATTGATTCTTCCAAAATTTACATCGTGGCTGATAAACGATTACGGATATTCAGAAGAAGAATGCGAAAAAACGCTGGCGTGGATAAGCGTTCATTGTGGCCCAACAGAAAAAAATCATTTCTTTTTTGCGGTTAGTTCCATTTTTCATTACGCCAAAGCCATGAATGTTGATCTTGAAGCATATGATTTAGAAGAAATTATTAAAGATTATTTAGCTAAAAAATCTGCCGTAATGGAAGATCTTCTCGTAGTGGAAGAATTTAGTTTTTAATCCATATTTCAATTCTAATTATTACCAAAAAGAAACTTCAAGTCATTATGTCTAAAATTAAGTTGCAGCCAAACGAAGCCGGAAAACCGGAAAAATGGAATCAGTTGTTTTCTGAATATTTTCAAAAAGAGACGGAATTAAGCAGTGATTTATTTGCTAATTCATCTGTAATACTGTCTTCAGAATATAGCCAAAAAATGAATCGCTTATGTTCTGTTTTAAATAAAGCCTGCAAAGCAATTGTTTTGAACTATTTTGAAGACGAAAGAATTCGGAAATATTATCAACTTGATGAAGGCCTTGAAGCTTTATTGAAAAAATGTAATAACCAGTCCTATAATCAGGGTTTTTATCGCCCTGATTTTTTATATGATAAAAACGATCAGCCAAAAATTTGTGAAATAGGCGCAAGATATCCTCTCAATGGCTGGATGATTAGTTATTATTTAAAATTGATACAAATTCAGACGAATAATAATGAAGTTTCGGGAAACGCTGTAAGTAATTTAGAAAATCTGGTTGACGATTTGTACGATCAATTTTCTACTCATAAAAAAGTCGTCCTAATTCATGATGATGAAAAAGGAACCGAGATTTTTTATCTGCAAAAAGAATTAGCAAAACGGGACATCGAATTAATTTCTGCTAAACCTCAGGATTTATTAATTTCAAATGATTTGATTTATGTAAATGGTGAGCCGGTTTCGCAATTTATATTAGAAATGGATCGGGAAGAACTGAAAAAAATAAGTCCCGATGTAATAGATAAATTAATCAGCAAAAATAGGTATTTCAACGATATCCGAACTTTAATTTTAATTCATGATAAAAGGGTTTTGGCCGTAATGTACGATGGGCAAATTATGAAGGATTATTTAAGCGAAGAAGAATATCATTTTTTACAAAAATATCTGATCCCAAGTTTTGTAATTACCGAACCTTCGGGCTGCGATGATTTTATTAATGGTGAAAAAAATCTCATTTTAAAATTAAACAGTGGAGGAAGAGGAATTGGCGCTTACGTAAAAAGTGATTGCACAGCTCAGGAATGGAGCACAATTATTAGAGAAAACTGGAATAAATACCTGATTCAGCATTTTGTGGATCAGAAAGAATTTAAGGATGTCGAAAATAATCGTCAGATTCATCTGGTAGGAATGTTGTTGTGTAAAGACGACAAAAATTATGGAGCAGGTTTGTTTCGCGGTTCAGATGAATCGGTCGTGAATGTGCATCAGGGACGAGCCTTGATTTATACAATTTTAGACTAATAAATATGAAACATACCGTAATTATTCCTCTTTATAATAAAGAAGCTTTCATATTTGATACCATTCGATCTCTGGCTTTTCAGGATAAAAAACCGTCACAGATTATTATTGTCGATGATTGTAGTACCGATGATAGTCTGATTTTTTTAAAAGACGCATTATCTTTTTTTGCGCCGCAATTTTTGCTGACTGATATTCAAATTATGGAATTGAAAGAAAACAAAGGTCCCGGCAATGCAAGAAATTTAGGGTTGGAACTTGCGAACGGAGATCTTATCAGTTTTCTGGATGCAGATGATTGTTATGTCTATACTTGTTTAGATGAGGTTAATTCCATTATGGAAAAAGAGGACATCGGTATTTTAGTACTCGGAATTCTGCTGGTTCCATCAAATTATTATTTGCCGGACATAAAATCGTTTGAATCAGAACTGATTTCCCTTTCAAATGAATTGTTTTTAATTCCTAATGCTTTACATACAATTAGTTCTCCCGATTTTATTATGGGCGTAGGAAGTAATGTTGTTATCCAAAGAAAATATCTCGAAAACATTCGGTATGAGACTACTGTTTCCTTAAATGAGGGAATTGATTTTTGGTACCGTGTTTTAAAAAATCTAGATAAGCAAACCCGAATTGGATTGCTCAATAAACCCTGTATAGAAGTGCGAGAAGTGAAAGGCAGTTTATCTCGATTGACTTATACAAATTGGAGAGAATTAGAAATTCCCGTTTCTATAAAACGCTATCAAAAAAGTACCAATCGATACGATCAGCAATTAATGGGAATGCTGTCGCAAAGATGGTTTGAACATGCGATGGAAAGATTGCCTTCTTGGCAGCAAAAAAACTTATTTATTTTACATCATTTCAGGACCTTACTTACGAACAGATTTTATTTCAAAAACAGAAATAAATAGCACTCACTCATTATGTATTCAGCTTATATTTCAACAAAAATAGATAGTTCTGTATTTCAGGATTATTTTGAATTAGCAAAAAAGAATCCTTTGTACATTGAATTTTATAAGGAATATGATTTTGCTGATGAAGCTCCAATGCTGGGAAAGAAAGAATTAGCGCCCATTTTAGAATCGAAATTTAAACTTCAGCAAGAAAAAACGGGCGTTTATTTGGTTCGCTCGGGCGGAAGTACTCAAAAGCCTCTGGTTTTTCCGGTTGATATTCAGGAAAATCAAAACCAGCGTTTTGCATTGGCAGAAGAACTAATCAAAAACAACTTTTTTACTTCAAAAACAGTTGCCTTAAATATTTTTGGTTATTCAGATATGTACCGAACGGCGGCTATTATGGATGATATTTTAGAAAAATGCCAGGCCACCACTTTAGCCTTAAGCGCACATGCAAGTTATGAAGATATGGAACAGGCTGCTCATTATTTTAAACCTGATTTTATAATGGGAACTCCATCAAAACTTTTATGTTTTGCGAAATTCTTAGAAGAAAATAATAGAAAATTAGCAATTGAAAACTTGTTTTATGCGGGCGAATTTCTAAAACCCAGCCTGCAGAAATTTTTACAGGAAACATTCGGTTTTAAACAAATCTATTCGATGTACGGTTCTGCCGAAACCGGAATTTGGGCCTGGTCAGATGTTACTAAAAATCCATCATTATTTTCTGTTATTAAAGGTGTTTTGGTCGAAATTATAAATCCCGATCAGAAAGGTTATGGAACAATCGCAGTTACAAATACTTTTCGTAAGCGATTTCCGGTTTTTAGATATGCAATTGGCGATTTAGGGCGATGGACTGATTTAGACGGAAAATCTTATTTGGAATTAAAATCCAGAGAAACTAAATCTTTTATAGTTTGCGAACAGCATTTCGATGTCGAGGAATTACAATTTCTAACAACTGAAGCTGATGCTTTCCAAATTCAATTGTCTACCGATGAAAATTTAAAAGAAGTGGTGCGACTGTTAATCGTGCAAAACATCCCTAAAAATAAAAGACTGCATTTCATTCAGGAAAAATGCGGGCAATTAAAAAACCTGTTGCAATTCAATGACTTTATGGAAGTCGAAGTCCAACTTGTTACAATAGCGGAATTGTACACAGATCCTCATACTACAAAAACACCAATGCTATTGGATTTAAGATAATTCTTTTCTTAGAAATTCTTTTTAGCGATTCTCAAATATTCTCATTCCACATAATACTTGCTTTATGGATAAAAAAACCTGTCTCATGACATTTTTTTATCCAGGGCTTCATCTGCATTGTAATTTTAATCATGAAAATAAGAAAGGACGGTTTTAAATACTATTTCAAAGTAAAATAAAACACCTCTTTTTTAATGCAGAACCAAATAAAAGCTGGGCAAACTGCAAAGGGATATAGAATAACTGACAACTAAAATTAAACCAAAAACATATTATCATGAAAGATTCATCTTCAGCAGCATGTGTAGATCCTATATCAGATTCGCAATATCCAACTTTGCAGCCTTTTACAGGTCCTCAGCCCACTTTGCCTCAATATTGGGAATGCACTTGTTTATTGCATCCTTTTAGCCCTGTTCAAAGTATCAGTACTCCGGAGCAAATAGCAAGTCCGTTTTTTGAAATTTGCACAGCAACTGTTTATTATGCAGAAGGAATTGGATTAAATGCTTTGTTAATAGGGACTTCCGGCAGAAAATGGTGGTACAATGTTACGCCGTCGCAAACTACAGTTTCTACAGATGGTGTTAATTTTGTTTCGGTAGATATGGGCTGGTCCGTTCCCACAACAAACTGGTTTGGAAACAAAAACGGAAGTGCTGAATGCGCAGGTACCAGTTATTTGAATTGGATGCAGGCACAAGCAGTCAATTGGTGGAAAATTCCCGTTAGCACTGTAAGTCCGTCAATTCCGCCGCCGGCAACCTGGATGTGGTTTGATAATGAAACTAATTTTCCGGTGCGCCTTATGTTTGGGCAGGGTCCTGTTGCTTCTCCTATTTTGGGAGATGTTACGCAACTGGCATTGTTTCAAATGTTTTCTTTCAGTTATTTTACTTCTTTTCAGGCATTATCGAGCAATCCTTTAAGTTCACCTTTAATAGCTCCGTCTATAGATGGGTTTACTTTTGGTAATCCTAACAACTATCAATTATTTGAGTGGAATACCAATTTTGGAATGACTGCTTTTATGACACCAGTCAACGAACAATTTAATCCATTGCCTACAAGAGTTTTATACAACTGGGCAGCCGATAATCAATATAAAGTTTCATCAGACAGAAGTCAAAATACTTTGATGAAAAACGTATATAATCCGAAAAGTTCCTATACTTCACAAGTTGCACTTCTTACCGGAAGAGCTCCACAAGGTGTAACGCCGCCGCCTAATAGTGGTGCTGGTTTTATTATAAACTATTTTGGAGATAAGGTGATTCATTGTGATGGATTTGGAAACTTTCCATTTCCTCAGCAAGCACCCAATTGGGTCCAGATACCTGCAGTAGAGGGTACAGTGCAGGCGACCGTTTCCAATAATGCTGTCCTTTGTCCAGGTAATATCGTGACGATATTATCAGTACTTTTTCCTCCTTCAACTCCTACTAAGGAAAATCCTAATTTACCCAATTATCCTGATTCTACTTATTTATGGACATGGTATAGTCCGCAAAATGAAAGCGGAAGCAGCAGCCGTCCGGTTACGTTCATGCAATCGCAATCGGGTGTAGGTGTAGGAACCAGTCTTGCTTTGGCAGATTATTTCGATTATGAAGAATTTACAAGCCCAATTCCGCCTTGCAACTTCGCGGTTCCGCCAGCTGATTTTACAGTTCAGGCAAAACCAAGTCTGAGTACTGCTGAAAACCCTAATCCATCTTATCCGTGGTTAAACACAGGTGTTAGACTTAATGCCAGTACGGTTGCCACTATTTCTTATACAGATGGAAAATGGACCGCAAATCCGGAAGATAATGGTGGACAGTTATACGACGCTGCAGGAAATCCATTTTATATCAATGCAAAACCAGGCTATGCAATGCCTAATGAAAACGAAGGTGCTCTTATTGGCAAAATTGGAGATACTGTTTTTCTAATTGGTTTGGGAATAACAACTCCACCAGGCCTTACCGGAAAATTGGAATTATGTATCAACGATGATTTAAATGGTGAATATGGTGCCGGATTATCAGATAACATAGGTGCTGTAAATGTGAAAATCACGGTTGGATATTAAAATAGCTCAAAAAATAAATTCATTAAATACAACAAATCAACAAAGTGGAGCAGAACCCACTTAAAAAAACGAGGCGGTTCTGAAAAGCCTTACGAGTAGGAAAAAAATTAAAATCAAAAGTTATGTCAGATTTATTAGCAGGTGCTTATTTAGCAAAAGGCACAATCGGAAATGTTGGAACACCAGGGGCTCCAATTGCAACATTTAGTTTAGTAGTTGTTCCTTCACAACATACAGTGAGTGGTACAGTAGTTATTACACAGGCTATAAACGGTCCTGATAATCATATTGTTATTCCGGTAAAAGGAAAAATATATTCAACAGGATTTGGGAAATTTACTCAGGTAGTGAGTTTGCACGGACAATACGTTCAGTCTTTTCCACCTCCGGCAATTGGTTCTTTCTTAGCAGATTTTGACGCTCATTTTGCAATTGATAATGCATGGAACGGAACTGGAGGTTTTTCATATTACAAACATACTATCGAAAATGTACCAGTGGCAACAGCAAAAAATTTGAAAGAGGAATTGGTATAACAATCCAATAAAGGAATATAATAATCTAATATTCCAGACTCGATTATAATTTTTACTTAAAAGATCGCCGGGGTGGGCGATCTTTTTGTTTTCAGTTTAAGCAACTATTCTGATTTTCGATATTGCAATTTAAAAAATCCAAAAATCCAAAAGCAAACCTATTAACTAACAAAATACCAATCATGAAAAGAATAAATATAAAAACAACAGCTGCACTTATCGCAGTTTTGATTCTCCTTTTTTTGGGATGCAAAAAAAATGAATTAGTTGCCAGTGCTGATTCGGATTACGAATATCTGCCACAAGATGTCAAACAATCGTGTGTCGTTTCAGAATCTGATTTTAATTCCTGGTTTAAATCAGGAAAAGCAACAGAAAACGGACTCGTTGAACCGGCAAATAGTGTTGCATTTCCACATAATAACAACTGTGATTTTTATAAATGGTCAGAGCAAATGTTTTTGTGGATTACGTCACCCACTTCTGGCGGATCCTATGAAAGCGGAGGAACTGTAATGGAGTCTCCTGTGTTTTATAATGTTTCGGCTCAAGATGAAAAAGGCAATCGCGTATTGACGCCACATACGCCTAACACTATAATAAGTGCGGTAGGTAATATTCTTCAAACAGGACCAAATAGATTACCGATTGTTTTTGATAAAAATGGAAAAATGTTTGAAGTAGAACCTCAGGAAAAAAATGAAGCCGTTAAAGATGCTTCAAATAAATCGGTTGTTGTGGGGAAATTCACTGTCAACGCCAATGGAATACATTCTTTCGTAGATACAAAAGGCAAAGCAATTTCAAAACCGAAAGCAATAATTGACAGTAAAGTTCATCCTGAAAATATTGTGCAGGAATTTAAACAAGGTAATAAAACTATTCTTCTTGATTCAAAAGGGGAAATAATTGATACTGAACAAGGACAGGCAGGTTCTAATGGAGCATTAGTTGCGGCAAATAACTCATTGGTGTATTATATAACAATGGTGAATGACGTTTATGCTTATTTTTTGACTGGTATAAAAGATAATACATTAAAAGCAAAACAATTTCCAACCACTGCCAGTGCGCGAGACAGTATTCTTACTTACGCAAAAGCGAATGGTTTTGCAGCACCGCCAGATCCGGATGCTTTGGCAATGGAAATAAAAACTTCCTGGGTTGAAGCTAAAGATTTACCAAATGCAGACAGTTATATTACAATTAAAGCTAAAGTTCCGGTGTATGACAAATCAAATCCTAAACTTTGGAAATTGACCAATAAAACAACAGTAGCAAAATTGGCATTAGTGGGAATGCATGTGGTAGGAAGTGTCGCCGGACATCCTGAAATGATTTGGGCTACTTTCGAACATCAAAAAAATGCACCAAATACAGCATATACGTATAGAGATGCAAATGATAAAATTAAAAAAGTAAAAGCTGATACTGGCGGTGGATGGCTTTTTAATGCAAATGCAAATGATACTGTAGGAGCACAAAATATTCAGAATATGACTGTGGTGAATGATACACTTAATACTAATGTAATTAAAATTGTAAATCCTGCGGTTAATAGTTCAGAAGTGAGAAGAATTATGGCCTGGGGCGTTGCTTCTGATACTATTCCAAATGCAGAAGATAAAACCCCTGCAGATTCTAACAGCGAAATCATTTCTATTAATAATACGATACGTAAAATGTTAGTTGGCAACGACATCAGGAAAAATTATTTACTAATAGGGGCAACCTGGACTTTTGGTGGTGCAACGCCAGATGGTAAATCTTATCCTTATGACGGAACTCCGGGAGCAGCAATTGGTACCGGGCGATTAGCAAATAGTACAATGGAAACCTTTTTTCAGTCACCGAGCTCAAATTCAGTTCCTAGCAATACGGATAATAAAGCAGTTACTTCTTGTTTATACTGTCATGGTTATTCACTGGATCCAAGAACTCCATTTGGTTTGAGTCATGTATTTAGCGATATTATCGCATTACCTACAAATAAAGGGAATTTGCCAAAACTAAAATAAGGTACTAATTCAAAAAAGCCAGTACTAATTTTTAGTTACTGGCTTTTACTTATTTATCGTTGATCTTCTTTAGAATAATTAGAAGTTCCGTTGATATCAATTGGAGTCCCTAAAAAGTGAGGTTCCCGATTTCTTAAAACATCAAAAAAGGATTTAAAAACAGAACCATATTCCCGAAAAGTCACATATTTATATCCCAGATATTCTCCTTTATTAGCCGAATATCCAATCGATTTTATACCTAGTTTTTGCCCAATGTAGATGGCGCGGTTCAAATGATATTCCTGAGAAATTAAAGTTGCTTTTCTAATGTTGAAAATATGTTTCGCACGATACATTGTTGAATACGTATCAAATCCGGCATAATCAATGAAGATTTTTGTCGTGTCAACTCCGTGATTGAAACAGTAATTTTTCATGACAGTCAATTCATCATATTCTTCACGTCCATTATCTCCCGAAAGCAGAATTTTGTTGATTCGTTTTGCTTTGTACAAAAGTATTCCCGCATCAAGTCTGTCTTTTAAATATTTGCTAGGCTGATCTCCCTTGATTCCGGCACCAAAAATAATTCCAACATCATTTTTTGGAAATCTTTTTAAGGAATAATGAATATGCTTTTTGGTCGAAGATTTCACGTAATAATTTACAGAAACAATGGCAATTAATCCAAGAAGGGCAAGGCAAAGGAAAATTTTAAAATATTTTTTCACTATATATTTTGTAAGATTAAGTTTAAAAATCGGTGAAGATAAATAACATTTGTTTACAGTCAAAATCAAATTTAAAAACCGAAGTGGTACACTTCGGTTTTTAAATCTAAAATCTAAAATCTTATAAAAGCCCCGCTCTCTTCAATAAAGCTTCCGGTTTTGGTTCCTGACCTCTAAAGCGTTTGTACAAAGTCATCGGATGTTCTGTTCCTCCTTTTGAAAGGACATTGTCTTTGAATTTTGTAGCTACTTCAGCATTGAAAATACCGTTTTCCTGAAAATATTCAAAAGCATCTGCATCCAGAACCTCAGCCCATTTGTAACTGTAATATCCTGACGAATATCCGCCCTGAAAAATATGTGAAAAAGCAGTACTCATTGCATTTTCTTTTACATCAGGATACAATTGTGTGTTGGCAAATTGTTCTGTTTCAAAAGTTTTTAAATCGGTAACAGAAGTTGGATCCTGTCCGTGCCACGCCATGTCCAAAAGTCCAAAACTCAATTGACGCAAAGTAGCCATTCCTTCCTGAAAACTCGCACTTTCTTTGATTTTCTGCACATATTCAATCGGAATAATTTCATCCGTTTCATAATGATTGGCAAACAAAGCCAAAGCTTCCGGCTCGTAACACCAGTTTTCCATAATCTGACTTGGTAATTCTACAAAATCCCAAAAAACAGAAGTTCCGGACAAACTTGGATACGTTGTATTGGCTAACATTCCGTGTAAACCGTGGCCAAATTCGTGAAACAAAGTCGTTACTTCATTAAAAGTCAATAACGAAGGTTTTGTTTCTGTTGGTTTTGTAAAATTACAAACGTTCGAAATATGTGGTCTTTCGTTTACGCCGTCTTTTACATATTGTGATTTAAAAGAAGTCATCCAGGCGCCGTTTCGTTTTCCTTTTCTTGGGAAAAAGTCAGCGTAGAAAATCGAAACTAAATTATTTTCGGCATCTCTAACTTCATAAGTGGTTACTTCTTCATGGTATTTATCAATGTCAAAAACCTCTGTGAAAGTTAAACCGTATAATTTTTCTGCAACTGTAAAAGCTCCATTTAATACCTTTTCTAATTGAAAATAAGGTTTTAGTTTTTCATCATCTAAATTAAAAAGCTGCTGTTTTAATTTTTCAGAATAATAAGCGCCATCCCATTTTTCAAGCTGTTCTATTCCGTCCAGTTTTTTGGCGAAAGCCGCTAATTCTGCAAATTCTTTTTGAGCTGCCGGTTTTGCTTTTGCTAATAAATCATTCAGGAAAGAGAAAACTTTCTCCGGATTTTGCGCCATTCTTTCTTCCAAAACAAAGTGGGCGTGTGTTTTATAGCCTAATAAATTGGCTCTTTTGAAACGCAATTTGGCAATTTTCAAAACATTTTCCTGATTGTCGAATTCGTTATTCTGAAAAGATCTTGCTCCAAAAGCAATCGCCATTTTTTTACGCAATTCGCGATTATCGGCATAAGTCAAAAAAGGAACATAACTTGGATGATCTAACGTGAAAATCCAGCCTTCTTTTTCTTTTTCCTTCGCTAATAATCTTGCTGCTTCAATTGTTCCTTCCGGCAAACCGGCTAAGTCTGATATATTCGTTAAATGCAATTCGAAAGCATTGGTTTCAGCCAAAACATTTTCGCCAAATTGCAAACTCAGTTTTGATAATTCTTTGTCGATTTCTCTTAACTGATCTTTTTTATCTTCCGGTAAATTAGCTCCGTTTCTGGAGAAGCTTTTGTATTTTTTATCTAAAAGTGTCGTTTGTTCCGGAGTTAAATTCAGGTTTTCTTTTTGATCGTAAACCGCTTTTACTTTCGCAAATAAAGCAGCGTTTAGCGTAATGTCGTTTCCGAATTCAGACAATAAAGGCGAAACTTCCTGAGCGATTTTTTGCATTTCGTCATTTGTTTCTGCCGAATTCAGGTTGAAGAAAATACTCGAAAGTCGATCTAAAATATCTCCCGCGTAATCCATCGCTACAACGGTATTTTCAAAAGTTGGTGCTTCGGGATTGTTGACGATAGCATCAATTTCGGCTTTAGCCAATGTAATTCCTTCCTGAAAAGACGGAATATAATCTTCGATTTTAATTTGTGAGAAAGGTGCTGTATTATGTTTGGTATTGAATTTTGAAAGTAAGACGTTCATTATAATGTAATTATTTTATTAATTGAAGCTGAAATTTTTGAATCCCAAAGATAACAATTTATAAAAATCTAATCGTCTATATAAAATCGATTCTCGACATAAAATCCTCTTAAATTGTGTTATAGATATGTTATTTATTGATGCAGGCGGTTTTAAAAGCGTAAATTGAAAAAATAAGATTAGAATTATAAAATACTAATCATAATTGTAAAAATAAAAATGATGAACTATCAAATTGTAATAAAGAATATCGACACCGTTAATGAATTAGAAGGATATTGGTCAGATGAAGATTTTGTTGAGTTGTTGGGAAAATTTAATTATCCCGATGGAGCAACGGCCGACAAATCGAGTTTACCGGAATTATTAGAAATGGCCATTTCGGATTATGAACCTAATGAAGCCGCTCAAATAGTTTTGGATTATAAATTGGGAGATCAATTGAGTGAAGGACAAATTGAGCAAATATCAAACAATATGCTAATTGATAAAGTTTGCGAAGAATATCCGGAAATACACATGCAAGGCGCTTTGTTTCATTCCAATCAATTATTGTTTAAAGCTTACAACGGAAAATTTCCCAATGCAAAAGCGTCTGTCGTTCATTTTTCGATGACACCAACAAACGGCGAAGTACAAAAATTAACAGCTGAAAATGTTTTGAAGTTATTGAACAAAGGTTTATCAGACAGAAACCTGATAAAAAGATTGTTTGAAAATCAAATGTCTCAAAATATTCCGTTTCCTGAAGCTGCAGCTATTATTTGGGAATTAAAAACAGAAGATGATGTAAATTACACTTTGTTTACTTCAGAGAATTGGCTAAATAAAGAAGATGTAACAGACTCTGAATTTGAAGCTGTTTTAGAAGAAATTGAGGAGGAAGTTTAATTTTTGTTTTCAGTATTCAGTCGCAGTTTACACTAAAAACTGCGACTGAAAACTGAAAACTATTTCAAACCTTCAGATGCTTTATTAACCGCAGCTTTTAATTCTTCTTTATAAGAAATAATAGTATCAAGCACTTTTTTATCGTGACTTCCAATGATTTGTGCGGCTAAAATTCCAGCATTTTTGGCTCCGTTTAAAGCTACCGTTGCAACAGGAACTCCGCCCGGCATTTGAAGAATCGATAATACCGAATCCCAACCATCAATTGAATTGCTTGATTTTACCGGAACTCCAATTACAGGAAGCGGTGACATTGAAGCAACCATTCCAGGTAAATGTGCAGCTCCTCCGGCTCCGGCAATAATCACCGAGATTCCGCGAATATGTGCATTTTTACTGAAATCGAATAATTTTTCAGGCGTTCTGTGTGCCGAAACAATATCTACTTCGGTTTCAATATTAAATTGTTTTAATATGTCGATAGCATCCTGCATAACTGGCATGTCAGAAATACTTCCCATTATAATGGCTACTTTGCTCATTTGTTTTTTTGTTTTTTTTTGTTTCAGGTTTCAGGTTTTTGGTGAGACTGAAAACTGTGACTGTTTATTTTGTTTCAGGTTTCAAGTTTTTGCTGAGACTGTAAACTGCGACCGAAAACTATATACTTATTACTTTAATCGTATTCTTAACCTGCTCCGCAATTCTTCTCGCTTCGTTCATATTTTCATTTACGATTGTTACGTGACCCATTTTTCGGAAAGGACGGGTTTGTTTTTTACCGTAAATATGTGGTGTAACGCCATTCCATCCTAAAATGGTTTCAATGTTTTCATACACAACATCTCCTGAAAAACCTTCGGCGCCGACTAAATTTACCATAACTCCGGCAACTTTACTGTCTGTATTTCCCAACGGAAGATCCAGAATGGCACGCAAATGATTTTCGAATTGGGATGTATAACTGGCTTCTATAGAATAATGTCCGGAATTGTGTGGGCGAGGAGCAACTTCGTTTACCAGAATTTCATCTTCGTTGGTTTGGAACATTTCAACAGCCAAAAGTCCAACATGGTTGAATTTTTCCGAAACATTTAAAGCAATTGCTCTGGCTTTTTCGGCTACTTTTTCGTCGATTCTTGCCGGACAAATTACATATTCTACCTGATTCGCTTCCGGATGAAATTCCATTTCTACAACCGGATAGGTTTTTATTTCTCCTGATGGATTTCTGCAGACAATTACGGCCAATTCGTTTTTGAATGGAACCATGGTTTCTGCAATACATTCTACATTTGGAAGATCATCCATATCTGAAATTTGGCGAATGACTTTTACGCCGTTTCCGTCATAACCAAATTCGGTGCATTTCCAGACAAACGGAATTGTTATTTCACTGTTTCCAACAGATTTTTGAAGATGTTCCGGAGAATCAAATCGCAAATAAGCTGCGGTTGGAATATTACTTTTAGTATAAAAAGCTTTTTGAATTCCTTTGTTCTGAATTCCTTTTAAGGTTTTTGGAGAAGGATAAACTTTTACACCTTCGTTTTCTAATTGCGTTAAAGCTTCAAGGTTAACAAGCTCAATTTCAAAAGTTAAAACGTCGACTTGTTTTCCAAAATTATAAACCGTTTCATAATCCATCAAATCGCCTTTGAAGAATTTATTACAGGCAATTTTACTCGGAGCTTCATCACTCGGATCTAAAACATAAGTTTGGATGTCAAATTTTCTGGTGTCAGACAACAGCATTTTACCCAATTGTCCGCCGCCTAATATTCCTAATTTAAAATCAGAAGAAAAATAATTCATTTGTGTTGTGTTTTTGCAAAGATACTTTTTAATCTTTTTTTTGCCACGAATTTCATGAATTTCATGATCTGTGTAATGAGATTATTTTTTTTTGCCACAAATTACACGAATTTACACGAATTTTTTAAGCAAAAGAATTTGCGAAAATTTGTGGAATTTGCGGTGAACTTAAAAAAAATATTTTGATCATTTTATACTTGCTAAAAAATTAACCGCAAAGTTCACAAAGGTTTTTCGCAAAGTTCGCAAAGGCTGATGATTGAGGCTATAAATAGCAGCAAAGTTCACAAAGCTAGATGTTGAGTTTTTTCGATTATTTAAATTCGTGGAAATTTGTGTAATTCGTGGCGAATTTTAAAACTTTTCAATTTTCTTTAAAACTTCTTTGGCAACAGCCTGATATGCTGCAGAATGACTTGCGTAATCTTTGTTTAAAATAATCTGCAGTTCAGGATGTATCCAGTCATAATGATTTCCTAAAAGATATAATGTTCTTATTGAATATGCTTTTGTGGCGACTTTAACGTCATTTATGAGCCAATCAAAAGAAGCTTCAATGCAATTTTGCAAATTATTTTCAGAAAGAACAATGCTGTCTTCGGCTTTTTTATAATGAGATTTCACCAAAAGCTGTATCACTTTTGCGATTGGCCGTATCGCACTTTCATCATTTAAATGCTTTAAATTACTGCAAAAAAAATCAAGATGAGGCTGTAGCCAAAGTAATTCTTCATACGATACAAATTCTAAAACCCAACAAGCCCTGTGATGATTTTTATCAGATGTTAAAAAACAAATAGAAACTAGTTCAGCAAATAAAAACTGATTCTCTAAGATATTCTGGGCAGCCAGCGATCGGTTTGCTCTGCAGGCAGTTACATAGTCTAATTTTTTTTGTAATTCAGAAGACATTTTTTTGACTTTGATTTGAAAGATCTAAAATAAATAATTTAATGAAATACTGCCGTAATAATTTACAGGTAAACCAGGATAGTAATATCGCGGACCAGAATTACCAACCGCAACAGCATTTGGCAATATTAAAGAAGCATATTTTTCATTCGTTACGTTGTTTACTCCTGCTGCCAAATGAGAAGTTAAATTAGGAAGAATCTCAAATCGGTAACCTGTTTTTAAATTGATTATGGAGTAAGAATTTGAAAACGAAGTATTAGCATCGTTCATCGGAATTTTATCTACATACTGGTAATCAGCATTAAAATAAATTCCCAAACGTGTATTTAAACTTAAACCAGCATTAATTTTATTGGCAGGAACTCCTGTTAGTTTATTTCCGGAGAAATCATTTCCGGAATCAACAAATTCTTTAAATTCATAATTCCCAATAGAAGCTCCTAAATAAGAATTCAGTGCAAAAAAGCGATTCATTTGCCAGTTGTGATTTAAAGTAATTTCAATTCCTTCATGGAATGTTTTTCCGGCATTTGCACCCACATATTGATCGTCGCCAACTCTTTTTGCCACCAATAAATCTTTGATTTCCATTCGATACAAAGAAACTTCTGTGTAAAGTTTTTTGTTGAAAAAATAGAATTTTCCGCCAAGTTCAAAATTATAACCATTTTCAGGTTTTATATCGGTATTGATTGTGCCTTCACTCGTAAGTGTTTCTTCTGTCGCCGGCAATGAAAATCCACGGCTTGCTGAAAAGTAAATGGTTTGTTGTGAATTTGGCTTAAATAATAAAGACAATTGTGGCGAAAAAATACCGTCATAACTATATTCCTGATTGGATTTTTCGGTGTAATTCCTTAGTTCAAATTGTGTTTTGTTATAATTTATTCCTGCTTGAATTTCAAAATGTTCTGAAATCGAAGTTCTAAGCTGCGAGAATATATTGTAGAAATGTCTTTTCTGATCTGTCTCCGTAAGTTGATTTCCCTGTAAACTTCCCAAACCATTATTTTGCTGGTATAAATTTTCGAAAGTATTGCCACTATAAGTATCTGTAAAATATTCAACTCCGGCAATGAAATCAATTCCGGTTTCTTTAATTTTAAAATTACCCGAAAATTGTGTTCTCGATCCGGTTGCAAAAGTATATTGGCGCAAGATATCAAAAGGACGTGGCTCGTTGCTGTCTTTATAATTAACAAAAACCGAAGTCGAATTATTTAAATTATCAGTGATTTTAAAATCATACGCCAATCCGCCCAAAGTCGATTTGTATTCCTTAAATCCTTTTGAAGCAACCCAGGTTGGAGCGCCCAATTCGGGATTATTTTCAAAAGCATCTTTATTAATTGAACTCGGAATAAAAGCTTTTAAATAAGTGTAATTAGTAAAATAGGTCAGTTTACTGTTTTGTTTCCTGAACAATTCTCCCGCAAGCGTAATTCCTTCCCGATTATATGCGCTGTTTTCTCGCCAGCCATCCGTTTTTAAATTGTGATAACTAATGTTTAAACTTCCTTGTTTTTCATCTAAACTATAATTCAAACTATTCTTCAATAAACCGTACGAACCAAAAACAGAACTCACGCCTGCGCTTTGTCCTTTTGCTTTTGAAAGTTGAGGTGAAATTAAAATCGCACCTCCTAAACCGGCTCCGTAAATACTCGAAAGCGGACCTTTGATAATCTCAATCTGGTTGAGGTTTTCAAGATCAATGTCGTCAATAACCGTTTCGCTGTTTCCGGAAGTTAGCGGAATACTGCCATAAAAAGCCCTGATTTTATTGGTTCCGTAGGTTGTTCTTGCGCCAATTCCGCGAATCGAAATTCGACTTGTGGTAAGATTAGATGATTGCATGAATACGCCGGGAATCGTATTGATTACGGTAGTAATATCTGTTCCGTTATTTTGCAGAAGGTCTTTTTTTGATAAAATCCCTATAGAAGCGGGCGTGTCTTGCAGCCTATTATTTATATGAAGCGGACTAATAACAACTTCATTCAGTTTTTCTGTTTTTACAGAGTCAATACTGTTGCCTTCTTTTTCTTGTGCTTCCATATTCTGAAAAAGAAAAAGCACAAGAAAGAGAAAGCAATATTTTTTTAAAATCATAAAAGAGTTTGTTGAAACATGAAAAAAAGTACCGCAGAGAACGCAAAGTTTTATGCACAATCTTGTCATTTCGACGAAGGAGAAATCACACTCGGTATTCGACAAAGATTGGCGATTTTGATTGCGGAGTTTCTAGTGTGATTTCTCCTTCGTCGAAATGACAAAAATGATTAAAGTTTTGTATTCTGTGCAGTAAAATTGGAATTTGGAATTTAAAAATTTGAAATTTTATTTATTAGCCGTAACCTTCCAAATCGTATTTCCACTATCATCATTTACCAAAAGCGATCCATCGTTCATAACGGTAACTGCAACCGGACGTCCATAAACTTCAGTTTTATTTGCATCAGAAATAAATCCTGTTAAAAAATCTTCAGGTTGTCCGGAAGGTTTTCCGTTTGCGAAAGGAACAAAAACTACTTTGTATCCGGAAATTTTTGCGCGATTCCACGAACCATGCTGACCAACAAAAGCTCCGTTTTTATATTTTGCCGGGAATTTATCTTTAGTATAAAAAGCCAATCCTAACGAAGCCGTATGCGCACCAACCGAAACATCAGGAACAATTGCTTTTGCGGCAAGATCTTTTCGTGCGCCTTTCATTCTTGGATCAAGAATATTACCATAATAAGAATAGGGCCATCCGTAAAAACCATCTTTTTTAACGCTTGTAATATAATCCGGAACCAAATCATCTCCCAATTCATCACGTTCATTAACAGCTGTCCAAAGTTCCTTATTTACCGGATTCCAATCCATACCAACCGGATTTCTAAGTCCCGATGCGTAGATTTTTTCGCCCGTTCCGTCAGGATTAATTTCTAAGATATCAGCTCTACGCACTTCCTTATCCATTCCGTTCTCACCAACGTTACTTCCGGATCCTACAGAAACATAAATTTTTGTTCCGTCAGCATTGGCAAGTAAATTTCTTGTCCAGTGGTTGTTGTAACCTCCGGCAGGAAGTTCAAGGATTTTTACGCCTTTCGTTTCTAATTTTAAAGGATTATTTTTATATGGATATTTATACAAACCGTCTGTATTAGCGATGTAGAAAAAGTCTTTTAGAACAAGCATTCCAAAAGGTTTATTTAAGTCTTTAATGAAAACTTCGCGTGTCTCAAATTTTCCGTCTTTATCTTTATCACGTAAGACTGTAATTTGGTTTTTGCTGGCGCGCGTTCCGCTTTCAACAACAAAAATATCATTGTTTGGTGCAATATAAGTCCAGCGTGGATTTTCAAAACCATCAGCAAATTTAGTTACGGTAAAACCTTCCGGTGCTATTGGGGTTTTGCCTTCCGGCCAGCCTATAACTTTACTGTTATTTGTCTTAGATTCTGTTGCAAAAGGTGGCGGCAAAGTAAGATCGCCCACAGCAGTTTTTACAACATTGGCAGGTTGTTTTGCCAAGGTTTCTTTTTCTTCTTTTTTTACTTGCCCGTTGCAAGCTGTCATTAAAACTAAAAATGATATAGAAAATGTTTGTATCGCTGATTTCATCATTGTCTGAGGTTAAATATTTATATAATAACAATTTAATAAATTTAAAGATATTCTTAAGAAATGATTTGTAAATATTAACTGATATTTAACATTCACAAAAAAATAAATCTACGTACTATTTTGATACTTAGATTTTAGTTCTAATTCTGTATCTTTGTCGCTTGTTTTAAAACATAAAAAATAATGATACAACTTCACGATAAACAATTTGTTCCGTTTATTTCGGCAAAAGAAATTGATTTTGCCTTAACTAAAATGGTGACTCAGGTTGAAGATGATTTTGGTGATGATACTCCAATTTTTGTTGGTGTATTAAATGGCGCATTTATGGTTGTCGCCGATTTTCTTAAAAAATACAAAAGCCCTTGCGAGGTTTCGTTTATCAAAATGGCTTCTTATGAAGGAACAGAAAGCACCAATGAAGTCAAACAATTAATTGGCATTAATCAGGATTTGACCGGCAGAACTGTTATTATTATCGAAGATATTATCGACACCGGAAATACAATCGAAGAATTGAAACATTTGTTTAAAGCACAAAACGTTAAACACTTTAAGATCGCTACTTTGTTTTTTAAACCGGAAGCGTACAAAAAAGATATTAAAATCGATTACGTTGGAATCAGGATTCCAAATAAATTTATTGTGGGTTATGGTTTAGACTACGATGGATTAGGAAGAAATCTTTCTGAAGTTTACAAATTAGCAGAATAACATTAAACAAAAACACAACTATATATTCATTTTAAACTTCTTGCATTACAATCTGGAAGTAAAGAAAAACTAACATTATGATTAACATCGTTTTATTTGGAAAGCCTGGAGCAGGAAAAGGGACTCAGGCAGAATTTTTAAAAGAAAAATACAAATTAACACATCTTTCTACAGGAGATATATTTCGTTTTAACTTAAAAAATGATACCGAATTAGGAAAAAAAGCAAGGGTTTTCATGGACAATGGCGAATTGGTTCCTTGTGAAGTTACAACAGCAATGTTAATCGATGAAGTAAACAAACATTTAGATTCAGACGGTTTTTTATTCGATGGTTATCCAAGAACATTAGATCAGGCAGAAGCGTTGGATAAATTTTTACCAACAATTGGTTCAAGCGTTACCGCTACAATTGCTTTAGAAGCAGATGATGAAATTTTAGTAGCACGTTTGTTAGAAAGAGGAAAAACAAGCGGAAGAGCTGATGATCAGGACGAAGAAAAAATTCGCGTAAGATATCAGGAATACAACGAAAAAACAGCGCCATTAATTGGTTATTATAAAGCACAAAATAAGTTTCATGCCGTAAACGGTATCGGAACTATTGAAGAAATTACAGAGCGATTAACATCAGTTATAGATAATTTGTAATAAAATCTGTTTGAAGTTTAAAGTTAAATGTTTAGAAAGAAATTTGAAATAAGTTTCCGAAAACATTTAACTTTAAACTTTTAAACTTTAAACTCAAAAATGGAAATACTAATAATATTTTTTCTAATACTATTAAACGGAGTTTTCTCCATGTCTGAAATTGCACTTATTTCAGCAAGAAAAAACAGACTTGAAACAGCCGCTAAAAAAGGAAATAAAAGTGCGAAAACGGCTCTTGATCTGGCAAATTCCCCAAATAAGTTTTTATCAACCGTACAAATCGGAATTACCTTAATCGGGATTTTGACGGGTATTTACAGTGGTGACAAAATCACGGTAGATGTAGAAACGTTTGTAACCGGATTTGCAGTTTTAAAACCTTATGCACATTCAGTTGCAGTTGGGATTGTAGTGGTTGTTTTAACTTTTTTCTCTTTGGTTTTAGGAGAATTACTTCCAAAAAGAATTGGATTAAATTATCCCGAATCAATTGCCAAAATGGTAGCGATGCCAATGAAAGTAGTTTCGATTATTACAGCGCCATTTATTTGGTTACTAACTTCTTCAACAGATTTTTTACTGAATGTTCTTCAGATTAAACCAACTGCTGACGGAAAAGTTACCGAAGAAGAAATTAAAGCGATAATAAAAGAAGGAACTGAAGTTGGAGAAGTTCAGGAAATTGAACAGGATATTGTGGAGCGTGTTTTCCATATTGGCGACAGAAAAGTAAATTCGTTAATGACACATCGCAAATCAGTTGATATGCTGCCATTAAACGCTGAAAGAGCAAAAATCAAAGAATTGGTTTTAATGGATTTGCATACCGTTTATCCGGTTTACAGCGATAACTACGATGATATTGTTGGTATTGTAACGCTTAAAAATATATTTGCGCATATCGAAAGCGATCATTTTGATTTGTCCGCAATTATGACAGATCCTCCATATTTAATGGAGCAGACGACGGCTTATAAAGCGTTGGAGAATTTTAAAAGAACAGGCGTACATTATGCTTTAGTTTCTGATGAATATGGGGTTTTTCAGGGGATAATTACTTTGAATGATATTCTGGAAGCTTTGGTAGGAGATGCCTCTGAATTTTATAAAGATGAATTTCAGCTAATCGAAAGAGAAGATGGTTCATGGCTGGTTGACGGACATTATTCATTGCACGATTTCTTAACTTATTTCGAGTTAGATGAGTTGACAAACGACTACGAAGTAAATACAGTAAGCGGAATGATTATGACCGAACTTTCACATATTCCAAAAGAAGGTGAAAAATTATATTGGCAAAAATTTGTCCTTGAAGTATTAGATATGGATGGCGTAAAGATTGATAAAGTGTTGGTAAAAGCACTTAAAGAGTAGAGAGAATTAAATAGTTTTCAGTCACAGTATTCAGTCACAGTTTGCACTGAAAACGAAGCTGAGAATACTAAAAACAATAGAGGTTAGTAATACGATTTAGAGCAATCTAAAATCCAAAATCTAAAATCTGAAATTAAAGAAAATGACAGAAGGAAATTTTGTAGATTACGTTAAGATATATGTTTCTTCCGGAAAGGGAGGAAAAGGATCTACGCATTTACATAGAGAGAAATTTATTGAAAAAGGAGGCCCGGACGGTGGTGATGGTGGTCGCGGTGGACACGTATATTTGGTTGGAAATAAAGGTTTGTGGACATTATTTCACTTAAAATTTGCCCGTCATATTAAAGCCGGACACGGTGGAGACGGAGGAGGAGACCGTAGTACAGGTGCTGACGGAGAAGATAAATTTATCGAAGTGCCTTTAGGAACTGTCGTAAAAGATAAAGAAACCGGAGAAACTTTATTCGAAATCACCGAAGATGGTGAAAAAAGAATTCTTTCAAAAGGTGGAAAGGGAGGTTTAGGAAACTGGCATTTTAGAAGTTCAACAAATCAAACGCCACGTTATGCACAGCCAGGTTTACCGGGTGTAGAAATGGATGTGATTTTAGAGCTTAAAGTTTTGGCAGATGTTGGTTTAGTAGGTTTTCCAAATGCAGGAAAATCAACTTTATTATCTGTTTTAACTTCGGCAAAACCAAAAATTGCCGATTATCCTTTTACCACTTTAAAACCAAATTTAGGAATTGTAGCTTACAGAGATTATCAATCTTTTGTAATTGCAGATATTCCGGGAATTATTGAAGGTGCTGCAGAAGGAAAAGGTTTAGGACATTATTTCCTGCGTCATATTGAGCGTAATTCAACATTGTTGTTTTTAGTTCCTGTTGACACGCCGGATATTAAAGGAGAATATGATATTTTGGTTAACGAATTAACAAAATACAATCCTGAAATGCTGGACAAAGAACGTCTTTTGGTAATCTCAAAATGTGATATGCTGGATGACGAACTTAAAGCAGAATTAAAAGTAGAACTTGATGTTGCTTTCAAAGATGTTCCGTATATGTTTATTTCATCTGTTGCACAACAAGGGTTGACAGATTTAAAAGACAAACTTTGGAAAATGCTGAATGAGTAAATTCTAATTTTATAAATATAAAAAACCCGACAAGTAATTGTCGGGTTTTTACTTTTTAGCGAAAAAAAACAAAAGCAATTCGGGTTTATCTTTATAAAAGAATTATAGCCCGAAATTTTTAGATATCCCAATGCTAAAGGTTTTTCCAAAATCAAAACCTAGACGTTCTTCTCTTGGATCATTTTTACCATCAAGATTATCATAATTAATACCTCCAATAGAGAAGTTTAAACCAAATCCTCTTTTCATATTAATAAACAAAGCAGGAGTAAGACTTGCATACATTCCCTTTGCATTATTTAATGAAGCATTTTGATAACCGGCTCCTAAATCTGCATAAACTGCAAATAACTCAGAAAGCGGAGTGGAATAACGCACAAATCCACCAACTTTATATTTTTCTGATTTCTCTAATCCTGTCGTTTTAAAAGTCATAACTGAACCTTCAACTCCTGCCGTCCATTTGTCAGCAAACTGATATCCTACTTTTGGAGAGAATTCAAAATTTTCTGATTTAGAATCACCTATTTTTTCAGAAGTAAATCCCACATTACCGCCTAATAACATTGAACCTTTTTGTGCATTAGAAATAGTTGCTACTAATAATGCAATTGCTACTAATAATTTTCTCATTTGTGTTTGTTTTTAATATTGGAGCAAATTTATATAATTAGTATTGTAAGAAATAATTTATATTATTTATTTTTAATTGAAGGTTTATTTTTACAATTAACTTTAGTTTTTAAAAGTTTTTTCTTCGTTTCAGTAAAATTTTAGTCAAGGAATTCGTTTTTAATCTTGATATTGGCTTAAAACTTTAGCTTTGATAAATTATGAATTTCGTAAAATCATGGCAAAATACATTTGAGATGTTTTGAATCTGATATATTGTTTTGGGTATTGTTACGAAAATGAGCTATATTCGCATGACTTAAACAAAATGACATGAAAAAAATAGTATTATTCTTGACCATGTGTCTGATGGCTTTTCCGGTGAGAGCTGATGAAGGAATGTGGTTTTTGATGTTTATCGAAAGATTGAACCATAGAGATATGGAAAAAATGGGCTTGCAATTAACAGCCGAAGAAATTTACAGTATCAATCACCATAGTTTAAAAGATGCGATTGTTCAATTTAACGGTGGATGTACAGCTGAAATCGTATCTAAAGACGGATTGGTTTTAACTAATCATCACTGTGGATACAATGCCATTGCAGAACTTTCTACAGCAGAACAAAACTATTTGAAAGATGGTTTTTGGGCAAAAGAAAGAACTGCGGAAATGAAACCAAAGTCTTTATATGTTCGTTTCTTTGTTCGTATGGATGATGTTTCCAAAAGAATTTTGTCAAAAGTAAATGATACGATGACAGAAACGGAAAGAAACAAAATCATTCAGCAGGAAATTGCTTTAATTGAAAAAGAAAATAACGAAGGCGGAAAATATACGGTTTCTGTTCGTCCTTTCTTTCAGGGAAATGAATATTACTATTTTGTGTACCAGGATTATACAGATGTTCGTTTAGTAGGAACGCCGCCCGAAAGTGTTGGTAAATTTGGTGGGGATACCGATAACTGGGAATGGCCTCGTCAAACAGGAGATTTCTCTATGTTTAGAGTGTATGCTGATAAAGATGGAAATCCGGCAACTTATTCTAAAGAAAATGTTCCTTTGAAACCGAAGCATTATTTGCCTGTAAGTATTAAAGGTGTAAAAGAAAATGATTTTGCCATGATTCTTGGATATCCGGGAAGAACAAACCGATGGATGCCTGCCGGTGGAATTGAGCAAAATATAAAATATGCTTATCCTGCATGGGTTGAAGGTGCAAAAACCGGAATGGACCAAATGAAAAAGTATATGGATAAAGATGCAACTGTTCGTTTACAATATGCGTCTAAATATGCTTCGACTGCAAACTACTGGAAAAATCGTCAGGGAATGATTGACGCTTTAACAAAAGCGGGAACTGTAGATGCTAAAACGGCACAGGAAGATAAGTTTTATGAATGGGCAACTAAACCAGCCAATAGTGAGAAATATGAAAATGTAATTCCAACTATTAATGATTATTACAGAGAAACGAATTTAAAAGCGCGTCACGATAATTACTTAATGCAGCTTTTACGTACTTCTGCTTATGCAGCCGGACCGGCAAATTTAGGAAACGCATTAATTGCTTATTACAACGAAAACGATGCTAAAAAAGCAGAATTGTTACCGAAGATTAACACTATGATCGATAACCTGTATGGTGATTTTTATGCGCCGCTTGAAAAAGATCTGTTAACGGCACAATTGAATTTGTATGCTTCTAAAGCTTCTGAATATGGATTAGCTACGCAAGTTGCTAAAATGAAATCAGAAAATAATGGTGATTTTACTGCAGACGTTACTAAAGCGACTGAAATAAGTTATTTTACTACTAAAGAAAAAGTATTGGCATTTATGGCTAATCCAAAACCATTAGCGATTGTACACGATCCTTTGTATATTATTTCGAATGATTTATTGACAAAATACCGTGCTAAAACTGATGATCAGGCAAAAGCTGATGACGGTTTTGCAACTGCTTACCGCGAATTGGTAGAAGGTTTAAGGGCATCTAAATTAAACGCGATTCAGTATCCGGATGCAAACTCAACTTTGAGACTTACTTACGGAAAAGTTCGTGCTTTGCCTGCTGATCCACGTAATGATGCTGCAATAAACAATTATACCACCATGGAAAGTATGGTGAAAAAATATAAAGCAGGAGATCAGGAATTTGATTTGCCATCTCGTTTATTAGAGTTAAACAAGGCAAAAGATTACGGTCAGTATGCTGATAAAGCAGGATATATGCCAGTAAACTTTTTGACAGATAATGATATTACAGGAGGAAATTCAGGTTCACCGGTTCTTAACGGAAAAGGAGAATTAATAGGTATTGCTTTTGACGGAAACATTGAAGCTATGGCAGGAGATGTTATTTTTGATCCAAAATTGCAAAGAACCATTAACGTTGATATTCGTTACGTACTTTGGATTATTGACAAATACGCAGGAGCGAAAAATATTATTGATGAATTGACTATTGTAAAATAATCTCAATTTATTTATAAAGTAAACCCGACAAGTTTAAAGCTTGTCTGGTTTTTTGTGTTTAAAAACGGCTTCGACTCTTCTCAGCCAGACATAAAGATCTTGTAATCCGACAGCTTTTTAAAACCTGTCGGGTTTTGTTGTTTTTAATTCCTATTTTTGAGATATGAAAAAGCTGCTATTTCTTTTCTTATTCGTTCCAATTGTAATTTGGTCACAAACTAATTTTGAAAAAGGAGAGAAATTATATCAGTCAAAAAAATACGATGAGGCGAAGATTATTTTTGAGGGAATTTTAAAAACTAAACCTTCGGATATAAAAACGCTTGAATATTTAGGAGAGATTGAAGCGCATCAAAAAGCTTGGGAGCGATCAGCGGTTTATTTTAAAAAACTAAAAGAACTCAAGCCTACTACAGCTGATTATTTCTATAAATACGGCGGTTCTCTTGCCATGAGAGCTATGGAAGTGAATAGATTGAAAGCTTTAGGAATGGTTGATGATATGAAAGAAGCATTTGAAAAAGCAATTGTTTTAGATCCCAAACATATTCCGGCGAGATGGGCTTTAATAGAAATCTATTTGCAGCTGCCAGGGATTTTTGGCGGAAGCGAATCAAAAGCTATTTCTTATTCTAACCAATTAGCTCAACTATCACCGGTTGATGGTTATTTGTCAAGAGGCAGAATAGATGTCTATTTTAAGAGATATGCTTTGGCCGAAAAAAACTTTATAAAAGCGCATGAAATTGGTAAATCAAAAACTACATTTCAAAAATTATATAATTTATATTTGAATAATCTTAAAGACGCCAAAAAAGCCAAAGAATTGAAACAAAAATTTGAAGCTTAATTGGTGATTAAAAATGAGTTCCAATAAGAAATTGGAATTTGGAATTTTAAAAAATTGGAATTTAAATGAGAACACATTTCATCGCCATTGGCGGAAGTGCCATGCACAACTTAGCATTAGCATTACATAACAAAGGATATCAGGTTACAGGAAGTGATGATGCTATTTTTGAACCATCAAAATCAAGATTAGAAAAAAAAGGAATTTTGCCTGCTGAAATGGGTTGGTTTCCTGAAAAAATTACGGTTGATATTGATGCCATTATATTAGGAATGCATGCAAAAGCGGATAATCCTGAGCTGTTAAAAGCACAGGAATTAGGATTGAAAATTTATTCCTATCCTGAATTTTTATATGAGCAGTCTAAAAATAAAACGCGTGTCGTAATTGGTGGTTCTCATGGAAAAACGACGATTACTTCAATGATTTTGCATGTGATGCATTACCATAATATTGAAGTTGATTATATGGTTGGAGCACAATTGGAAGGCTTCGATACGATGGTTCATCTGACCGAAGAAAATGATTTTATGGTTTTGGAAGGTGATGAATATTTATCTTCTCCAATAGACAGACGTCCGAAATTTCATTTGTACCAACCGAATATCGCTTTGATTTCCGGAATTGCCTGGGATCATATCAATGTTTTTCCAACGTATGAAAACTATGTAGAACAGTTTGAAATTTTTATTGGTAAAATTACAAACGGCGGAATTTTAGTTTATAATGAAAATGATCCTGAAGTAAAAAGAGTTGCTGAAGCTGCTGTAAATCCAATTCGCAAATTAGCTTATAATACTCCTGAGTATTCAGTTAGTGATGGTGTAACATTATTAAAAACTCCGGAAGGCGACATGCCAATTGAAGTTTTTGGGGCACACAATTTAAATAATCTGGCCGGAGCAAAATGGATCTGCCAAAACATGGGAGTTGATGAAGCTGATTTCTACGAAGCAATTGCAAGTTTTAAAGGAGCATCGAAACGATTAGAAAAAATAGCCGAAGGAAAAGGGAAAGTAGCTTATAAAGATTTTGCGCATTCGCCAAGTAAAGTGGCCGCAACTACAAAAGCGGTAAAAGAACAATATCCAAACAGAACTTTGGTTGCTTGTCTGGAGTTGCATACCTACAGTAGTTTGAATGCTGAATTTCTGAAAGAATATGAAGGTGCACTTGAATATGCAGATGTTGCAGTAGTTTTCTATTCTCCTGATGCTGTAAAAATAAAACAATTGGAAGAAGTTACTTATGAGCAAATAGCAACGGCTTTTAATAGAAAAGATTTGATTATTTATACCAATCCAGGTGAGTTTAAAGAATACCTTTTTAATTTGAATCTTGATAATTCTGCTTTATTGTTAATGAGTTCCGGCAATTATGGCGGCTTAAATTTTGATGAAGTAAAAGGGTTAATCGAATAAATTATATTCATTAAAAATCAAAAGAGAAACTTGTAGCATAATAATTACAGTTTCTCTTTTTTTATTTTATTGAATTTTACTGAATGATTTTTCTTATTTTTTATATATTAGCCTTTTAAGATTTTATACATGAAACCAACTATAAGAGTTGTGAAAACAACCAGCGAAAATCCAGACTTTTTATTTTTAATTGAAACATTCGATACCTTTTTATGGGAACGTTATCCGGAATTGAAGAAAGAATATTGGGGCAATAATATAATTGAATTTAATTCGAATGTTTTGATTGTTTATCTTGAAGACGAGCCTGTTGCTTGTGGATGTTTTAAAAAGTATAATGATACTGCAGTTGAGTTAAAACGCATGTTTGTTTCACCAAAAGCGAGAGGTTTAGGCTTGGCTCAGTTAGTAATTGGGGAATTAGAAGTTGAGGCAAAAAGGCAGGGCTTTGAAATCATGATTTTAGAGACCTTGTATAAACAAATTGAAGCGATCAGTTTATATCAAAAAGTAGGTTTTGAAATTGTAGAAAACTATGAGCCTTATATTGGTTTGTCAAATAGTATTTGCATGAGTAAATCTATTAAAAGTGGTTATTAAATGGAAACTTCTCATTTTCCTATAACAAATTGGTCTGAAGATGACAGGCCTCGGGAAAAACTAATGCTTAAAGGTAAGATTGCTTTAAGCGATGCTGAGTTGATTGCTATTTTGATCGGATCGGGTAGTCGAAATGAATCGGCCGTAGCGTTGAGCAAAAGAATTTTAGCAAGTGTAGATAGTTTAAATGCGTTGGGTAAAATGTCTGTTTCGCAATTAATTAATTTTAAAGGAATAGGAGAGGCCAAAGCGATTACAATTATTGCCGCATTAGAATTGGGCCGTCGCCGAAGAGCCGAAGATAAGGTTGAATTGGCAAAAATTACCTCGAGTAAGATTGTTTTTGAGATTATGCAGCCAATCATTGGTGAATTGCCACATGAAGAATTTTGGGTGCTTTTTCTGAATAATTCTAATAAAGTAATTTCGAAAGCGCAATTGAGTAAAGGCGGCATTACGGGAACAATCGTTGATACGCGTCTTGTTTTTAAATTAGCACTTGAAAGCGGTGCTACCGGTTTGATTTTGTGTCATAATCACCCTTCCGGAAATTTATTAGCGAGTTCGGCAGATAAAGAAATTACAAACAGATTGAAACTGGCGGGTCAGAGTTTAGATGTTAAAGTTTTAGATCATTTGATAATTGGTGAAACAAATTATTATAGTTTTGTAGATGAAGGAATTTTTTAAATTATGAATACTCGTATTACCGATATTTTTTTTGATCTGGATCATACGCTTTGGGATTTTGACAAGAATTCTGAACTGGCTTTTGACAGGATTTTTAAGCAAAGATTCGCAGATATTAAAATAGAGCATTTTATTGAAAAATATATGCCAATCAATCAGGCTTGCTGGAAATTATATCAACATGATAAAATCACACATCAGGAACTTCGATACAATAGACTGAAGTTTTCTTTTGATGCTTTAAATGTTGCAATTTCGGACGAAGATATTGATCAGATTGCAAACGATTATATTGAAACCCTTACAGATAATAATCATTTATTTGAGGGTGCTATCGAACTTTTAGAGTATCTAAAGCCAAAATACAGATTGCATATTATTACCAATGGTTTTGCAAATGTTCAGGACAAAAAAATAAATAATGCTTTATTGAGTGGTTATTTTACCACAATTACAAATTCTGAATTGGCGGGCGTTAAAAAGCCAAATAGTATTATCTTTGATTATGCTGTTAATGCGGCTCAGGCTGTCAAAGAAAATTGCATAATGATTGGAGATTGTCTTGATGCTGATGTAAACGGTGCTTTAAATGCCGGATTAGATGCGATTTTCTTTAATGATAAAAAGGTAGAAGTTCCTCAAAATATTAAACAGATAAATCACTTATTAGAACTAAAAAAATATCTATAACCATGAAAGTTAAATTTTTATTGTTTGCCCTTTTAATTTCAGTTGCAGGATTGGCTCAGTCCATTAATGATTATAAAGCCGTTATTGTGCCTTTGAAATATGATTTTACGAAAACAGAAAATCAATACAGATTGTCGACCATGACAAAATCTAATTTGCTAAAAGCCGGTTTTCCTGCTTATTACACCAGTGAAGAAGTTCCTGCAGAATATGGTGATCGTTGTCAGCTTTTGTATATCGATGTTAAAAAAGATAGTGGTTTTTTAGTGACTAAACTTTACTTAGAGTTTAAAGATTGCTACGGAAAAGTAATTTATACCTCTGAAATTGGAAAAAGTAAAGAAAAAGAATATGAAGTAGCTTATAAAGAAAGTCTTGATCTGGCTTTTGTATCTGTAAATAAACTACATTATAAATATAGCGGTAAGGCAATTACAAGTTCAGCTGCGGTAAAACCTGTTGTTACTGCTGTTCCAGTACAAACTGTTGCCGTGGCTACAACACCGGTTGTAGATGTTTCTGATCCAAATTTACTTTATGCACAGCCAACAGAAAACGGTTATCAGTTAATTGATAAAACTCCAAAAGTGGTGATGAAGCTTCTTAAAACTTCAAGACCGGATTCATTTATTGCTATTAAAGATGGAGTGCAAGGATCTTTAAATGCCAAAGACAATCAATGGTATTTTGAATATTATCAAAACGACAAATTAGTTTCTGAAAAAGTTTCAGTTAAATTCTAAAATATAAAATAAGGTTTAATAACCATATTTATCTTTCCAACGGTTCTTTAAAAATTCGCGGTTGCTGTTCTCTCTTGAATTGCTTCCCGGATTGTAAAGAACCGTTTCTTTTATGGCATCTGGTAAAAATTCCTGTTCGGCAAAATTATTGGCATAATCATGCGAATATTTATAATCTTCACCATAACCCAATTCTTTCATTAGTTTGGTTGGCGCATTACGCAAATGAATTGGTACAGGCAAATCTCCGGTCTGTTTTACAAGTTGCTGCGCATTTCCAATTGCCATATAAGATGCGTTACTCTTTGGAGAAGTTGCTAAATAAATGGCACATTGACTCAATATGATTCTGCTTTCAGGATATCCAATTGTCGAAACTGCCTGAAAGGTATTGTTAGCCATTATAAATGCTGTTGGATTTGCATTTCCAATATCTTCGCTTGAAAGAATAAGCATTCTTCGGGCTATAAATTTTACATCTTCACCGCCTTCGATCATTCTGGCTAACCAATAAACAGCTCCGTTCGGATCACTTCCCCGAATCGATTTTATAAATGCAGAAACAATGTCATAATGCTGTTCTCCGGTTTTGTCATACAAAACGGTATTTTGCTGCACTAATGCAAAAACACGGTCATTTGTAATTACAATTTCATCACTTGCTGATGCATTCACGACAAGCTCAAAAATATTTAATAATTTACGGCCATCGCCGCCGGAAAGTCGTAATAAGGCTTCCGTTTCTTTCAAAACAATATTTTTAGAAACCAATTCCACATCCGTTTTCATGGCTCGATGTAGCAAAGCTTCAAGATCCTGTTTTGTGAAGGCATTTAGTATATAAACCTGACAACGGGATAATAATGCAGGAATAACCTCAAAACTGGGGTTTTCTGTAGTTGCGCCAATAAGTGTGATCCAGCCTTTTTCGACTGCTGCTAAAAGAGAATCTTGTTGGGATTTACTAAATCTGTGAATCTCATCAATAAATAAAATTGGATTTTTGGCAGTAAATAATCCACCGCTTTGTTTGGCTTTTTCAATAACGTCACGGATATCTTTTACGCCTGAATTAATCGCACTTAAAATATAAAACGGACGTTTAGATTCTTGTGCAATAATTTGTGCTAAGGTTGTTTTTCCTGTTCCTGGTGGTCCCCAAAATATCAATGACGGAATAATTCCTTTCGAAATTTGTTGCGTCAATGATCCGTTTGGTCCAACCAAATGACTCTGACTAATATAATCTTCCAGTTTTTGTGGGCGAATACGCTCGGCTAAAGGTGCTTCCATTTTGTAAAATTACTATTTTCAATTTTAATTTAATAGTTTTAAAGGGTTACAAATCATAACAAAGACTAGCTGACAAATTATCAGTAAATTATAATTGGATAGTTTTTTGATATTAAAATATAAAACCAATTGTTTGATATGAAAGACAATCATTTTAAATTTTCTACTGCAGTTATTGGCCTACCAGTTTTGTTTGTGCTTTTTTTATGGATTATTTATTGGGCTCAGATTCGATTTGACTTTGATTTTTATCAACATGGAATTTATCCTCGTGATATTTCAGGTTTACAAGGCATTTTGTTTAGTCCTTTCATACATGAAAATTTAGGTCATTTATATAATAACTCAATTCCACTTTTTGTATTACTTGCTGCTTTGCAATTTTTTTATCCCAAACAATCTTTTGCGGTAATTGTATACGGAATCTTATTTTCGGGATTAATTACCTGGATTATTGGCCGGGCAAATTATCATATTGGTGCAAGTGGATTGATTTATGTTTTGGTAACTTTTATATTTTTTAAAGGAATACAAACTAAATATTACAGATTAGTGGCGCTTTCTTTTTCAGTAGTTTTGCTTTATGGCGGAATGATTTGGTATGTTTTTCCGGATGTTGATGCGTCTATTTCCTGGGAAGGACATTTAGCTGGTTTTATTACCGGATTTGCATTAACGCTATTTTATAAAACTCCTGAATATGCAAAGCCTATAGTTTATGATTGGCAAAAACCTGATTTTAATCCGGAGGATGATGCCTTTATGAAACATTTTGATGAAAATGGAAATTTTGTTAATACGGAAAAAACAGAAGATGAACCTGAACTTATTTCTACTTATTTTAATTCAGATCTTGTGGTGAATTATACTGTAACTAAATCAGAATCAGGAGATAAATTGTAAGTATGTTTATTGGGTTGAGATAAATGAGTATTTTTGTTAGAAGTAATTTAAAATTTCATTTTACTCAATTATGAAAAAGATAAATTTTGCAATTGTATTTTTGGTAGTTCTGTTCAGTATAAAAACAGTAGGTCAATGCGAGGTAAAAAACAGAGTTCTTGCAGATGGAACAATGCTGTATTATTTTGAACCTGCTGTGTTTTATTTTACAAAATCAAAATCTTTGAAAATTAATATAGTAACTGACAAAGAACATTATTTTATTGCCTTGCAGCCAACGCCATTTCCGCCTAAAAAAGAAGGAAAAAAAATTAAGGACGATTTAATTATTCATTTGGCCGATAAAAAACAATACAAGGTAACGCATTACGATACGCAATACAGACAAAATGATTCTGTGATGCAGGTTCTTTATTTGATTAATGATAATGATATTGAAGCTTTTTCTAAACTAGAAGCTATTATTGCTGAAATCAATATGGAAGGAACTGAATTTGTGCGAAGCTATAATTTCAAATTACATAAAGACGCTATCATTCAGCAACTAAATTGTTTTTTAAAAAAAGAAGATAACTAGATTGACATTTAATCTTCATGTGTGATTGACTCGTTTTTATGAAGTAATTTTTTGCTTAAATTAGGAAGAAGATTATTGAAGGTGAGCGTGAGAGATGCAGCGTTTATAATTTGATTTTCACTGTCTCTGGGTAGATATTCATTGGCATACGCTAATTCTATTTGGATGTCATCAGTAAATAAATATCCGGCGCCTACCATAAATCGATTACGATCAAAGAAACTTAAACCCGTTACTTTAGTTCCGGATTTAAAATATATTTCATCAGACGCAATACCATAAATAACTCCCTTTCGAAGTATTTTACTATTGATTGGTTTCAGGTATTTAATTTGTTGTCGATATCTCAAAACATTCTCGTAATCATCTTCGCCATTTCTCATATGCCGAAGTTCCATTCTCATTCTTGTACTTAGAGTATATCCGGTTTTATGAAAATAGTATATTCCTTGTAAAGCAAATCTCCATTCAGGTGATTTAAATTGACCAATTTCCGGTACATCTTTATTGTCAAAATAGGCTATAAAAGAAGAAATCTTCCAGCGGGGAGACAAATAATAATGTCCCCATCCTCTGACAGATCTTTGAATATTATTTTCAAAAATATTTGATGATGTTTCTGTGCTGCTATAAGAGCTTCCTAAATTTAATTCAGTTGACCATTTATCATTTATTGTCCTGTTGAATTGTAGTTCGTTCCAGGACTGACCATAAGTTTTGGTTTGAGAATAACTAATGGACATAAAAAAGAATGTCGCAAGTATGCAGCAAAGTTTTTTTATTGATATGTTCTGAACAGATTTGCAAGACATCAATTAAAAATAAGTTTAAAATTATTCTGCCATCTTATTTTTGCTTAACTTCTTTGACGTACAGTTTCGTATAAAAATGCTCCACAAGCAACAGAAACATTTAGAGATCCAATTGTTCCAAACATTGGAAGTTTAGCTTTTTCGTCAACAATTTTTAATACAGAAGGATTTATACCTCTGTCTTCAGATCCCATAATAATGGCCAATGGCTCATTTAAAGATAGGTCATATATATTCTCCTCAGTTTTTTCAGTAGCTGCAATAGTCTTGATACCTGATCCTTGTAAGTAAAAAATAGCATCTTTAATATGCTCAACTTTACAAATAGGAACATTAAAAACCGCACCGGCAGATGTCTTAACTGTATCACCATTTACCGGAGCAGAACCTGCTTTTTGAACAATGATTCCGTTTACACCTGTACATTCAGCAGTACGTATTATGGCACCAAAATTTCTCGCATCTGAGATTTGGTCTAATATTAAAAATAATGGTTTTTTTCCAGATTCGATAGTTGATTCGACAAGATGTTCTAAATCAATAAATCCGATAGGAGAGATCGTTGCAACCGCACCCTGGTGATTATTTGGAGTTAAGCGATTAAGCTTCTCAACAGGAACGTATGAAAAGTTAATGTTAGCGCGTTTCATCACTTTCATTAAATCTTTCATTAATTCTCCAGAAATTTCTTTTTGGATGAATACTTTGTCTACTTCTTTTCCTGCCTGAATCGCTTCTATAATGGCCCTGATTCCAAATATTTGATGTTCTTTTTCCATGAAGCAAATATAGGTATAATGTTTATATAAAAAAAAACCACCAGCAGATGCCGGTGGTTTTAGTTTCTATTGAAAAAATATTTTTAATTACGGAGCTGGAATAATAACAACAGGAGTTGTTGGCTCTTCCAGATTTAATACTCCTTCTTTATAAGAGAATTTTAATTGCTCACTTGTAGCACCCGCTACTTTGTCAGTAACTTTGATTAGACCGTAGTATGTTACGTCTTGGAAATCTGGCTCATTTGCACTTCCTAAATTAACATTTCTTGTAACTTTGTAAAGAACTACTTCATTAAGTGCCAAGTTTGTTAATCCTGCAACTTTAACGCCAGCATTAAATGCTGCTTCAGCGTCGAATAAGTTACTATCATCAAAATCTAACAATGTAGATCTTACGAATTGAATTCTAACATTATCGGAAGATCTTTTGAAACCAAATCCTTGAGTAAATGTAACTTCAGTATGTGCTGTATCAGCTCCGTCATAATTCAATCCAGTTGCAAAACTAAATTGGCTTGTAGTATCAGAGTTAGAAAGAACACCATCTTTAGCAGCGTCAAAAACTTGATCAGCAAATGTAACTGTTGTAGAAATTGTATCTTGTTGTCCTGTAGAACTTGTAACAACAAATCTGTAAGTAATTTTATCGCCTGCTACTAATCCTCCATAAGTTGAATATGGAATGTTAGCAACATCAATACTTTGCTTAGTTGTTGAAAATGTATCTGCAAAAGGGGTGAAAGCACCACCATTTTTAGACCATGAACCAACTACGCTAGTAACTACAGTTCCTGCATTTGTAACAGTAGCATAATGTATGAAAGCAGGAGTAGGATCTTCGTATAGTACAGCAGTTACTCCACTTGTAGTAGTAGTTGTAGTTGTAGCAGTACCGTGATCGTCAGCTTTCCAAACAATTCCTTTTGCTACAGTAAGTCTGTAAGGCGCTTTTGTAGTTGTTCCATCAGAATACGTTGTAATTATTGCTAATACGAAAACTCCAGTTTTACCGGTGTTTGTTGTAACTCCATTTGCTGTTACGGGAAATACATCAAAACTTCCTAATGTAGAAGTGTTAAATGTAGCTTTATTACCTGCTATAGTAGCATCAGCAACTTTAGGTCCAAGTTTAACAGGATCAGCAGTTGTAGCAGCAATGTTTTGGTAAATTTCAACTTTAGTAGCAGTCACACCTTCTTTTGTAAAAAGGGCAATAGGCAAGTCAAAGTTTGTATCTAGACGGCTAATTGATGCCTGTGGTACTGCGTTACCTCCAGATTCTGAGAAGTCTATAGTCTCGTCATCTGATGAGCAAGAAGCTAAGACTGCAACTAGGGCAATAGCAGCAATTTTTATATATTTTTTCATGTGTTTTTATTATTTATTATTAAAATTTATCCCAGAAAACCTTAGTAATACCTACATCTTTTCCTCCTGATTTAGCTATCGCAGCTTGTGCATTTGTAGCATTAACCGTTTTTTCCTTATTAGGGTAAGGATAGCTTTTTGGAACTTCTTTAAGGTTATTAAAAGTAATAGTTGGTGCAGCCAATACAGGGAAGTCTAACCTTCTGTAAGATGTCCAAGCTTCAAATCCTCTGTTGAAATAAGCAATCCATGCTTGCTCACCAATTTTTTGTTTCCATGTTGGAGCTGCGGTAGCATAAGCTACGTCCGCTCTTCCTAAGTAAGCTACGATATCAGCAGACGCTACACCCCAATCTTGCATAGATGCAGTGATTGCAGCATTGTAGTGAGTAGCAGCATCTCCACCAACAGCAATTCCTCTTTCAACAGCCTCAGCTAATAAAAATTCAACTTCTGAATAAGTAAGTAATACTCCAGGATAAGTTGGTGCTTTAATAGTTTCGGTTAAATGAGAGAATGAACCGTAAGTGTTAAGAGCTCCATAAACTCCACCTTTGTAAGTACCATCATCATATAATGTGAAAAATTCAGGTCTTCTTGGGTCAGAAAGAGCATTTAACTTGTTAACAAACGTGTCAGCAGGTAAAAAGTCATTACGTCCAGATGCTACTAAATCAACATATAATGGGTTTGCATTTGGTTGAGCTCCAGCGTAAGTCATGTAGGTGCTATCTTCACTTGAAGTAAATATACCATCAGCAATAGCTGCTAAAGCTTCTGTAGAAGCATAAGCCGGATCAACATCATGCATGTTAATTGCCATTCTTAAACGTAATGAATTAGCAAATTTTGCCCATGCTCCTGCGTTTCCTCCATATACTAAATCCGCGTCACCAAAGCTGTCTACGTCAGCATCTAACGCATCTGAAGCAGCATTTAATTTTGATAAAAGATCTCTGTAAATTGTTTGAGCATCATCATATTTTGGTAGTGGATGACCAGTAATATCTAATGCTTCACTGTAAGGAACATCACCAAATGTATCTACTAAAGCATTGTAAGAATAGGCTGATAAGATATCAATAATAGCAATCTTGTTATCGATAATAGCAGCATTTTCAGCGTTTGCCGTTGCTTTTTCTTGAGTTAACATATCTTTTGATGCTTTCAAATCAATTAATACGTCACGATAGAATACGTTCCAGTGAACATCCTGAAAAAGACGTGAAAAGTCATACTGACTCTCTTGTGGATACTGAACTTCTGTCCACTGTTGAGTATATAATCTAAAAACATTAACGTTTACAGATGTACTTGTTATCTGATCTACCAAAGCGTGTTCTGCGTTAGTAAATAAATAATCTGCGCTAGTAGTTGTTGGACGTTTAGTGTCCGCATTCAATCCTGTAATGTCATCAGAACATGATGCAAACATGGATAAAATTGGTATTAATATAAGAAGTCTATTTTTCATAGCTTAGAATTTTATTGTTAAGTTACAACCAATGTTTCTAGTGGTTGGTAAAGATCCGATAGATACACCTGATGATCCTATGTTAGATCCTAAACCACTTTCTGGGTCTGCATCTGGAAGGTCTTTGTCAATGATCCATAAGTTAGATCCAATTAGTGAAATTTTAGCATCAACTAATTTTATTTTTTGTACTAATGAACTTGGGAAAGTATAAGTTATGTTTACCTCTCTTAATTTAATAAAACCAGCATCATAGATATAATCTTTTCTAGCTCCGTTGCTATATGCATTTGTAATAGATCCACCTGTAGAATAAGCAGTTCTTGTTGTGTTTGGAGTACCATCAGCATAAACACCAGGAAGAATTACACCACCACCAGTTGCAAGTGAATTTCTTTTAGGATATCCTAAATCATTATTACCTACAGTTGATTCAGTTAAACCTGTACCTACACCATACCATTGGTCAGAAGAGAAAATATCTCCACCTTTTTTCATGTCAATTAAGAAACTGAAAGATAGGCTTTTGTATGAGAATTTATTACGGATACCACCAATCCAGTCAGGATTAATATCTCCAATAATATTATTTGCATCAGTATTAAGAAGGTATGTTCCGTTTGCTGGGTTAACAAGTCTTTGCCCGTCAGCAGCATATTGATAATCTGTACCTTTTAAAACTCCAAAAGGCTTACCAGCAACAGCATTTAATGTAACACCTCCTGGGTAAGAACCTCCAATTACTAAGTTTTCAAGTCCTGGAGCTAATGCAGTTACCATGTTGTCATTTTTAGACCAGTTTACTGTAATATCCCAAGCAAAGTTATTTGTTTTGATAGGAGTAGCATTAAACTGAACCTCGATACCTTTATTTTCAATAGTTGCAGCATTTACGTATTGGAAGCTGTATCCAGTAGCACGAGAATATTCAACCGGAAGAGCTTCACCGTCGTTAACGTTTTTATATAAACTCACGTCAAATCCAATTCTTTTGTTTAAAAACTGCATCTCAAGACCAATCTCCTGTGTTTTAGTTTTAATAGGTTCTAAGTTAGGATTGTTTTTTGTTCCGTTTACAGAGTATTGTTGTTGTCCGTTAAAAGCATTAATTTTTTGATAAGTATCAACTAAAGCTAAAGTTGGAGTTCCAAGTGGGCTCTCAGAGTAACCACCTCTTAATTTACCAAAAGTTAACCAGCTAGCATTAATGTTTTTAGTGAAAACCCAGCTACCAGAAATAGAGTTACTGAATAATGAGTTATTTCCTTCTGGTAATTGAGAGAAAGCATCTCTTCTTGATGTTGCATCAACGAAAAATTGATCCATAAATCCAATAGAAGCAGAAACGAAGTAACTGTTTACTCCAGTTTTAGTTTCTCTTTCATAAGGGTAAGGGCTTCCTGAAACAGAGTTGTCTAAGCTATATAGACCTGGGATAATAAGTCCACCTTCAGTTGAAGCAGTAATTTGATTAAAATAATTTCTTCTTACAGTTCCACCCGCAACTCCTGTTAAGCTCCAGTTTTCACCGAAGTTCTTTTTGAAGTTAAGTAACAAGTCGTAGTTTTGCTCAGAGAAGTTACCATTATAACGTTGGTAACCTGACATTTCAGTAAAAGCATTTACTCCAAAAGTTTTTCCAACTGAACCTACTGCTAATCTTTCTTCACGTAGTTCAGAATATGTATCAGTAGATATTTTTGCAGTTGCAGATACCCATTCAGCAATTTTATAAGTAAAGTTAGCGTAACCTACAAAACGGTTTCTGCTATCATTTTGGTAGTTTTTGTAACGATCAAAATAAGGGTTATTCCAATATGCAGGGAATCCATTTTCATCATCAGTTCTGTTCCAAGTAAGGTTTTGACCTCCTGAAGCATTGTAAGCTTGTTCTTGTTGTTTGATATCAACGTTAGTTTGCCACCATTGACGGAAACCTGATACTAAGTTGTCGCTATATCCTGTCATGTTTCTACCTACAGTAGATTGATTTGAGAAATTAGCAAAAGCACTAAGAGATAATCTATCAGAAAATTGGTGATTTACTTTTAAACTGAAATTATTTTTTCTTAATTGGCTATTTGGTAAAATACCTGTTTGATCAGAATTTGTATAGTTAAATACTAAATTGCTTTTTTCATTAGCATCTTCAAATGAAATACTGTTTACCAATGATAAAGAGTTTTTGAAGAATGAATTTGGATCGTTTTTAGCAGCTGTCCAAGCAGATTGTTTTCCAAAATTAGGGTTTCCAGGATAATCTGAAAATGAATCCCATTGGTAAACATTTAATGAAGGATCAAAAGGAGCTCCAACAGAAGCATCATCTCCCATTGCAACTACATTGTCAGCAACACCATCACCATCAATATCAGCTTTGTAAAAAGAAGCACCGTATCCACCACCGTATTGTTTTTGGTATTTAACAAAAGTTTCTTTGTCAGCAGTACCAGAAACTACTTCAGATGAAACAGTAATTCCAAGACCTTTTTTAGCTCTACCTTTTTTAGTAGTAATCATTAAAACCCCGTTACCAGCTAAGTATCCGTATAAAGCAGATGCAGCAGCACCTTTCAATACGTTCACACTTTCGATGTCTTCTGGGTTGATGTCCATACCATTATTTCCGTAGTCATAACCCTGAGCACCTCTTAACTGAGCTACAGTACCATCGTTAGTATTGTTAGCATTGTTAATTGGCATACCATCAATAACGATAAGCATCTCATTACTTTGGTTAATAGATTTAACACCACGAGAGATTGCACTTGTAGAACCACCAAAGTTTGTGTTTCTTCTAACGTTAACACCCGCTACTTTACCAGAAAGTTCATTTAAGAAGTTTCCACTTGAAGTACCAGATTTTAAATCTCCTGCTTTTAATTCTTGTGTTGCATAACCAAGAGATTTTTTCTCTCTCTTAACACCTAAAGCTGTTGTTACTACAACACCTTCAAGTTCTTGTGCATCTCCTGCTAATTTTACATTAACTGTTGATGAACTTGCAGCTACTTCTTGAGTTTTCATCCCAATGTAGCTAAATACCAAAATTTGGCTTGTTGCGGCTTTGATAGAGAATTTACCATCAAAATCAGTTTGCGTTCCGGATTTCGTTCCTTTCACTAATACACTTACACCTGGTAAAGGCATACCTGCATTATCAGTAACAATTCCTGAAACAGCTCTTTCTTGCGCAAAAGTTAGTTGCGCCACTAGTACTAATAAAAGCACTAAGAATCCATTGAACTTTAGTTTCATTTTTAAATATTTTGAATTAGTATCGCAAAACTCTTAATAATTTGTTAACTTTCCTAATAAATAAAAATCTTTTTTTGTTAAACATTAAAATTTAACATTATAACATATGTTTATGATAGTGTTATATAATTGTAGCTCACTTGTGTTTTGCCCCCCATTTGTAAGAGTAATTTTTAATAAACCATTTGTGGTTTGTATAGCTGTTCCAACTCCTATTCCTATTAATTTTTTTATTTTATTTTTATTTGTATTGCTCGTAAGGTCTTGATATAGCCCGTAATCAAGAATAGAATTGATATATAAGTTTTTGGATGCAACATATCTGTATTCTGTAAGAATTAATGCATTGAAATTTGCTTGTAAGCTATTTTCTAAAAAACCTCTAATTGAGCTCATTCCTCCAAAACGAAATAATTCGTTCGAAATGTAATTTTTACTGTTAAGATAAAAATTTTGTGAATTTATGTTAAAGAAATTCTTTTCGTTTAGCTCAAAGTTGTATGATAAGTTAACATTTGTGTAAAATTGTTTGCTTGATTCTGCTGTTTCCGGATTGTTATTCGTGTCTCTTTTCCCATAACCGAAAACGAGATTCATAAATGCCTTTTGTGGAAATAGATTGTTTGCTACATTTAGCTTTCTATAATCATAAGATGTTGTGATATATGAATTTTTATAATCACTAATTGTAGTGTTGTTTGTATTTTGAATGTCGCTGGACTCTGTGGATTGATATCCGACATAAATTCTTGAATTGTATTTTATAAAATAACCCAGATCTATCGCTGTTTTTGTGTTTTGAAAAGTGCTGTCTTGTTTAAAGATGTTTAATTGAGCTTTGATCCCTAAGGCTGAATTAAAAATATATGGTATTTCTAATTTTGTATTGAAAGTTTTTTGTTGATTGCCATCGCTTTTCCAGTACAGTGAAAATTCTTCTCCCGAGTGAAGTATATTTTGTAGCGTTATGTCAACGTATCCGTTTAGGTTTAGTTTTTTGTTTTCATCATTTGAAAAACCAATGTAGCCATCAAATGTGTTTGCTTTTCGTTTTTGTATATAGGCATATATTTTTGTTGAATCCTGAGTGAATAATATTTCGGGATATTTTGTTTGGCTTATAAATTGAAAATTATTTATTTCGTTGTAAAATTCTTTTACGATTTCCTGATTAAATGTTCTGTTGATATATTTTTTGTTCAGTTGTTTTAAGTGTCCTTTTGGGAATATTTCTTTGTTATCCTGATTAGGGTAATTTAGAATAATGGAATTTAAAGCTCTTTTTTTTTCGGATTTAAAATTTAAGTCGGCATAAATTATTAAATTCTTGCGTCGAATGTTTTCAAGATTAATTTTTGTTAAGGCATAACCGGCTTTTTCAGCGTCATTCATTTTTTGATTCAGATAATTTTCTATCTCTTCATAAGGGATAATTACAGAGTCATTTTTTGTTTTTTGAAAATCAGAAAATGGATTATTTATACCTATATATATATGTATCTCTTTTATCTTGTTTTTTAATGCAATTATTGAGATGTAGGAGCTGTCGTTTAATTTTTTGGTTTCCAATATTTTGTTGTCTAAAAAACCTTTTTTAGAAAGCTTTTTAGAAGTGTTTTTTATTTCGTCAAATAGTGATTTCAAATTAGGATGGTTTGCGGAATAGTTTAGTGAGTCTATGATTTCGTTTTCGGTTTTATTTGTTCCATTTATTTTTAAAGTAAAATCTTGAGCATAACTTGAAATGCCTGTAAGGCAAAATATATAGATTAGGATTAACTGTTTCAAGAGCAATTGTTTCATTTATTAAAAGTATTGCAAATATCTATTGTTTGTTTGAAAAAACATAAGCTTAAATAATGTTATTGAAAATTAATGAATTAACGTTTGTATAGTGAAAAATATTTTATACATTTGCAACCCCGTAAAAAGCGGGAATTTAATATACATAATAAATTTTTAGTATTAATTATGCCAACAATTCAACAATTAGTAAGAACAGGAAGAACTCAGATAACTAAGAAGAGTAAATCGGTTGCTTTAGATTCTTGTCCTCAAAGAAGAGGGGTTTGTACGCGTGTTTACACTACTACACCAAAAAAACCAAACTCTGCAATGCGTAAAGTTGCGCGTGTACGTTTGACAAATGGTAATGAGGTGAATGCTTACATCCCTGGAGAAGGACACAATTTACAAGAGCACTCGATAGTATTAGTTAGAGGCGGAAGGGTAAAAGATTTACCAGGTGTTAGATATCATATCGTTCGTGGAGCGCTTGACACGTCAGGAGTTGCAGGAAGAACGCAAAGAAGATCTAAGTACGGTGCTAAACGCCCAAAAGAAGCAAAAAAGTAATTTAAAACTTTTAAGAAAAAGACATGAGAAAAAGAGCGGCAAAGAAAAGACCACTTTTACCAGATCCGAGGTTTAACGACCAATTGGTAACGCGTTTTGTGAACAACTTAATGTGGGACGGTAAGAAATCTACAGCTTTCAAAGTATTTTATGATGCAATTGACATCATTGAGTCTAAAAAGCAAGATTCAGAAAAATCTTCATTAGAAATTTGGAAAGATGCTTTAACAAACGTTATGCCTCACGTAGAAGTACGTAGTCGTAGAGTAGGTGGAGCTACATTTCAAATTCCAATGCAAATTAGACCAGACAGAAAAATTTCTATGGCAATGAAGTGGTTAATACTTTATTCTAGAAGAAGAAATGAAAAATCTATGGCACAACGTTTAGCGTCAGAATGTTTAGCTGCTGCTAAAGAAGAAGGTGCTGCGGTTAAGAAAAGAATGGATACTCACAAGATGGCAGAAGCTAATAAAGCTTTCTCTCACTTTAGATTTTAATTCGTAAGAAATGGCTAGAGATTTAAAATATACAAGAAATATCGGAATTGCTGCTCACATTGATGCTGGTAAAACAACAACAACTGAGCGTATCCTTTTTTATACTGGAAAGTCACACAAAATTGGTGAAGTACACGATGGTGCTGCAACAATGGACTGGATGGCCCAAGAGCAAGAAAGAGGTATTACAATTACTTCAGCTGCAACAACTTGTGAGTGGAATTTTCCAACTGAGCAAGGTAAGCTTTTGCCTGAATCATTGCCATATCACTTTAACATTATTGATACTCCTGGACACGTTGACTTTACTGTAGAGGTAAACCGTTCTTTACGTGTACTTGATGGGTTAGTTTTCTTGTTTAGTGCTGTTGATGGTGTTGAGCCTCAATCAGAAACAAACTGGAGACTTGCTGATCAATATAGAGTTCCACGTATGGGATTCGTAAACAAAATGGACCGTCAAGGATCTAACTTTTTGGCAGTTTGTCAACAAGTTCGTGATATGTTAAAATCAAATGCTGTTGCGATCACTTTGCCAATTGGTGAAGAAAATGATTTCAAAGGTGTTGTGGATTTAGTAAAAAACCAAGCTATTATTTGGCATGATGCAACTCAAGGGGCAACTTTTGATATTGTTGAAATTCCTGCTGATATGGTTGCAGAGGTTAAAGAGTACAGATCTATTCTTATTGAAGCAGTTGCTGATTATGATGAAAATCTTTTAGAGAAATTCATGGAAGATGAAAGCTCTATTACAGAGGAAGAAATCAACAAAGCTTTAAGAGCTGCTACTATGGATATGGCTATCATTCCTATGATTGCTGGTTCTTCTTTCAAAAACAAAGGAGTTCAATTCATGTTAGATGCAGTTTGTAAATATTTGCCTTCTCCAATGGATAAAGAAGGTATCGAAGGAATTCATCCTGATGATGCTGAATTATTAGAAGAAGATCAAACTAAAATCTTGCGTAAGCCAGATGTAAAAGAGCCGTTCGCTGCTTTGGCATTTAAAATTGCTACTGACCCATTCGTAGGTCGTTTAGCTTTCTTCCGTGCTTACTCTGGTCGTTTAGATGCTGGTTCTTATGTTTTGAACACTCGTTCAGGAAATAAAGAGAGAATTTCTCGTATCTACCAAATGCACGCTAACAAACAAAATCCAATCGAATTTATTGAGGCTGGAGATATTGGAGCTGCTGTTGGATTTAAAGATATCAAAACTGGAGATACATTGTGTGATGAAAAACACCCAATCATTCTTGAGTCTATGAAATTCCCTGCACCGGTAATTGGTATTGCAATTGAGCCTAAAACAAAAGCTGACGTTGATAAAATGGGTATGGCTTTAGCTAAATTAGCTGAAGAGGATCCAACATTTACTGTAAGAACAGATGAGGCTTCAGGGCAAACTATTATCTCAGGTATGGGTGAGCTTCACTTAGATATCTTGGTAGATCGTATGAAACGTGAATTTAAAGTTGAAGTAAACCAAGGTGAGCCTCAAGTTGAATATAAAGAAGCGTTTACAAGAACTGCAACTCATAGAGAAACTTACAAAAAACAATCAGGAGGTCGTGGTAAATTCGGTGATATCGTATTTACACTTGAGCCGGCTGACGAAGTTGATGGTAAAGTTCCTGTAGGATTGCAATTTATTAATGCAGTAAAAGGTGGTAACGTTCCTAAAGAATATATCCCATCTGTGGAAAAAGGTTTCCGTGAAGCTATGAAAACTGGTCCTTTGGCTGGTTATCAAGTGGATAGTTTGAAAGTAACTTTGACAGACGGATCTTTCCACCCTGTCGATTCTGATGCTCTTTCTTTTGAATTAGCAGCAAGAATGGGTTATAGAGAAGTAGCGAAAGCTGCTGGAGCTATTATTCTTGAGCCTATCATGAAAATGGAAGTTATTACTCCTGAAGAAAACATGGGAGATATCGTAGGTGATATCAACCGTCGTAGAGGTCAGGTTAATGACATGGGTGATAGAAACGGTGCTAAAACTATTAAGGCTGATGTGCCTTTATCAGAAATGTTTGGATATGTAACAACATTAAG
>Ga0247736_10000048_pt1 | contig 76638 bp, 62 predicted proteins | sample UWRJL193509B2_FD_180935 | JGI IMG/M metagenome (GOLD analysis project Ga0247736, IMG submission 180935) | Plant litter microbial communities from Arlington Agricultural Research Station in Wisconsin, United States - UWRJ-L193-509B-2 | ecosystem: Environmental > Terrestrial > Plant litter >...
TTACAGTGTTGTAAAAGGTGACAACAATACACCACGTGTGGATATTGACGGTCGTTTATACACTGCACAAGAATTGTCAGCAATGACACTTCAAAAAATGAAAAAAACTGCTGAAGACTATTTAGGTCAAACTGTAACTGAAGCGGTTATTACTGTTCCTGCTTACTTTAACGATGCACAACGTCAGGCTACAAAAGAAGCTGGTGAAATTGCTGGTCTTAAAGTTATGCGTATCATCAACGAGCCAACTGCTGCGGCACTTGCTTATGGATTAGATAAAAAAGGAACTGATCAAAAAATTGCTGTTTACGATTTAGGTGGAGGTACTTTTGATATCTCTGTTCTTGAATTAGGAGACGGTGTATTTGAAGTATTATCTACAAATGGTGATACTCACTTAGGTGGTGATGATTTTGACCAGGTTATTATTGACTGGTTAGCTGACGAATTCAAATCTGAAGAAGGTATTGATTTACGTTTAGATCCAATGTCATTGCAACGTTTGAAAGAAGCTGCAGAGAAAGCTAAGATTGAATTATCATCTTCTGCTGAAACTGAAATCAACTTACCTTACGTAACTGCTACTGCTTCAGGACCAAAACACTTAGTGAAAAAATTATCCAGAGCTAAATTTGAGCAATTATCTGATACTTTAGTAAAACGTTCTATGGAGCCAGTTGCTAAAGCATTAAAAGATGCAGGTTTATCTACATCTGATATTGACGAAGTAATCCTTGTTGGAGGATCTACTCGTATGCCAAGAATCGCTGACGAAGTGGAGAAATTCTTCGGTAAAAAAGCATCTAAAGGTGTTAACCCTGATGAGGTTGTTGCTATTGGAGCTGCTATTCAAGGTGGAGTTTTATCTGGAGATGTAAAAGATGTATTGTTACTTGACGTAACACCTCTTTCATTAGGTATCGAAACTATGGGTGGTGTATTGACTAAATTAATTGAGTCTAACACAACTATTCCAACTAAAAAATCTCAAGTATTCTCTACTGCTGCTGATTCTCAACCATCTGTTGAAATCCACGTATTACAAGGAGAAAGAGCAATGGCTGCTGATAACAAAACTATCGGTCGTTTCCACTTAGATGGTATTCCACCAGCACCAAGAGGAGTTCCTCAAATCGAGGTTACTTTTGATATCGATGCGAATGGTATCATCAAAGTTTCTGCAACTGATAAAGGAACTGGAAAATCTCACGATATCCGTATCGAAGCTTCTTCTGGATTAACAGCTGAAGAAATCGAAAAAATGAAAAAAGATGCTGAAGCTAACGCTGACGCTGATAAAATAGCTAAAGAAAGAGCTGAGAAATTAAACGAGGCTGACAGCATGATTTTCCAAACAGAAAGTCAATTGAAAGAGTTAGGAAGCAAATTAGCTGACGACCATAAAGTTGCTGTTGAGTACGCTTTAACTGAATTGAGAATGGCTCACCAATCTCAAGACATCCCAGCTATTCAAACTGCTCTTGACAACATCAATGCAGCTTGGAAAACAGCTACAGAAGCTATGTATGCTCAAGGTGGTGATCAAGGTCAACAAGCTGCTCCACAACAAGAGCAATCTGGAGACAATGTTGAAGACGTTGAATTCGAAGAAGTAAAATAATTCTTTAGTATTAAGTAATTAGTACAAAGTATTAAGATAGAAACCGAGTCAGAAATGACTCGGTTTTTTTATGGGATTATGTGATCGGTAATTTTAGATGTTAGTTAAACCCGACAGGTTTTAAAAACCTGTCGGGTTTTCTTTGCGGATTAGGATTGGGTAATTTATATTAGTTAATATGAGTTTTGTATTTAAACCCGACAGGTTTTTAAAACCTGTCGGGTTTCTTTGCGGATTAGGATTTGGTGATTTACTACCCGTTAATATGAGTTTTACGTATTTAAACCCGACAGGTTTTTAAAACCTGTCGGGTTTCTTTGCGGATTAGGATTGGGTGATTTATTATTTGTTAATTTGAGTTTTACATATTTAAATCCGAAAGGTTTTAAAAACCTGTCGGGTTTCTTTGCGCCTACGATTGGGCTTATTTTGGTCTATAAATTAAGATAGTTTTCTAAAGAATAAAAATTTTCATTTTTATCATGTGAAGTCTTTAAATCATCAATGTTTTTAAACAACGAAATAACTTTATCACGTTTTAATTTAGTTGTTTTTTCAGAAACACAAGTTTGGTAGGAGCTCCAGGGGTATTCGATAGGATGTTCGCAAAAACCATGATTAACGGGATTATAGTGAATGTATTTTATAACAGAACGTAAGTAAAAATCAGTATCAATTAATTTCCTTTTAAATGGTCTTTCGAACAAAGCGCCGTGTCTGTTATAACCTTTGTTAATTGCTTTTGTATAAGCATTAAATAAGTTTCCAAATGATTGATGCGGAGCTATAAGTTTTTTAATTTCATTCTCTATTTGAGTTTCTAAAATCTCTTCTAAAGTTTTAATCCTAATCAATAAATGAAAGTGATTTTTGAGCAAACACCAAGCAAACGTTTCCGCAATTGGATCGATATGTTTATTATACAAGATTAAAAAATACTCATGATTTCTATTTTCCTTAAAAAGATTCTCGCTGTTAATTCCACGATTGTAGATATGATAATAATTTCCAAATTCCAGTTGTTTAGTGATTTGCATAGACTTATTTAGTTGCTTGTTGGCAACCCGACAGGTTTTTAAAACCTGTTGGGTTTAATTTGTAAAAGTAATAAAAAGATTACATTTTAAAATCAGGATTATTTGTTAATCTTTCCCATCAAAATGATAATTGTCATTTCCCATTCGGATTCTTTTTCGTAATATTACTATTGAAAATTTTTTTGAATGAGAAAGATCAAATATAAAAAGGGACGCAAGCTTCAACATATAACTTTAGAATATACAGGTACACACAAAGAGCATGAAACCGAAATGCAGCTTTTTGTATATGATGATGCCGATGTCGTTGAATATGATAAGTTTACCGTTCAGGCTTTGAATTCCTGTTTTGATTATACTAAAAATAACTGGCTTAATGTTCACGGTTTAAATGATATCAATCTTATAAAGACTATTGGTACTCATTTTAAACTTGATGATTTTTTACTCGCCGATATTTTAAATACCACCAAAAGAACCAAATTAGAAGAACAGCAAAATGTATTATTCTTCAATATAAAATCACTTTTACCTTCTGAATATTCAGATAACATTAGTGTGGAGCAAATCAGTTTTATTTTGAAAGAGGGAATATTAATTTCGTTTCAGGAAAAACGAAGCGATTTTTTTGCTCATATTCGGGAACGTCTTCGTACGCATGCGGGAATTGTAAGGACTAAAAAAGTAGACTATTTACTGTATTTATTATTAGATGCCGTTATGGAAAATTTTTACATTACGATTGAAGATGAAGAAGAGAAAATTGAGGATTTAATCAATTTAACCAAAAAAGGAGCTGATCCTGTTATTTTGGAAAAAATAGAAAACCATCGCGATAATTTCAATTTTTTAAAACGTTCTATTGTACCGCTTCGGGATTCGCTGTATTATTTGAAAACGATAAAAGATGATGACACCAATTCTTTAATCCAAAAAGATACTTTTAATTTTTTTATACGATTACATCAAAAAAGTTTAGAGCTTTTGGAACAAATAGAATCGGATATGAGCGCATTAGAAAGTGCTTCTAATTTTTATTTTTCGGAACAAAGCCGAAAAATGAATGAAATCATGAAAACGCTGACTATCATCTCGGCCGTATTTATTCCGCTTACGTTTATTGTTGGAGTATACGGAATGAACTTCGAAAACATGCCGGAACTTAAGACCCAAAACGGATATTTTGTGGTATTGGGAGTCATGTTTCTGCTTGTGTTGGGATTAATCATTTATTTCAAAAAAAGACGCTGGTTTTAATTCTAAACTATAATTAAATACATAATATTTAGTTTCAAAATATAAATTATGAGTAAAGCAATATATATCGCCACAAGCGACCAAAACAGCGGAAAATCGATCATAACGCTCGGTTTGATGAGTATTTTGATTGGTAAAACGGCCAAAGTAGGTTATTTCAGGCCTATAGTCGAAGATTTTGTCGATGGCGAATTAGACAATCATATTGAAACGGTTTTATCTTATTTTGACCTTGATATTAAGTTTGAGGATGCGTATGCCATCACGAAAAGCAAACTGATCAAGAAAAAAAATAAAGGAAAAATAGGAGAGGTTTTAGACCTTATTATTGAGAAATATAAAAAGCTGGAAGAACGTTTTGATTTTGTTCTTGTAGAAGGAACCAGCTTTACCGGCGAAGGAACTTCTATAGAATTGGATTTGAATGTTTTAATTGCTAAAAATCTGGGAATTCCAACCATTATTATTGGTTCAGGCGTTGGAAAAACCTTAGAAGAATTAGTAGACAGCCTTTATTTGGTTTACGATTCTTTTAAAGTAAAAGAAGTCGAAGTTTTATCTGTTTTTGCTAATAAAGTACAGCCGGAAAATATAGAACTGGTTACAAAAAGTCTTCAGAAAAGTTTGCCTTCCAATGTTTTGGTAAATACAATTCCGATAATTTCAAGTTTGGATAATCCGACAATGCAGGAAATTGTTAATGAGCTGGATGCCAAAGTTTTATTTGGAGAAAACTATCTCAATAATGAAATCGGACATTTTAGCGTCGGCGCCATGCAATTGCACAATTATTTGGTTCATTTAAATGATAATGCACTTGTAATTACGCCAGGAGACCGTTCAGATATCATTTTAGGCGCTTTACAAGCCAATGAATCAGTAAATTATCCAACAATTTCGGGAATTATTCTAACCGGCAATATTGTTCCGGAAGAAAGCATTTTGAAACTTATAGAAGGACTTTCGGCGATTGTTCCCATTATTGCTGTTGATGGCGGAACTTATCATATTACCAATAAAATAGGTGCGATAAAATCTAAAATCTATGCTAACAATACGCATAAAATTGAAACTTCGATCAGTACGTTTGAGAAGTATGTGGATAATGAAGCATTGTCTGAACGATTAATCACTTTTGTACCGGAAGGAATGACACCAAAAATGTTCCAGTACAATATGGTAAAAAGAGCCAAACAGCATCGCAAACATATTGTTTTACCGGAAGGAAATGACGATCGAATTATCATCGCCGCTTCCCGATTATTAGATATGGATGTGGTTGATATTTCGATAATTGGAGACAAAAAACAAATCGAAAGTAAAGTTACCGAACTAGGAATTACTTTTGATTTTTCTAAAGTAAATATCATTAATCCAATAGAATCTAAAAAATACGACGATTACGCAAATACTTATTATGAACTTAGAAAAAACAAGAATGTAAGTATTACAATGGCACGGGATTTAATGGAAGACGTTTCGTATTTTGGAACGATGATGGTGTATAAAGGCGATGCTGACGGAATGGTTTCGGGGGCTGCACATACCACTCAACATACGATTTTACCGGCATTGCAATTCATTAAAACCAAGCCAAATTCATCTGTAGTTTCATCCGTATTCTTTATGTGTTTGGAAGACCGCGTTTCTGTTTTTGGAGATTGCGCCATCAATCCAAATCCTACTGCAGAACAATTGGCAGAAATTGCTATTTCGTCTGCAGAATCGAGTGCCGCTTTCGGAATAGAGCCAAAAATCGCCATGCTTTCTTATTCTTCAGGATCATCAGGAAAAGGAGATGAAGTAGAAAAAGTAAGAGCCGCAACGGAAATTGTAAAACAAAAACGTCCTGATTTAAAAATTGAAGGACCTATTCAATATGATGCTGCAGTAGATCGCGCCGTAGGGCAGAGCAAAATGCCAAATTCTGAGGTTGCAGGGCAGGCGAGTGTACTTATTTTTCCGGATTTAAATACGGGAAATAATACTTATAAAGCCGTGCAAAGAGAAACCGGAGCATTAGCCATCGGACCAATGTTACAAGGTTTAAACAAGCCTGTAAACGATTTAAGCCGTGGCTGTACAGTGGATGACATTATCAATACGGTCGTAATTACAGCAATTCAGGCGCAAGGACTTTAATCAATTAAAAATTAGAAATTAAAAATAAAAACTCTGGATCTTCGTCGCAAACAAAATAATAAAATTAGCGGCTTAGCGACTTTGTGGCAAAATACTCGAAAATGAAAATATTAATAATAAACTCAGGAAGTTCATCAATAAAATATCAATTAATGGTTATGCCGACAAACGAAGTAATTTGCAGCGGTATGATCGACAGAATTGGATTGGAAACTTCAAATGTAACTTTTAAAACTTCGTCAGATTCAATTGAAGAATTATTACCAATTCCCAATCATAAAGTGGGTTTGCAAAAAGTTGCTGATATGCTTTTGGATACTGAAAAAGGAGTGATAAAATCGACTTCGGAAATTGGTGCAGTGGGTCATCGCGTGGTTCATGGCGGAAGTTATTTCTCTGATACAACGATTATTACTGAAGAAGTTAAAGAAAAAATAAAAGAACTTTCAGAATTAGCGCCTTTGCATAATCCGGCGCATTTAGTTGGAATTACAGTTGCCGAAGAAATTTTTGCAGATGCCAAACAAGTAGCCGTTTTTGATACTGCTTTTCATCAGACAATTCCTGTTGAAGCTTATAAATATGCTATTCCAAATTACCTTTTAACAGAAAATAAAGTCCGCGTTTATGGTTTTCACGGAACAAGTCATAAATATGTATCTGAAAAAGCAATTGATTACTTAAAAGATAATTCGAAAATAATCACCATTCACTTAGGAAACGGCTGCAGTATGACCGCCATTAAAGACGGAAAAAGTATCGATCATACCATGGGTTTTTCGCCTTCAAACGGTTTAATAATGGGAACCCGTGCCGGTGATATTGATCAGTCTGTTATTTTTTATCTCACTAAAAATTTAAACTATACTGCAGATGAAGTAAACGCTATTTTACTAAAACAAAGTGGAATGCTTGGGCTTACAGGCTATAGTGATCTACGTGATATTGAAGCAGAAGCAGAAAAAGGAAACAAAGAATGTCAATTGGCCTTATTAATGAACGCATACAGAATCAGAAAATATATTGGATCTTATACCGCTGCTTTAAACGGTCTGGATGCGATTATTTTTACAGCAGGAATTGGTGAGAATTCATCTTACATGCGTAAACTGGTTTGTACGGATATGGATTATTTTGGAATTGAATTAGATGACGAAAAAAATCAGATTCGTTCAAAAGCCATTAGAGAAATAAACACTGCAGATTCAAAAACAAAAGTTTTGGTTGTACCAACTGATGAAGAATATGAAATTGCCAATCAGGTGTATCAGTTGCTTGAGAATTAAACGTTTTAAACACATGCCGGTAACAAAAACTTTGCTTACAAAAACTGATGTAGAATCTTTAAAAAATAAAAAAAAGAGTAATTCAAAAATTAGAATTTGGATTTCCCTTGTTTCATTTTTGATTCTTTTAATTGTTTATGTGAGTGTCGGCTTTGATACTTCGAATTCAAATTTTTATTTTTTTAAAATAGTCATAATTATAATAAATGCATTTCTTCTATTAGGATCACTTACAGATGCTAATTATGATACTGATTTGAGTGAACGACAAAAATATGTAGGTTTAGTAAAAGTGAAGAAAAAAGAATATTTTTATGATAGTGAAGATAATAGTGAATCACATATAATAACTTTTGATGAATGGAGAATTGGACAGAAATCATTTAATAAAGAATTTTGGAATAAAATAAATGAAGGTGATGAATTTTATGTCGAACAATCTACAAACTCAGGTTTTGTTTTCAAATTAGAAAAAGATAATATTGATTTTAAGATTGGATTAATTTTTCAGTAGTAAAATATAAACTTTGCTTTTATGCTGGCAAAACTTAGAAGCTTCTCAGATGGGAAGCTTTTTTACTTTATAGAATTAAATATTTGTCAGTATCTTTGACTATAAATCCGAATACTTTGAAATCAATATATATAAAATCATTTTTCTTCTTTTTCATTGCTTTTCAAATTCAAGCACAAGAATTACTTCCTTTCGTAGAAAACTATAATAAATCTGATTATCAGGGCGACAATCAAATCTGGAATGTGGCTCAGGGAAATGATAAAGCCATGTATTTTGCCAACAATCATTATTTATTGCGATATGATGGTGTAATGTGGGAAAAATATACCTTGCCAAATAAAACCATTATTCGCTCTATTATGATTGAAGGCGATAAAATTTATTCCGGATCTTACAAGGAATTTGGTTATTGGTACAGAAAAGAAGGTAAAATGCGCTATGTTTCCATAACGAAAAACCTTCGTTTATTTGATGAAAAAGACAATGAAGAAATCTGGAAAATTTTCAGTTTTAATGGTTCAATTTACTTTCAGTCGTTTAATGATGTTTTTATTTACAATGGAAAACACATTCGAAAAATTAAATTTCCTTTTTTAATTTCGTACTGTTTCGTTATCCACAATAATGTCTACGTTGCTTCCGTAGAAAAAGGCCTTTTTAAAATGGATGGATCAAAGATTTCGAATCCAAAAGGCTGGAATGTTTTAAAAAATACGGTAGTTCATGCGGTCGAAAAATACAAAGACAAGTTTTACATTTTTACCCAGAAAAAAGGAATTTTTACGATCGAAAAAAATGGATTAAAGCCATGGGATAATCCATTAAATGAAACCTTAAAAGCGGCTACAATTAACGTTGCCAAATTTATTAAAAGCAATAAACTGGTCATAGGAACCGGAAACAAAGGTGTTTTTATTTATGATTTTAATAGTAACACTTATAAAAACATCGACAGAAGCAATGTTTTGATGAACAACTCTATCCTGAGCATTGGTTTTGATAAGGAAAATGATCTATGGCTGGGTCTGGATAACGGAATTGCACATGTTGAGGTAAATTCGCCTATATCTTTTTTTTATGATAATTCGGGAACATTAGGCTCTATTTATTCTGTTGCAACAACAAATAATGGCTATCTAATCGCTTCAAATCATGGCGTTTTTGAGTTTGATTCCGGTAAATTCAAAATGATTCCTAATACACAGGGACAGGCCTGGAATATTACTAAAATCAACAATCAATATATTATTGGTCATAATGACGGAACTTTTTCTTATGATAATGGTTCGCTCAGCAAAATAAATAAAGTAAGCGGCGGTTGGAATTTATCAAAAAGCAGTATTAATGATACTTATTTTCAATCGACTTACAGCGGCGTTTTGGTTTACGATAATCTTTCAGACCTAACGCAATATAAAACGATTAAGGATCTTTCGAAACCCATAAAATATGTAGCTCAGAATAAGAAAAATGAAATTTGGGCAGCAGATAATTATCGTGGTTTATATCGTGTTGTATACGATGATAATTATCAAACTAAAAAGATTGAAAATGCGACACAGCTGAGTAAAATCAAAAACGATTTTGGTGTTAAGATATTTGAATTTAGAAATGAGATTCTGTTTTTAATCAATAATGCCTGGTACACTCACAATTCTATAACCAATAAACTGGAAGAAAACGAATTGTTTAATGCGAATTTTAAAAATGTATCAGATGTTATTAGTATTGATGAAGATCATTTTATGGTGCTTCAAAATGGCATTTTGTATCACATTTATGTCAAAGGAAATAAATTTGTCTGGAATATAATTCAGGAGAAATATTATAAAGGAAAATTGATCAATGACAATTTAAGGATTTTTAAAAATAAGAATCATTATTTACTAAATCTTGACGATGGTTTTATATCGCTCCAATTGAAATATGAAAATAAGCAAAATACAGAGATTAAGGTTGAAGCTTTTAGTGACGGCAATTTACTTGAAAATGATTCCAGAATTAAATACAATACAGAATTAAAAATCAATGTCATATCTGGAATTTATGGAGCCAGTAAACCTAATTTATTTTATAAACTCAATAAGAGTAAAGATTTTATTCCAATTTCTGACGGATTGATTTTACTGAATAACCTGAGCAGCGGTTATCATACTATTGAAGTTTACAAACATGACGGAGCCAGTTATGAAAGAGTATCCAACTTTGAGTTTAAAGTAGCACAACCATGGTATTTTTCTTTTTGGATGATTTTATTGTATTTATTGGTAATAGGAGGGGTTTTGTTTTTTTATTACAAATGGAATAAGCTTCGTTATCTGCAAAAATTAAAATTACAGGCAGAAGAATTGAAACATCAGCGAGAAATTCTTGAAATGGAATTGAAAGCAGAAAATGAATTGAATATTCAGGAATACGAGAAACATATATTAGAACTCGAACTACAAACAAAATCATCTGAAGTTGCCGGAAAATCATTGTCTATAGCCAAACAAAGTGAAATGATTGATAATATTCAGAATATCTTAGATTCTGAAAAAGATTTTAACAAGCTGAAAAGCGAAATCAAAAAAGCAATTAAGATTAATGAAGTTAATAAACACGAATGGGAGATTTTTGAAACCAACTTAAATCAAATTCATAATGAATTTATTATTAATCTTTCCAAAAAGTTTCCAAACCTAACTCCAAAGGATATAAAATTGTGTGTTTATCTAAAAATGAACCTTTCTTCAAAAGAAATTGCACCTATGATGAATATCTCTTTTAGAGGAGTAGAATTGCACAGATATCGCCTCAGAAAGAAATTAAATCTAACTCAGGACGAAAACCTCTCAAAGTTTTTATTAAGTCTGTAAGATTTGCATTTGTTTTTTACGGATATTATATTTTTCCACATCATTTTTTATATAATTGCAATACATCATTACTACATCATAAGGTAATGTTAATGAAAATAATTTAACATTTAAAATATTGATAATTAGTAGTATACATAAATGATTTAACATAATGATGTAGCTATGTAGTAGTGGTATTTGATGTACTACAACGTTGTAATTGTTTAATTTGGCTCTACTAACTTAAACGATTACGAACTGTATGAAAAATTTTATTTTTAGCTTTTTAGCGCTCTTGCTTCTTCCGGCTTATATGTCTGGGCAAGCAATAAAAGGAAAAGTAGTAGATAGCAGCGGAATGGGAGTTCCCGGAGCCATTATTAGTGCACCGGATTCAAAAGCTTCTGCTGATACTGATTTCGACGGAAATTTTACAATAAATGCCAAAGTGGGCGAGACATTAAAAGTCTCAATGTTAGGTTTTGATGCTGTTTCTGTGCCTGCAACAGCTGCACCAATGTCAATTACTTTAAAAGAAGCAGGCGATACTGCTTTAAAAGAAGTGGTTGTAATTGGATATGGTACCAGAAAGAAAATTGATAATACTTCAGCTGTAAGCTCAATTAAGTCTGAAGAAATTACCAAAATGAAAGTAGCGAATGCTTCACAAGCTATACAAGGTAAAGCTGCTGGGGTTCAGGTCTCTACTTCGGATGCACCAGGAAGTACGCCTTCGATTGTAATTAGGGGAGTTGGTACCGCATTAGGAGGTCGAAATCCCTTATACGTAGTGGATGGTATGCCTTCAGATAACATTAATAATATCAACACCAATGATATTACATCTTATGAAGTATTAAAAGATGCTTCGGCTCTTGCTATTTATGGTACGAGAGGGGCAAATGGTGTTATTATGATTACTACTAAAACAGGAAAAGGAAAACTTACTGTTGATATTGATAGTTATACAGGTTTCAGAACACCTTTGAAAAAGGTAAAAATGGCAAATGCTGATCAGTATATTCAGTACAATAATGCAGCTTTTCAAGCTCAGTTTCCCGGTGGTAGATTTTCTGAAAACCAGACTTATAATACTGATTGGATGGATGAGATTACCAGAACAGGTACCTATTCCCAAAATAACATTTCACTTTCTGGCTCTTCAGAAAATATTAAATACTTTATGAGTATTGGTAATTATGAAGAAAAAGGAATTTTGAATGGTACAGATTATGGACGTACAACATTTAGAAGTAATAATGAGTATAAAATCTCAGATAAACTTCGATTAAGCCAAAATTTCAGTGTAACTTCTATAAAAAACACACCTAAGCCTTTAGGTGCCTTTACTTCAGCTTATAGACAATCTCCACTTGTTCCTGTGCGTTATGCTGATGGAAAATATGGTGTTCCATTTGTAAGTAATGGAATCGTAGGAGAAACTGGAGATTCATTTAACTCAGTAGGAAACCCAGTCTCTACTTTAGATTTAAATGATGAACAACAAAAAAGTGTTATTTTACAGGGAGGATTAAAATTAGATTATGATATCAGTAAATCATTGAAATTTACCTCACAATTTAACGGAGAGTACTTCACTTATAAACAGTACAATTTTGTTGATAACGTAAAAACATGGTTAGCAGCTGATCCAACCAGAATTGAAGCAAATTATGATAAAAGCTCAAATAGAAATACATTAACAAGAAATACAGATGATTATTTCAATTGGAATTTATCAAACTATTTAACTTATAATAAAGTTTTTGCTGAAATTCATGATGTAGAAATTACAGCAGGTATTGAGGCTAACGTAAGAGGTACCAGAAGTAAAACAACTGCAGATATTAGAGATGTAAATCCAAATAGTAATTTTTGGGCAATTGATAATTATGCATATGCACAAAATGGTGGAGTAACTACATATAAAGCTGTTGATGAAAACGAAGAGAGATTGGCTTCTTACTTTGGACGTTTTCAATATAAGTTACTGGACAGATATTTAGTAACAGGAACAGTAAGACGTGATGGTTCATCTAATTATTCTAGTGATTATCGTTGGGGAACATTTCCTTCAGTTGGTTTAGGATGGATTGTGACTAAAGAAAGTTTTCTTTCAGAAGTTAAAGGACTTGACCTTTTAAAATTGAGAGGTTCATGGGGTAAATTAGGAAACCAAAAAGTGCCACTTAATAGAGCATATTTAAGTTCTGGATTAAATTATAACGGTAATTCTGGTCAAAGTATTATTTCACAGATAGATCCTAATTTAACTTGGGAGATTGTAGAAGAAGCTTCTGTTGGTTTAGATATTGAATTGTTAAGCAACAGATTAAAAGGATCTTTTGATGTCTATAGTAAAAATACAACTAATGCAATCTTAAATTCTAAGCCATATTCAACTTCAGGGATTACACTAGAATCTCCAACACATGTTGGAGAAGTTTCTAACAAAGGATTTGAACTTTCATTACGTTGGGATGATAAAATTAATGATAACTTAAGTTATTGGGTAGGTGGAAACTTTTCTCATAATAAAAACGAGTTAACTAGTCTTAAAGATGTCCAATTAGCTACAATTAATGGTGGTTCTTTAGGAAACGGTCAAACGACAAAAATACTTGATAATACATCAATTGGACAACCATTAGGAAGTTTTTACATGTATGAGTATGCAGGAGTGGATCCTACAAACGGACAAATGCTATATTATACAGCAAGTGGAAATAAAGTGGCTCAAGGTGCTTTAGATCAAACAAAAGATAGAAAATACGTAGGTTCAGTCTTGCCAACGTCTAATTACGGAGTTACTTTAGGATTAAACTATAAAAATATCGATTTCTCTGTTGATGGTTATGGTACCGGTGGTGCAAAAGTATACAATGGTAAAAAAGCACAACGTTTTTATGGAGAGAATGTAGAGGCATCTCTTGCAACTGATTTCTGGACATCAACAAATACAAATGCTTCAAATCCTGCTCCATTTAATCAGGTTCCTGTTGCTTCTACTTACTATTTAGAGTCTGCTGATTTCTTCAGAATTAACAACATTACTTTAGGATATAAATTACCTTTTAAAGAGGACAGTTTGATCAGCTATTGCAGAATTTATGTAAATGCTATGAATCCATTTATTACTCAAAAGTTTTCAGGATTTTCACCTGAAGTACTTGGAGATGGAGAGTTGGTTAAAGGAACTCAGGGAGTTGAGTTAGATGCTTACCCGGCATTAAGAACATTCGTTATTGGGGCTAATTTAAAATTTTAATATCATGAAAAAATTATATATATCATTTTTTGTTCTTTCAGCACTATTTATGTCTGGATGTTCGGATGATTTCCTAGATGTAGATCAAACAAAAGACGTACCTGCTGAACCTGAGCAAGTAAATAGCGATCAGGGTGCAACAACAATGGTTGACGGAATTTATAATATATTTTTATCTTGGGATATGTCTTCTTTTGCCTGGAATGCTGTAACAAGTATCATTTCAGATGATGCAGATAAAGGTTCAGACCCGGGAGATACAGGTACTGATAAAGATGTAATTGATGCTCTAACTTATAATGCTTCAACACCATCATTTCAAAGTATTTGGGACTATAATTATGCAGGAATAAACAGATGTAATCAGGCATTGGAAATGTTGCCAAAATTAGATCAGGTTACACCGGCATTAAAAACAAGATTAGCAGGAGAAGCTAAATTTTTAAGAGCTTTCATGTATTTTACTTTGGTAAAAGGATATGGCGGAGTTCCTATTATAGATCATTTATCACCTGTTCCAATTTCAGATGCTGATAAAACAATGCAATTAACACGTCGACCAGTTGCTGATGTATATGCTTTTATTGAAAAAGATTTAAATGAGGCTGCAGAAGCATTGCCTTTAAAATCAGCTTATTCAGGTTCTGATGTAGTAAGAGTTTCAAAAGGATCAGCGTATGCATTATTGGCTAAAGTAAGTTTATATCAGAAAAAATGGCAGAACGTAGTTGATAATTGCAATAAAGTAACAGGTTATTCTTTAGTTTCAGATTATTCTTTACAATTCAAAAAAGAAGGAGAATTTGGTTCTGAATCAATTTTTGAAATCAATGGAATTGGTTCACCTACCTCTCCAGGATTTGGAATTGGAAATTATACAGTTTCTCAAGCACCGCGTGGTGCAGGTGGATGGGGCTGGGGTTTCAATACACCAACACAAGGGCTTGCTGATGCATACGAGGCAGGAGATGTTAGAAAGGGAGCAACTATTATTTTTAGAGGTACAACTTTATATGATGGGAGAGTAGTAGCTTCTACTGTAAGCAATCCGATGTACAATTATAAAGCATATTCTTCTGCTTTTTATAATCTTGAATTTACAGATACAAACCTTAGATACTTGCGTTATGCTGAAGTTTTATTAATGAAAGCAGAAGCATTGAACGAACTAGGACAGACTGACGCGGCTATCCCATTATTAAATGAGGTAAGACTTAGAGCTCATGTAGGTGAAACATCTGCAGTATCACAGGCTGATGTGAGAACTGCAATTTGGAAAGAAAGAAGAGTAGAATTAGCTTTTGAACATGACAGATGGTTCGATCTTATTAGAACCGGACAAGCTGAAGCAGCTATGAAGGCAGATGTTAGTCCAACGTTCCCAAATGGAAAAACTTTTATTGTTGGAAAACATGAATTGTTCCCAATACCATCTAGTTTCATTCAGCAATCAGTTGGATACTCTCAACAAAACCCTGGTGGTTACTAATTAATTTTTTTAAATCACTTCCTTCAAAACTGAAGGAAGTGATTATTTATAATTCCATAATTTTTTTATAATGATTAGAATTTCGGTTTTACTAATAGCTTTTACTTTTTTTGGCTGCGGTTCAAATACTGACAAGCAAAAAGAGAATGCAGAAGGAAATACTGCAACGGAGAAATTGACTGATGAGCAACTTTTAAACGTGGTTCAAAAAGAAACCTTTAAGTATTTCTGGGATTACGCAGAACCAAACTCGGGATTAGCAAGAGAACGCTACCATCCGGATGGAATTTATCCTGAAAATGATGCAAACATTGTAACTACAGGAGGTTCAGGTTTTGGATTAATGGCTATTGTTTCCGGAATTTCACAAGGATATATCACAAAAGATCAAGGAGTTGAGAGATTGAACAAAATTGCAGACTTTTTAGGCAAAGCCGATCGTTTTCACGGAGCATGGTCACACTGGATAGACGGAAATACAGGAAAAGTAAAGCGTTTTGGAACCAAGGATAATGGTGGAGATTTAGTTGAAACTTCATTTTTGGTTGCGGGAATGATTACAGTTCGCGAATATCTGAAAGACGGTTCAGAAAAGGAAAAAGCTGTTGCTCAAAAATATGACGCACTTTGGAAAGGTGTAGAGTGGAATTGGTATACGAACAACAAAAATGTTTTGTACTGGCATTGGTCGCCAACATACAATTGGCAAATGAATTTTCCGCTTGAAGGGTATAACGAATGTTTAATCACTTATGTTCTGGCAGCCTCATCGCCAACGCACACAATTGATGCAAAAGCCTATCACGAAGGCTGGGCAAGGAGCGGAGGAATCGTTTCAGCAAAAACAAAATATAATATTCCATTGATTTTAAAACACAATGGAGCTGAAGAATTTGGCGGACCTTTATTTTGGGCGCATTATTCTTATGTGGGACTTGATCCAACTCAATTGAGCGATAAATATGCGAATTATTGGGATTTGAACGTAAATCAAACCAAAATCAATTATGAGTATTGTGTCGAAAATCCAAAGAACGGTTATAGTACTGATTACTGGGGATTAAGTGCTTCGTATTCAAGAAATACTGACGGTTCAATTGGCTACAATGCACACATGCCAAGCAACGATCAGGGCGTTATGTCGCCAACGGCAGCAATAAGTTCGATTGTTTACACGCCAAAAGAATCTATGGCAGTAATTCGTAATTTATATGATAATCATAAAAAAGAAACCTGGGGAAATGCCGGTTTTTATGACGCTTTGAGTTTACAGAATAAATGGGTTGCAAAACGCTATTTAGCAATCGATCAGGGACCGGAAGTCGTAATGATCGAAAATTATCGTACGGGTTTACTATGGAAATTATTCATGAACGCTCCGGAAGTAAAACAGGGATTAGTTAAGCTTGGTTTCAAATCCGGGAAATACGGATTTTAATAACATTCTCAATGAAATATAAAGCTACGTTATTAATTCTCTTGTTTTCTGTAATGGGTTTTGCACAAAGCGAAACAAATGGAAAAATAAAAACGGTTATCATGGCCAATTATGAATTGGGTTATGCCTTGCACAAGCCGGCCAATACAAAAGATAAAAAGCCATTAATAGTTTTTATATCGGGTGATGGAGAAAAAGGAACTGATATTGAAAAAGTAAAAATTCACGGGCCTTTAAAATATTTAAAAACACACGAATTAGACGCTTACGTTTTGGCTCCGCAATGCAAGGAAAATGAGAAATGGAGCATTGAATCTCTTTATGAATTGATTTTAAAAATTCAGAAGGAAAATAAAATAGATGCTGACAGAATATATGTTACCGGTTTAAGTTCCGGAGGCTGGGCTGCCTGGAATTTAGCACTTTCCTATCCGGAAAAGTTTGCGGCAATAGTTCCTATTTCTGGTTTTGTTGATCTTATAGAACTGGAAAGCGCCTGTAAAATTGCCAATATTCCAACTCGTATTTTCCATGGATTATTAGATGATGTGGTAAAGGTTGATTACGCAATCAGCATTTATAAAGAATTAAAAAAATGTAATGCAAAAGATGTTCAGTTGACCATTTTTGATGACGCAGGACATGACAGCTGGACAAAAGTTTATGACAATCCCGAAATTTATAACTGGATGCTTAAACAGAATAAAACAAATACAAATAAATAAAAACAATAGAATGAAAAAGAAATTAGTCTTACTATTTTTAGGATGTGCTGTTTTGGGTTACGCCCAAAAAAAGAACACTAAAAATACCGTAAAAATTAAGCCAAAATCTGAGTTTGTAGCCGAGTTAATTTCAAAAATGACTTTAGACGAAAAACTAGGTCAGTTAAATTTACCAACTTCTGGAGATATAACTACAGGACAAGCTAATAGTTCTAATGTTGCAAAAAATATTGCCGAAGGAAAAGTTGGAGGTTTATTCAATATCAAATCGGTACAAAAAATTAAAGAAGTACAAAGGATAGCCGTAGAACAAAGCCGTTTAAAAATTCCTTTGCTTTTTGGTATGGACGTGATTCACGGTTACGAAACGACTTTTCCAATTCCGCTTGGATTATCTTGTACCTGGGATATGAATCTGATCGAAAGAAGTGCTCAGATCGCAGCTCAGGAAGCAAGTGCTGATGGTATCAACTGGACTTTTTCGCCAATGGTTGACATTTCCCGTGATCCTCGTTGGGGAAGAGTTTCTGAAGGTTCTGGAGAAGATCCGTATTTAGGAAGCCAGATTGCAAAAGCAATGGTAAACGGATATCAGCAACATGATTTATCTAAAAACAATTCGATTTTAGCGTGTGTAAAACACTTCGCTTTATACGGAGCCCCGGAAGGCGGACGTGATTACAACACTGTTGACATGAGTCATATCAGAATGTTTAATGATTATTTTCCTCCTTACAAAGCGGCAGTTGATGCCGGTGTAGGTTCTGTGATGGCTTCTTTTAATGAAGTTGACGGAATTCCTGCAACTGGAAACAAATGGTTAATGACCGATGTTTTAAGAAAACAATGGGGTTTTAAAGGATTTGTAGTAACAGATTTTACAGGAATTCCTGAAATGATCGAACACGGAATGGGTAATTTACAAGATGTTTCTGCCTTATCTTTAAACGCAGGTGTTGAAATGGATATGGTTGGAGAAGGTTTCCTGACTACTTTGAAAAAATCATTAGACGAAAAGAGAGTTACAATTTCACAAATTGACAATGCCGTAAAACTTATTTTAGAAGCAAAATATGACTTAGGATTATTTGAAGATCCATATAAATATTGCGATGAAAAAAGAGCAAAAACAGAAATTTTTACAGCAAGCAGCAGAAAAGAAGCAAGATCAATCTCAGCTCAGTCATTGGTTTTATTAAAAAATCAAAATCAGCTGTTGCCTCTTAAAAAATCAGGAACAATTGCCCTTATCGGACCATTGGCTGATGCCAAAGAAAACATGCCGGGAACCTGGAGTGTGGCTACAAAAATGGAGAATGCAATTTCGTTATTAGCAGGAATTAAAGAGGTGGCAGGACCATCAACAAAAGTTTTATATGCAAAAGGAAGTAACTTAGATTATGATGAAACTTTTGAAACGAATGCAACAATGTTCGGCAAAACCTTACACAGAGATGCGCGTTCGAAAGAAGAATTATTAGCGGAAGCTTTAAAAGTAGCGAATCAATCAGATGTAATTGTAGCTGCATTAGGAGAATCTGCTGAAATGAGTGGAGAATCAAGCAGCCGTACGAATTTAGAAATTCCGCAAGCACAAAAAGATTTATTAAATGCATTATTAAAAACAGGAAAGCCGGTTGTTTTAGTTTTATTCGACGGACGTCCGTTAGTAATTAATGACGAAAATGCTACAGTTCCAGCTATTTTGAACGTTTGGTTTGCAGGTTCTGAAGCAGGTTATGCTATTGCTGATGTTTTATTTGGAGATGTAAATCCTTCAGGGAAATTAACAACAACTTTCCCAAGAAGCGTTGGTCAGTTACCAATTTATTATGCACACAAAAACACAGGAAGGCCACTATCTAACTCAGAAGGGAAATTTGAAAAATTCAGATCAAATTATATCGATGAAAGAAACGAGCCATTATTTCCATTCGGTTTTGGTTTAAGTTATACTTCTTTCGAATATTCAAACGTGAAAATTTCATCTGATAAAATGAATGCCGGCGGAAAACTAAAAGTTAGTGTTGACGTTGCCAATACAGGAAAATATGACGGTAAAGAAACCGTACAGTTATACATCAGAGATTTAGTAGGTTCTGTAACAAGACCAGTTAGAGAATTGAAAAATTTCCAAAAAATTACACTTAAAAAAGGAGAGAAACAAACAGTGACTTTTGATATTACTGTTGAAGATTTAAAATTTTATAATTCTGATTTACAATTCGTAGCAGAACCTGGACAGTTTGATGTTTTCGTTGGAGGAAATTCAAATGCAGATAAGAAAGTTAGTTTTGAGTTAACTAAATAGTTGGTTTGTTAATTAGTAATTGCCCTTCGTACTGGTTATACGGAGGGCTTTTTTATAACTTTTTAATCTTACAAAACGAATATTTAAATCTTACAATTTTAATTTTTCTGTATAATGAATACTATCAAAATATTTAGCGTTTTTCTTTTTGTGATGATGTCGATTATTTTTTCTTCTTGTAATGCGAAGAAAAATGCAGTTGTCGCGCATCGCGGAGCCTGGAAAACCAATAATTTACCCGAGAATTCAATCGCTTCTTTGAGACATGCAATTGATTTAAAACTGGCTGGTTCAGAGTTTGACGTTTGGAGAACCGCCGATGATTCACTCGTCATCAATCACGATGCACATTATAACAAGCTTCTTATTGAGGAAACAAATTATGCCGACTTGATAAAATTTAAACTTTCAAATGGAGAGAAGCTACCCACTTTGCACGAGTATATCACAGAAGGCAAAAAAAATAATAAACGCACGATTTTGGTTTGTGAAATAAAACCTTCGGAAATAAGTAAAGAAAGGGGAAAAGAAACGGCATTAAAAACAGTTGAAGTCATAAAGAAACTTAAAGCGGATAAAATTACGTCTTACATCAGTTTCGATTATGAGATTCTGAAACAAATTCGACAAGTAGACGCTAAAACTTCTCTGCAATATCTGGAAGGAAATAAATCTCCAAAAGAAGTAAAAGCAGACAATATATCCGGCGTAGATTTTCATTATTCGGTTTTTCAAAAACATCCGGAATGGATACAAGAAGCCAAAGAAAATAAAATCACATTGAATGTCTGGACTATAAATGATGCTGCCGTTATGGACTGGATCATTAAAAACAAATTTGATTATATCACAACGAATGAACCGGAATTGTTGATGGAAAGAGTAAAGATAAAGAGTAAGAATAAAGAGTAAAGAATAAAGAATAAAGAATAAAGAGTGAAGAGTAAAGAATTAAGAGTTAAGAATACTATTAACAGATAACTCCTAACGAATAACTCATAACATAAAAATAAATGGAAATGTATAAACTATCGTCTATATCGCTTTTGCTGCTTTTGATAGGATTTAATAGCAATATCTCGGCACAAAAATCCAGTATTCCTGGAAAAACAGAATGGTTTGATCCCAATAAACCGGCATCAACTTATTGTAATCCAATCAATATTGGGTACAATTACACGACATTCAATCACAACGGAATTCCTGAATCGCGCCGTTCGAGTGCAGATCCGGTTATTATTACTTACAAGGGCGAATATTATTTGTTTGCTACCAATCAGGCAGGTTTCTTTTGGAGTAAAGACATGTCTGACTGGAATTTTGTTTACGGAAGTTTTCAAAGACAGCCGGGCGATGATGACCAATGTGCGCCAGCGGCATGGGTGGTAAATGATACTTTGTTTTATGTCGGATCAACATGGAAAAAAGATCATCCGGTTTGGAAAACTGCTGATCCAAAATCTGGAAAATGGTTGCGACACGTTGATAAAGCGATGTTGCCAACATGGGATCCTGCCATTTTTCAGGATGATGACAAAAAGGTATATATGTACTACGGTTCAAGCGGAAAATTGCCTCTTGTAGGCGTTGAAGTAGATTATAAAACCTGGCTGCCAAAAGGAAATCAGGCAGATTATGCACCGTTATACGCTGCAACCGAAGTAGAAGATATTCAAAAACCTTATGGACAGGCAAAAGCGGTTGTAGGTTTAGATCCTACTTCGCATGGCTGGGAACGTTTTGGACCGAATAATGATATGGAGCCTGCGCCTTGGGGAAATTTTATTGAAGGCGCCTGGATGACCAAACACAACGGAAAATATTATATGCAATACGGAGCTCCGGCAACTGAATTTAAAGGGTATGCAAACGGAGTTCATGTAGGTGATAATCCGCTAGGGCCATTTGTGTATCAAAAACACAATCCGATGTCGTATAAACCGGGAGGATTTGTAATTGGTGCCGGACACGGAAATACTTTTGCGGATGTATATGGAAATTACTGGAATACGGGAACGTGTAAAATTTCGATAAAAGACCGTTTTGAGCGTCGTATTGATATGTTTCCGGCCGGATTTGATAAAGATGATGTCATGTATTCGAATACATCTTATGGAGATTTCCCGATAAAATTGCCAACACAATTGCGAAATCACGAGCAAGGAGCATCTTCAGGCTGGATGTTATTATCGTATAAAAAACCGGTAACAGTTTCTTCTTCTGAAGATTGTATGGAAGTGGAGACACACAGAATGGATAACGGAGGCAAAAAAGTCTACGAGAAATTTTGTTACGGTGCTAATAATTTAACCGATGAAAATATTCAGACATACTGGTCTGCCAAAACAAGTAATCCGGGGGAATGGTTACAGCTTGATTTGGGTAGAAAAATGCAGATTAATGCGTTGCAGATCAATTATGCAGATCACAAAGCAACACAGTATAATAAAGCAATGGATATTTATTATCAATACAAAATATTCATGTCTGATGATGCTGTAAACTGGACTTTGGTAGTTGATAAATCTCAGAATGACAAAGATGTTCCGCATGATTATGTAGAATTAGCAAAACCAATTGAAGCGCGCTACATCAAAATGGAAAACATTCATAATGCTTCGGGATTATTTGCTGTATCGGATTTCAGGGTTTTCGGAAACGGATTAGCAGCAAAACCAAAACCGGTTTCTGATTTTAAAGTGAACAGAAATGCAAAAGATTCCCGTAATGCAATGATTACCTGGAAAAAACAATCTGATGCAATTGGATATAATATTTATTACGGAATTGCTCCCGATAAATTATACAATACGATTATGGTATATGATGAAAGTTCGTATGATTTTAGAGGTTTAGATAAAGGAACGAAATATTATTTTACAGTTGAAGCTTTTAATGAAAACGGAATTAGTATAAAGGTCAAACTTATCGAAGTAAAATAATTTTTATAACTATTTTTCAGAAAAGGTTCACTAAAATTTCCCTTAGTTATAAAAAGAATTTTGTTCCTTTGCGTAGCTATCACATAGCAAATTAAGTAACCTGAAAAAAGCCATTAACCTATGAAAAAAACGATTCTTTTAACTGTTTTAGTTTTAAACGGATTGACATCTTTTGCGCAATCAAACGATGAAAAAAACATTAAATTATTTTATAAAAAAGCCTTAACCGAGTCTAAATCTTATACTTGGTTAGAATATTTGTCTAATGATATCGGACCTCGTTTATCAGGATCTCAAAATGCGCAGCTGGCTGTTAATTATACTAAAACCCAACTTGAAGGCTTAGGACTTGATAAAGTATATTTGCAAGAAGTAATGGTGCCTCATTGGGTTCGTGGCGAAAAAGAAACTGCTTACATTTTAAACGGAAAAGTTAAAACTGTAGTGCCAATTTGTGCTTTGGGAGGATCTGTTGCAACAGCAAAAACAGGACTTACTGCAGAAGTTGTAGAAGTACAGGGAATTAAGGAATTGGCAGAATTAGGTGATAAGGTAAAAGGTAAAATTGTGTTTTTTAACAGACCTATGAATCCTGAAAATGTCGAAACTTTTATTTCATACGGCGCTTGTGTTGATCAAAGATTCGCCGGAGCAAAAGAAGCGGCTAAACTTGGAGCAGTAGGGACAATAGTTCGTTCAATGAATTTACGTTTAGACGATTTTCCTCATACAGGAGCTCAAAGTTATGGCGATTTACCAAAGGAACAATATATTCCAACAGCAGCAATTAGTACAAATGGAGCTGAATTATTAAGCGCAACTTTAAAAAGTAATCCTGCCTTAAAATTCTATTTCAAACAATCTTGCGAAACGTTGCCGGATGCATTGTCTTATAATGTAATTGGGGAATTAACGGGAACAGTAACACCTGAAAATATCATGGTTGTTGGTGGTCACTTAGATTCCTGGGATCTTGCAGATGGTTCTCAGGATGATGGAGCAGGAGTAGTGCAAAGTATGGAAGTAATTCGTATTCTTAAAAACCTGAACTATAAACCAAAAAATACCATTCGTGTCGTTTTGTTTATGAATGAAGAAAACGGTGGAAAAGGCGGAGCTAAATACGAAGAAGTAGCAAAACAAAAGAACGAGAATCATATTTTTGCTTTAGAAAGTGATTCAGGCGGATTTTCTCCAAGAGGATTTTCGATTGAAGCAGACGATGCTAACCTGAAAAAGATACAAGGATTCAGAGATCTTTTCGAACCTTATTTAGTACATAGTTTTACTATTGGACATGCAGGATCAGATATTAGCCATTTAACGTCTAAAGCGATTGTTAAAGCCGGATTAAAACCTGATTCTCAACGTTATTTCGATTATCACCACGCAGCAAATGATAAATTTGATGCTATCAATAAAAGAGAATTAGAACTTGGAGCAGCAACAATGACAAGTTTAGTTTATCTATTAGACCAAACCGGAATTGTACTTCCAACTGCAAATTAATCTTTTTAAATACTATAATAAAGCCGTCTCAAGACCTAATTTGAGACGGCTTTTTAATTGGAATACCTTTCACTATAATAATAGTCGCTTAAAATAGTTATAATTTAAAATTTAAGATAAATTACATTTCTGTTTTTAATGGTAATGTATTATTATTCCTATTCTTTTTGTTTAAATTTGAAACGTTTCTGTAGAGTTTTATATGTCAACACGATTATTTTCCATATTATTTTTTATTCTTTCTTTTAGTATCCATTCGCAGTCTTCAACAAAAGAGATGATTGATAGTGTAAATACTATTACCGATCATCTGAAAAAAGCAGAACTGTGCACTAAAATTGCATTAAGACTGCAAAAAACAGATTGGGACAGAGCTATAAAATACATAGAACTGGCTGAGAGCGAAGCTAAAAAAACAAAAGAACCGGAAATTACTTTGGCCGGAGTTTACATTACATCAGGTAAAATTTATTCTGCCAGAGAGGTTTTAGATGTTGCTCTTCAGTATTATTTGAAAGCCTATGATATATACAAAAAAAACGGCAACCTTGAGGAAGTATCCAAATTAGAAAACAATCTTGCGATTATTTACGCACAGGGAAAAAACAAGGAAAAAGCATTACAATATTTCTTAAATGTATATCGCTTTCAAAAATCAAAAAAGGATGAGGTAAAACTTGTAAAAATTTTAAACAATATAGGAACCTTATATTTAAGCAGAAATTTAGATTCGTCTTTGTATTATTTTCATAAGGCGGAAGTAGTAAATAAAAGCTTAAAAGACGACGACCTAAAGGTTTACGTTTCTACTAATTTAGCAAGAGCTTATGTTTTGAAAAAAAATAAAACAAAAGCTGATGAGTATTTTGATAAAGCTTTTTCCTTACTAAGCAATCGTGTTGATAATTTACTGCAGGCTTTTGTGTATCAGTCTTTTTCTGAATATAAGTTAAAAGAAAAAAATTATGATACTGTAATTCTCAATGCAAAGAAAGGGTTAGAATTATGCAAAGAAAACACCTATAGTTCTTCAGCTTTAGATCTTAATAAAATGCTTTATGAGGTTTATGTAATTAAAGAAGATTACAAAAATGCTGTTTATTATTTTCAGAAATATAATGCCATCAAAGACAGTATAAATATTGAAGAAAAAGCAGTAAACATTGAAAGAATAAAGCTGGAGCAGGATTACAAAGCCCGAACCCAAATCAAAACACTTATTGAACAAAAGAGACTTTTTAAGTATTCTTTAGTGGGACTAATATTAGTTGTGGGTATATTGATTTTGATCATTTTACTGATTAAATACCGAAACAGAAATATTAAAAATCAGCTTGAAAAAGAGAAATTAAAAACCAATATGCAGGCTTTGGATCAAAGTCTGAAAGCAAAAAATATGATGCTGATAGGCAAAGCAATGTCGGAAATACATCGAACCGATAGTATTAATGAAATTCTTATGGATCTTAAGCAAATTAAACTGAAAACGATTAATAAAGAAATGCAGCAGGCAATTGATATAGTACTGAAGCGTTTGGAAAAGAATTTGAATACAGACATCTGGAAAGAATTCGAAATAAGTTTTGAACAGGTACATCAATCTTTCTTTGAAAAATTAAATACCGATTATCCTTCTCTTACTCCAAAAGACAGAAGGCTGTGTGCTCTTTTGTATCTTGATTTAACGACAAAAGAAATCTCACAAATTACAGGTCAATCTTTTAAAGCGATCGAAAATGCGCGAACAAGACTTCGTAAAAAGTTCGATTTGACTAATGAAAAGGTCAATCTCTCCACTTATCTCAATACATTTAAATCTGAATAAACATAAAATAAAAACCAAACTAATGATCTGATTTAGTTTGGTTTATTTTTTTATGAGTGTTTTTTTGGTGATACTTTTTTGCCCGGGAGTGTTTTTGCAATAGTCCTTTTTTTTTTAAACCTATAGCTCCGTTCTACATTTACCCAATCGATGTAAATAAATTAAAATGGACGGAAAAAGGAAGAAAGAATCTCCTAAAAGTTTAGAACAGCTTTTAGAAGAAGCAAAAACGAAAAAGGAAATTCTTTTAAAAATTCTGCAGAAAATAACAAAGGATAATCCTGAAAATCAAACCCCGAATTGATTTTGATCAAACTGCTTATTGGTTTTGCTATAACCGGTAAAGCAGATTATTAACCAACAAAACCATATTATTAATTTTTAAATTCAAAAGAATGAACCACATTTACTTCAAAACCAGGTATCTGTTTGTTTTGTTAGGCTTCTTTGTCTGTTCCGTAGGAATGGCTCAGTCCCCTTTTCCAAACAAACTAAAGGGCAATGCAATAACAGCATTAGGGTCGCCGGTTACAAGCCAGACAAAGGCTCAGGTTTCTAAGAAAACAAGTGATCCAAATTCTGGTCAGAATAGCGATCCAAATAATCTTTTCACTCCAAAAGAAGAAAAGATAAATGGCAAAGAACTTTCTGCAGCAGAAAGCGAATTAGTGCTGAAACAAGAACAGCAAAGCCAAAATTTATCTGGTCAAAATCTAATAAATAGTATTTCGAAAACAAACGCACAGGATTCTGTTAAAACAAACGTAAAGTCTTTTGCCAAATCTTCAAACTTAACTGCAAAAAATATATTTGAAGTTAAAAAAGGAGATTTTGATTTAGCTGCCTCAGATAAAATGCAGTTAAAATCAATCTCTGACAATCACGGCAGAACGCTGGCTACTTATCAGCAAATGCACAACTCTGTTCCTGTTGAAGGGGCAATTTATAAGATTAGAGAAAATAAAGCGAAGATTGATGCATTTGGATCAACGGCTAAGAAATTACCTGTAAGCAGTAATTATAAAATAAATGCAGCGACAGCTTTAGAGAATGCACTTAGAAAAGTAAACGCTAAACAATATATTTGGGAAAGTAAAAAATTAGGTTCTTTAGTTGATAAAACTATTAGCGCAAAACCAAAAGGGGAATTGGTTTATGTAGGACCTAATTTTTCTTCTCAATTGAAAGAATATTACCTGGCATGGAAATTTGATATTTATGCAACCAATCCGCAATCAAGCCAGACAATGTATGTCGATGCAAATTCGGGAAAAATAATTCTTACCATAAATCTAAGCAGTGATGCTGAATTTGCAGGCCAAAGTTTAGGGAAAGGAAAGTCACGATATTCCGGAGAAGTAAGTTTTAATACCAAACAATATGCTGATGGTTACAGACTGGAAGGGCTGCAGGGAAAGTATAATGTGCCCATGTATACCATGAACATGAATCACGCAGATGAGGCTTCTGATGAAGTAATTACTGATTTTGTGGATGACGATAATATTTGGAACGATTTATATAATAAAAGTCATGATGAAGTGGCGATGGATATTCACTGGGGAATGCAAAAAACCATCGAATATTATGGCGAGAGATTTAATCGAAACAGTATCGACGACAAAGGAATGACAATTATTGGTCTTGCCCATTTAGGTACTAATGTTGAAAATGCTTCCTGGACTGGAGGATGGGCGCAGTTTGGAGACGGTCTTGATAATAATCCATATGTTGGTTTGGGAATTACGGCGCATGAATTAACGCACGGAGTGACACGTTTTACTGCGGGTTTAATTTATCAGGGAGAATCTGGTGCCATGAATGAATCTTTCAGCGATATCTTTGGTGTAGCTGTAGAGTTTTATGTTGGAAAAGACAAAAAAGAAGATGTCTGGAGGCTGGGAAGTGAATTATATACACATGGCAGCATGCGAAACATGTCTAACCCTAAAGCTCAGAGTCAGCCTGATACTTACGGAGGAATAAATTGGGTAAGTCCAACAAATGTTTCGTACGATAATGGCGGAGTGCACATTAACAGCGGAATCACTAATTACTGGTTTTACCTTTTAAGCGAAGGTGGTCAGGGTGTAAATGACCTTAATAATAGTTATGATGTTAAAGCTATTGGTCTTGCTAAGGCAGAGAAGATTGCCTACATAACGCTTACAGAGTATTTATCGCCTTCTTCAAACTTTAGCGATATGCGTCAGGCAACTTTAATGGTTACTGAAGATTTGTACGGAATAGGTTCAGACGAATACAAACAAGTTAGCAATGCCTGGTATGCAATTGGTGTTGGAACTCAGTATGCAGATAAACAAATAGCCCTAATTTCATATGAAAAACCTGTTGCTTCTTGTGGTTCTTTAAAAGGAGATGAACCTTTTTATATCAAAATTAAAAATACAGGCTCCACTCTAATTAAAGCAAATGAGGTTTTAAATTACAAGTTAAGATTAATGGTTCCGGGTTTTGGAGGCAGATTGAATGAAATTTATGGAAGCAATGGTGTTATAAATTTTGATAAAGATTTGGCATCAGGTGAAGAAATGATAATGAAAATTCAGGAAAAACTTCCTTACCTAATAAGTACAACAAAGCTAAACTATGTAGAAGTTAAATTTGATTTTGTCCCTGTTACAGAATTTGGTGCAAAAGACGGAATCTCTTTTACTACAAGTTTTATGGTGGTTCCTGAGCAAAAAGATTTTGACCTTAAGTTCGTAGGATTAAATCTTCCGGAATATACAGGCACGGCATTGTCAGCAAATCATGCATTGACAGCTACGATTTTTAATGTGGGCTGTAAAGATATACCAGCCGGATCTCAGTTAAAAGTAGGATATGTAAATACAGCTCCTGGAAATGAAATTATCTGGAAAGAAATTACATTGAGAACTCCATTTAAAGGAAATACAGAAATGACAATTCCTTTTGATGGTACAATCGATTTATCAGCAGCAGGTTTGCATACTTATGAAGTTTTTGTATCCTACAGTCAGGATCCTGTTCCAGCTAATAATAGCGGTATAGGTGCTTCTTACAGCGGTATAATTACACAGTTTCCTTACAATCAGGATTTTGAAAGAACACCTGGAGGGTGGTATTCAAAATCATTGGCTACCAATCAAAAATTTGTTTGGCAGGCATCTGCTTATACTTTTAGAAATACAAATTCTAAATATTTGTGGGCCACACAGCAACTTGGTAATACCAGCGAGAGAATGGCATTAAACGCTGATTTTACATTACAATCGCCGGTATTTGATTTTACAAATGTTGCGTTCCCGTATCTTGAGTTTGATCTTATTTCATTGTTTCATAATGGATATGACGGATTAATTCTTGAATATTCTGAAGATAATCAAAACTGGAAAAAAATTACAGGTATCGATTATCCTTCTACTTTACATCACAATGATCAGGGTGTATTATCAGGACCATGGTTTACCGGAATTAACAATGATTTTGAAAAGAAACCAATTGGTGTTCGTTTAACTGAACTTGCAGGTAAAAAAGGAGCTGTTCGTTTCCGTGTTGCCACAGATGATTATAACGATGGATTTTTAGGAGCTTTTATTGATAATATCCATGTAGAGGAGGCGCCTTATGATTTAGTACTTTTAGCTGCAAGTATAGATGCTGGTGGTTGTAAAATTGACAATCATAATGCATCAGTAACAACTAAAATCATCAATAATTTTGCGACAAAAGCAGAGCAGGTTAATGTTGCCGTACAAATTCTTGATAATTTAAAAAATGAAGTCTATTCAAAAACAGAAAAAGTATCATTAGTTTTTGCCAAGTTTAGAGATACCATAACATATACTATTCCGAATATTGATTTAAAAAACATTGGTGATAATACTATTAAAGTTTCTGTTTTTCCTGATGATGTGACTAAGGATATAAGACCAGAAGATAATTCGTATACTTTTAATTACGATAACTGGAATAATGAAGATATGAAAATAGCTTCGCTTCCTTATCTTATGGATTTTGAAGATCTAAACGGATATAAAGGATGGAGAACTTCTGAAAACAAAGGCGCTGCAGGCTGGAAACTGGGGACAGATTTAGATTTAAGATCTCCAAGTTTTTACTTAACAGAGCATACAAAATTTATGGCGAGTAACGATGATATTTGTAGTTGTGATTCTTCAAATGACATGTTAACGTCTCCTGTTTTAGATTTGAGCAATTATAAAGAAGCACACTTAACATTTGATGGCTTTGGAGATGGAGCAGGACTTTCAGACGGATATGTGAACGTAAGTACAGATGGCGGTAAAACCTGGGATACGGTTTTTAAAATGTATTACATTAATAACTGGATCGAATATCATGTAGATTTAACACCGTATGCAGGAAAACCTTGTGTTTTGGTAGCATTCAAACATGATGATAATGGCTTATATGCCGATGGTTTTGCTGTGGATAATATCAAAATCACAGAGAAATCAGAATATTTGCAGTTGTCTAATCTAAGTGTACCTGAAATTATTTATGAAGATGCACCTTCTCACCAGTTTTTTGTAGCAGCAAGAAATGTATTTTACAAAAAAGTAGAAAAAGCTTCGATTGAATATCAAATTACCCAAAATGGCAAAGCTGTTGGTGAGCCAATTGTATTAGAACGAAATGATCAGATCCTGCAATACCAGACAATTGTTTATACACTAGATGGTTTTCCGCAATTGCCAGCAGGAAATTATGAAGTTACTGTAAAAATAATAACAAACGGTCAGGCCAAAGATCAGGCAGCAACGCTTACAAAATCATTTCAGGTTGTTGCAAAGGCACTACAATTAGATGCTGAAAACTTTTCAAATGTAGCCCAGGGTTCAATATTTGGATCAAAAGGATATGCATCCAATGAAAGTGATGATAATTATCCGTGGAGAGCTGTGACTGCCCCTGATAATACGAATCTAACGCTTCCTAAAAAAGATCATACAGGAGATGCTGCAGCAACGATGCTTTACAATCAGCTTGAGTATTATGCTGTTAAAGGAGAGTTAGTTTCGCCAATGTATAAGTTAGCTGCAAATGCGACTTCTTTAGAATTTTATTACGGAATGCAAAGCAATTATATCAATTCTCTTAGCATTGATATTAAAACGACTGGAGGCGAATGGACTGAGATCTGGAGAGATTCTAAACAAGGAACTTATTCCGATACAGAATGGAAAAAAGGCGCAGTAAACCTAACTAAATATGCAGGGAAATCTGTAATGTTGCGATTTACACATGCAAAAGAAGGTGGATTCTCTTATATGGTTTTAGATGATTTAAAAATAATCAGCGAACCGGTTTTAGATGTATCGGTGCAAATATTGTCACCAAAAGATATCTGTGGCGGATCTGAGTTTAAAGTGAAACTGACTAATGAAGGACAAATTGCAATTCCGGCAAACAGTATTCAATTAGACTTAGAATATATCAACACAGATGAAGCTATTTCAGAATCTATTGAAGCAGAAATTCCGTTGGGTGAAAGCATAGAATATATTTTCAAGAAGCAACCTAAACTGGATACAAGTGGAGATTCTCATGTATTTAATGTTATCGCGAAATTGGAAAATGATGGTATCCCACAAAACAATGAAATAACAAATTATATCTATCAGGGAGTTACATCAGATTTTAAAATATTTGACAAGCCGGAAATTCATGTATCTGCAGGTAAAAGCTTATATGTGGATGCCCAGACTAATTTTAATGCCGGAAAATTAAAAGTTGCTTCATACAAATGGAAAACAGGGGAAGTTTCTAGTGGCATTGAAATAAGTAAGACGGGAGATTATGAAGTAAGCGTGGTGACGAAAAATGGATGTACACTTACAGAAACCTTAAAGGTAATCTTTGATACTTTCGAATCAGATTTAGTAAGTGGAGATGTTTGTGGACCTGAAGTTGTTTTATCTCCGGGAGATTACGCATCATACGAATGGTTTGACGGTTCAACAGATCCAACTTATACTACTACAGAAAGTGGCGATTATTTTGTAACTGTTTTTAATGAAAATGGAATTGGACAAACATTCAGTACTACTATTGCCATTACGGAAAATAGTATTGTACCGGAAATACAAGTTATGGGTGACAAAAAATTAACTTCTTCAGTGGATGGAACTTCTTATCAATGGTTTTTAAATGACAGACCAATACCAAATGCAACCGAAAAATCGATAATCACAGTTTGGGAAGGAAATTACAGCCTTCAGATAACCAACAGTAATGGTTGTAATAGTATTTCGGCACCATTTGATTCAAAAGGAATGTTGATGGGGAAAATAACAAATTCTTTCAGAGTGTTCCCTAATCCGGCTGTTGATACTGTAAACATCTTCTTAGCAGATAAAATTGAAGGAGAAACACAAATCAAAATTTTTGCAATGGATGGTAAAGAAGCGTGGAGTAAAACGTATACAAGTATTCCATCAGATATAAATGTAAGTACATTAAATCCTGGAGTTTATGTTTTAGACTGCCATGTACAAGGCAAAAAATATACAGCAAAAATTATTAAGAAGTAACAAATTACAGGTAGAACATAGCAACTCTCACTTTTGAGAGTTGCTATTCTTAAAACGAATAAACAATGAAAAAAACTATAATAATTTTATGCACACTATTTTTGAGTGCGAGTGCCATTGCTCAGCACCAAAAAGTCAAATTGGGAATAAAGGCAGGTTTGAATCTTGCTACGCTTACTTTTGATGAAAGCGAATTAGATTCATCAAGCAAAGCCGGATTTACGGCAGGAGTTATGATCGAAATTCCAATGACGAAAAAATTTTCCCTTCAACCTGAAATCTTGTATAGTCAGCAAGGAACAAAAACTTCCTTTTCAGATTCTGATGTTACAAATTCAAATTATGAAAGCACTATTAAACTGAATTATTTGAACATTCCTGTAATGCTAAAATATTACGTAATAGAAGGTTTAAGCGTTCAGGCCGGACCTCAGATCGGGATACTTTTAAAAGCAAATAACAAGTATAAGGATAACTTTTTAGGTTATGACAATCAGGAAAGTTTCGATTTAAAAGAGTATTCAAGCGGAATAGATACTTCTGTAAATGTTGGATTGGGGTATCAATTTAAAGATAAATTTTATACAGACTTAAGATATAATATTTCTTATTCAAATGTATTTAAAGACGGAGATACAAATCATTTCATTGATAATGATATGAAAAACAGAGTTCTCCAAATAACGATTGGTTATTTTTTTAAGTAGTCATTTATTTCATCCATTTATTAATTTTAAGGAGCGGCCTCAATTTGAGACCGCTTCTTTTTTTATTAGACTTTCATTACAATCGAATAATACAAAAGTGTAATGGGAATATTAGACAACAGAATTAAAATTTTAACCGCAATATCCTTTCTATATTCCGGTAAGGAAATAAACTTGTCAATAAGATGAAATAACATTATGGCATTAAGAACTATTGCCGAAACAACAAATGGAAAGGCAATAATTAAAACATTAGAACTAGCATTTGTAACAATATAAAGCACAAATAAAATCGTGCTGACAATAAAACTGCCAATTGCCAATTCAGTTGATTGTTTTTCTTCAAAAGGTTCATCAGTTGTTTTCATAATTTAGATATTAAATGTTTTTTGAATTGATTCAACAGGTACAGAAAGCATCTTTGAGAAATCCAGATAATGGAAGGGAAGTGCTCGTTTTCCTTTTTTATATTGCTGCAAAAAGTACTTTATCTGAGTGATGTAAAAAGGAGTTCCGGATATAATAACAACATATAAATACAAACTTTTCTTTCCGTTTCCCAAAAGATAATATTGCATTCCGATTTCATTGGCAACCGAAATTCCGGTGTTCGTTAAAACATGAATAACATCGTGATCTTCCAGTTTGGGCTGCATATCAAAATGATTTTTATTGAGAAAATCCCCTAATCCAAAACCAAGAGAATCTTTAGGATATTGCAGCAATTCGTATTTATCAATTTCCCACGGAATACTTTTTTTAAAATACTTTTGATATGGTTTTCTAGACCATTCATACATTTTCTCTATAAGATAATCTTTCATATAATAAAATTAAAAGTTCTTTGAATTTCAAAGTAAATTAAGAAATAAAAAAGCCAATTTTTAAATCAGCTTTTTAGATTTTAGTACGTATCGATTACTGTTTTTAATAATTTTGAATCTGCAAGGTTAGAAGGCGAGACTACTTTTTCATCAAGCGGAATCTCATTTCCATATCTTTCCTTTAATATTTTTTGCACTCTTTCATCCTTCAAATTAAAATCCTTTAATTGTTGTAACGGACATAATTCAATATTGGCTCCTGCTTTGTAAATTTTCCAAACCAATTCAGAACAATAAATTCGATTATCGGTCCATTCAAAATAAGCATCATATTGTTTACCGTTAAATTGCTGACCATAATCTTTCATTTTTTGTAATGTTGTTGAGGTCAGAACTTTTTCAGCGTTTTTCAATCTTTTAACCAGATATTTGTTTTCTTTTCCATGAGAGATCCATTCGTCCAAAAGTGTAATTTTAACTGGCTGAACAGCTTCATAAACAAATTGTCTGTCGTTTATAAAAAACACGATTCCGCAATGCGAAAATTTAGAATTAGTAGCAATTCGCACCGCTTCACATTGTTTAGATTCAGAAGTTTGAAAAATAATATCACCATCCTGAATTTTATTAAGCAGCGTATTTTGTGGTTTTGTTCCAGAAAACGGATTATTTGGAAAAACCTTCACGGCAACAAATAAAGCACAGCAAAAGCTGAGTAAAAATGTAACGACTGGAAAAAGATATCTTGATTTTTTCATGATCTAATTTTAAGCTCTAAAAGTAATAATTTTTGTGTTTTGCATTTGTTTATTTTTTGCTAACTAAAAACAAATAAAAAGTACTTTGTAATGCAAAGTAAATAATAAAAAAAATAGCTACCAAATAAATGATAGCTATTTTTTAAATATTTTTTTAAGAAATATTAGATTCTGAAAATTCCTCCAACAGCAATAATCCTTTGAAAGAATAAAAAGTGCTGCGAAGCTTTATCTTCATTGCTTACCGTAGTTCTAATATCATGCATGTCGATGTAACCACCTTTTAGCTCGCCTTGCAAGTAAAAATACTTGTAAAAAGTAAAGTTGATTCCGGCTTTTGCAGAGAATCCAAAACCGGAAACGTGAAAATCATCGTGACGTTCTTTTCCTAAAAGAGTTGTATTCGTTTTAGGATATAAAACTCCTCCGCCTAAACCTTCAGTTAAGTTAATCTGAACCTTATCTATATTTGGCAAACCAAACCATTTCGAAATATCGTCATGTCTGGAAACCTCACTATTAATATAGTTCAGACCATCTGTATGTTCGTACATTAAAAAAGCAGTATTAGTATCCGGATTACCACCTTCTGCAGCACCACCTTGAGACATATCTACAGGTGTATTATTGTAAACTCCGTTGTGAATAGATCCGGGCTGATCAGCAGGTAAATTAATATTACCCGTAACATTTGCCGTTTGATTCTGCGTCATCACATATTTCATGTGATCCCAACCAATAGAAACGCTATAATGATCGTTAATAAAATACCCCATTCTAAAATTAGTTTGAGGAATCGTCATGTTTGCCGGATTTACATAATCAATATGATATCCTTTTGGTTTATCATGCGCTTTCATGTCTGCTACCGTAAAGTTGTAATCTTTACCTCTAAAGTTTACATCAGATTTTGTGTAGCTATCTCTGTTTCCTCCCCAGGAAACAAAGAATTTTCCTTTGTTATGTGCTGTATATCTTTCTACTGCTATTTCTTCCTGAGCAAATGTGTTTAATGAAATACACATCAGAAAGAAAAATAAAATTTTTGTTTTCAATGAAATAATATTAAAATTAGAATGAATTAACTGTTTTTCTAATGGCAACCAACTTAGTCATTAAACCTTCAAAATAGTCTAAATGCAGCATATTAGCGCCATCGCTTTTTGCATTAGCAGGGTCAAAGTGAGTTTCGATAAAAATACCGTCAACGCCCACAGCAATACCCGCTTTGGCAACAGTTTCAATCATATCAGGTCTTCCGCCCGTAACACCGGCAGTTTGGTTAGGTTGCTGTAACGAGTGCGTTACATCAAGAACCGTTGTCGCATATTGTTGCATAGTAGGGATTCCTCTATAATCAACAATCATGTCCTGGTAACCAAACATAGTACCACGATCCGTAACTATAACATTCTCATTATTACAGTCTAACACTTTTTGCACAGCATGTTTCATGCTTTCCGGACTCATAAATTGTCCTTTTTTCAGGTTCACCACTTTTCCGGTATTTGCAGCAGCCACAACAAGGTCAGTCTGACGTACTAAGAAAGCAGGAATCTGCAAAACATCAACATATTGCGCAGCCATATCAGCATCTTCATTCGTGTGAATATCTGTTACAGTTGGAATATGAAAAGTTTCAGAAACTTTTCTTAAAATTTTTAATGCTTTTTCGTCACCAATTCCCGAAAAACTATCAATTCTGGAACGGTTGGCTTTTTTAAATGATCCTTTAAATACATAAGGAATCTGAAGTTTGTCGGTAATACCAACTAATTTTTCAGCAATTCTGAGAGCCATTTCTTCTCCTTCAATAGCGCAAGGTCCCGCCAATAAAAAGAAATTCCCACTATCAGTATGCTTAATTTGTGGAATATGTTGTATGTTCATAATATGATTTTTTGACAGTGCAAAGGTAGTCATGATTTATCAATACGAGATGAAGATTTAAGATTATTTTAAGAAGCTAATCCTGCTATCCGCTACAATCTTTTTCTCTAAACCCTTTTTTTCTTGGTCTTTGCAGGAGCTTCCTCCGGTCGCTCTGCAAAAACCAGAAAAAACAGGCTTTCTCAAAAAAGGATTTTCGCTGCTATCAGGGCTAAAACTCTTGTGGAATTATAGGATTTCATGAGAAATTATTCCGTAAAATAACTTCTAATTATACCTTCAAATTAAATTCTGTTTCCAAAATAGTATCCAGTTGATCATCCTCAAAAGTGATAATTTCAGCAATTCCGTTTACCACTGATTTTAAGGAATTTTTAGATAATATTTTTTTACCCAAAGGATTTTGTAAAACCACAATTAGCTTCTGGGTAAAAACCGACTCCGGATGCGAGTAATTGAAATAATTGGCAGGCTTAAAATCGATCCATCTTTGCGGAGTCAAATCAAACGAGTACAAATTAGTCCATTCCTGCCCAGTTTGTATTTGCAGTAAATATTCGTCTTCCTCTGTTTTAACCAAAGTAAAAGTATCAGAACCATGCTGAATCTCAGTTCCAATTTCACTCAGTTTTAAAGGTTCTCTAATACTGTTTCCGCCAAATCCAAGATCAATCAGATATTCTTCATTTTCGATTGTCGCAATTATTGCCAAATGCGTTTTAGTATTCGGAGCAGGATTAACCAACGGACGAACTGCAATATAATAATGCGGAAGACCAATTTCCTGAAGCATCAACGAAAATATGCCATTAATTTGATAACAATATCCGCCACGATTTTTAGTTACAATCTGAGTTACAATATCATCACCAAGTAAAGAAATAGCTTTCCCGGCCTGAACATCAATATTTTCAAAAGGCACACTAAATATTTGACTTTGCATCAATTTTTTTATGCCTTCTAAATTCAATTTAATTTCTCCCTGAAAATTGATTCTCTTTAAATATTGCTGTAAATCAAAACTTGAAGCTTCAATTTTATACTTATTTTTTAATTGTTCCATTTTAATTTTTTTGCATTTTTCAATACAATCAAAATTAAGGCATTTATGGAAGGAAAGATTTAATTTAACTTATTTTTCAGGGATTTTTAAAGTAAGCATTTCTATAAGTTTATAAAAAACTTAATCATTTTCAATTCCTTTTCTCTTTAAAAGAGTTTTAACAACACTATGTAAAACATTGGTATTCCAATCGTTTAAATAACTATAACCTCGGTTTACATTTATTGGATCATCTTTAGAGTAAATCGCAAAATAGGTAACATAATTTTTTATTCTGACTTGATCCCAGGAAATATATTCATTTTTAGGTTTCAGTGAAGCAGTACTAAGAATTTTTAAGCCATTTTTTGTAAGAGTTACTTGTCCAATTTTGATTTCTTCTCCTGCTTCATGTCTCTGAATATAGTTGGTTGCTATTTCACTAAAATATAGCTCCCATAAAGAGGTTAAAATTTCATTACACAGTTTATGATATTCATTTTTCTTTCTGCCAAAATAAGTTTTAAAATTAATCTTAATAATTTGATTATCATGATTACGAATTGATATAACATATTCTCGTCCAAAAACAAATTTATATCTCATCCATTTTACCCCAAAATTATATTCGGCAATTTCATTTTTTTGAAAAGTTGTAAAAGAATCCTTTTTTAAATCTTTGCTGTCAAATTTTAATTCATTTTTAGTTAAAATTAATTTTCTGGGATAATTATCGGTTATTCCTCGTCGAATGATAAACTCCTTTATATGCATGAATGTTTTATTAATTATTTATAGTTTTTTATTCTCAGAAGCTTTAAAATATAATCTGATTGATCTTTATTATATTTTGATTGGTTTTCTTCAACTGATAAAACTTTAAATTTTTCTACTAACTTATTTTGATTACATAATTCTAAAATCAAGTCATTTTTAGAATTATAAGTTTTTAATTTAATCCAATCTTTAGGTTTAGTTACCTTTTGGTTAGGAGGTTCGTTGCAATAGTCAGCATCACCAATTATTAAAGCATTTTCTTTATAGAAATTCCAATTGATTATTTTGCAGTAATTTCTATTATAACTTTTGGCATTTCTAAAGATAATAGTATCCTTTTTAAAGTAATTATCATTTGAATTATCAGTAAACCAAGGATTAGAATTGATTTGAATTATTCCTTTTTTATCCTGAATAATTGTTTTTCTAAATATTTTAAATAATTCTTTTTCCTTAATTTTTATATCTTGAGAATAAGAAATTTGAAATATCAATAATAGAAGAAAAAATAGTTTGTTTATCATTTTTTTATAATTTTAGTATATAATAGTACAAAGAAAACCTGTCCTATAAAAAATAAAATATTTACTAAAATACTAACATAAACCACCGCTTTAATTAGTGATAAAAAGCTTTCAGAACTATAAAACATTCTAAAAAACTCATATATATTCAATTTTACAATTAAAATTGCTGGAATGGTCAGGAAAAAATGAATTAGAAATTTTTTTAAATTTATTTCTTTTTCAATTTTAGATAGCTTCCAATAATAAAATGAAATGGCACCAAGAATTAAAAACTTAAATAGATTTGAAATTATTCTTGCCGGAAAAATAGTAGTATGCCAACCGGGAATTATTGAATTTATAAAATCAGAATCAAAACTGAGAATAAAAATATAATAAGGAAATATGATTACAGTCAAAACTGCAAAAATTATAAAGGCTATTTTAGTTTTGACCATTAAAAAGACTCATTTTTTTGATTAGTTTTCGTGTTTTCTACTCTTTCTTCAAACTCAATCCCATCGGAACCATTAAAATTCCCTTTTCATAAATATTTAAATAAAGAATAACCGGCTTTTTTTGTCCTGCCCATTTTAATTCATAAACATTTAAAAATCCCGCCCCCATATCGCTTCTTTTAGTTGGGAAAGGGCAACAGGTTTCTAATCGGGTATAAGTGATTTTTTCACCATTTGGTCCGGCTAAGGCATTTAAAAAACGCATTTCATTTAAAGCTTCGTCTCTGGTGTTTCTGTAAAAAATATTAACAGGGTAATCAGGATCGTAACCGTATTTTTTGTCCTTGCTAAAAAGAGTAATTACAAAAGTATTATCTTTCTTTAAAACTAAGTCAGGCGCATTATCATCTACATTTTTCAAAGTCGATTTTGTACTTATACACGAAGTTACAGAAATTAGTAAAACAATAAAAAGCGCTATTTTTTTCATGGTTATTGATATTAGTCGTACAAATGTAAAAGGTTTTTATGCCACAAATTTCACGAATTTCGGTAAATTTCAATTCATTTAAAAATTAATTATTGAGATGCAGATTAAAAAAATAAAATCTGCAAAATCTGCGTGAAAATAAATTACCTATCCGTTTTTTTAGGATTCAGTTTTAATATACCATCTACAAGCAGATATTGTGCCAGAAGATACGTCAGCATAATCATAAAAGCACTTTTTTCTATTGGAGCATGAAATTTATCCATAGCCAGAATACTATCAGAAAGTACAAAAATAACTGCTCCCGCAAAAGCATATTTATTTCCGGGTTTAGACCAGGTTAAAAAGCCATTAAAAGCAAATAAAACCATCGTACAAATCACGAATGCATAAACGATAACCGGAATTTTTAAGTCACCTAAAGTAGGTAATAAAACCCAAAGCATTCCTATTAAATAAACAGCAATGATACCACATCCGATTCTAAAAACGATATTGTTTCTGGTTTGAATATGTTCTTGCTTATTGAAAAGCGTACAATACATGATGTGAGAAATTAGAAAAGAAACTAATCCTAAAATAAAATAGATTTCGGCGATATCGGCAAATAACAAAATAACATCGCCAATCCATGAAAATGCCAGCGCTGCCAAAAGCGTATTTCGTGATGGAAATCTTTTATAGGCATAAACCGCAAATCCCAATAACGGAATTAAAACAGGCTTTAAATATAAATCTAAAGACTCATTTCCCGAAAGTAAAATAAGGAGATAAATACAGCTAACGATAAGATAAATTTTGAAAAATAAAGTGTGCTTCATGGTAATGCTAAAAATTGGTTAGTAGAGGTGGAGTAGTTTTAAAATCGACAGTGACAAAATAAATTGTGGCTAGAAATGAAAAACTCAAATAACTGAAAATGATATAATTTGCAAAAGAAAAAACCTGATTTAGCCCAAACCAATCTCCATAATAAAGTATAATCGCAATCGCAATTATAAAGCGTAATCCCTCCCAAAAAATGGCATATTTACTTTTATCCATCAACTCTGAATAGCTATAAATAGTAACCAAAATAAAAAAGCCATAAATAAAGATGTTAGGCAAACCAATTTTAGCAATATTATCAAACAAATAAGTGACAAATAATAGCGTAATAAGCATTTGAGCAACCGACCAATAAATCAGCTTTTGAGAATTTTGTGTACCATATTTTTCAAAATCGTAAACATTTTCAATTTTGTGTACCGGATATTTTTCTTCAAAATGCTCTGGTCGCCAGCCGGTTGGTTTAAACCAGATAGTGAATTTATCTTCCCAGTTTTCGGCACGCCATGCATCTTTTATCAATAAAGTAAGATGCTGAAAATTAATTTTAATCGGATTCCAGGTTTGTGCAGGTCTTGTAATGCCAAAAACAGGCGGAACATCATCTAATTCAGCTTGAAAAGTACCAAAAAGTTTATCCCAGAAAATAAAAATCTGCGAATGGTTTTTGTCTAAATATTCCGGATTTATGGCATGGTGGACACGATGATGAGATGGCGTAACCAAAATGTATTCTATAAAACCCATTTTTTTAATGTGTTTGGTATGATACCAAAATTGTAAAAATAAATGTAATGGCAGCGTAATCGCAATTACGGTAGCCGGAACGCCCAATAAAGCAGCCGGAATCAATAAAAAAGTAAACAAATTAACCAAGCTCGCAATAGGCTGGCGCAAAGCACAGGCTAAATTAAACTCTTCACTGCTATGATGAATGGCATGTTTGTTCCAAAGAAAATTAATTTGATGGGCTAATCTGTGACTCCAATATCCGTAAAAATCAATAACGAAAAAGGCAATACAATAAGACAAAACGGAAGCTTCAAGATGAAAAACGGCAATTTTAGAAACCAGCCATTCATAAGAAATAAAGGTCAGGCTTAAACCCAAAACATCCTTAACAGAATTGGTAATTCCGGAGCTAATACTTGATACGCTGTCAATTAAAGGTGCAGTGTCTTCTTTTTTATAGATGCCGTATATTTTTTCGAATATAATTAAAACTAAAAAAATAGGCGTAGCGATAATTAATATCTTTCCATATTCTTCCATAAAAAAAATGTTATAAAATATTCAAATATAGAATATTTTATAACAATTTTTAAATTATTCGTAATTAAACAATCTCAGCGCTCAATCCGGCTTCTAAAAGTTGTGTACATTGTGGTTTAAGTTTGTCCAGCGGACCTGTTTTTACGGTGCATTTTCCGTTGTAATGTACAATTAACGAGCATTGTTCTGCTTGTTCCGGTGTATGATTACAAACACGCATCAAAGTATCTATAACATGATCAAAAGTGTTTACATCGTCGTTATAAACAATGATTTCGTTATTAAAACCCGTCGCTTCTTTCTCGCGAACTCTTTCTCTTACTTTTTCTTTAGTACTCATGTTTTTTAGGTTTTTGTACTGTTGTAATTACTAACTAATTTACGTATTTTAATGAAACCCAGTTGTTTCTTTGAAACTTTTTAACATAAGTCAATCCTTTTTCAGTGCAGGAAGCATCGATAAAAGGAATATCTTCTTCATAAAAACCGCTAAAAAGTATAATGCCTTTTGGGTTTAAAGAATCAACATAAGTTTGCATATCGTTTAGCAAAATATTACGGTTGATATTGGCAATAATCAAATCGTATTTTTTTCCCGCCAATAAAGTGGCGTCGCCTTCATAAACGGTAATATGTTTGCAATTATTGCGTTCCGCATTTTCGATAGAATTCAAATAACACCAATTGTCAATGTCAATCGCATCAATTGGTTCAGCACCTTTCATTTCAGCCAAAATAGCTAAAATCGCAGTTCCGCAACCCATATCAAGCGTTTTCAAACCTTTCACATCCATTTCAAGTAAATGCTGAATCATCATGTGTGTCGTTTCGTGATGACCGGTTCCAAAACTCATTTTTGGTTCGATTACAATATCAAATTCGGCATTTGTTTTTTCGTGAAAAGGAGCACGAACATGGCATTTTCCGTCAACATCAATCGCTTCAAAGTTTTTTTCCCATTCTTCATTCCAGTTTACCTGATCGATTTCTTCAACGGTATATTCAATTTTAAATTCTTCAGATTCTAAAATATAAATGTCATCCAGAATATTCTCATCCCATAAATCTTTCTTTACATAAGCCGAAATTCCTGTTTCAGTTTCTGTAAAAGTTTCAAACGCTTTTTCGCCTAATTCAGCAATTAAAATTTCTGAACCCGGTTCTTTTGGTTCAATCGTAAAATGATATCCTAAATATATATTCGACATAAATAATTTTTTTGCAAAGGTAAGAATCGAAAGTTGAAGTTCTTTAAAAATAAATCAGATTCTCAGAAAGATTAATGTTAATTTTGATTTGAATTTGAATAGGTTTTAAAATATGAAGAGTATCATTTTTATTTTGCTTTTTGCTCTCTTAAATGGAGCCGGCTGCGAGAAAGAACACGAAGTTGTCAGGTCATTTTGTTATTGGAAAACCAATTTAAACTTTGAAAAAGAAGACGATTCTTTGATCAGGGAATTAAACGTAAAACATCTGTATATCCGTTTTTTTGATATTGATTGGAATCCGTATGCAAAAGAACCTCTGCCGGTTGCGACAATTCAAAATATTGGATTAAATGAAAGCAATCCGGAAATTACGCCCAGTATTTTTATAACCAATGAAGTGGTTTTACAATCTAATAAAAAACAACTGGATAGTCTCGCAGGCAGAATCGCAAAACGCGTGGAGCAAATTGGCATAAAAATGAATGAAACAAAAGCCGATAAAATTGCCAACGCCATTGTTTACCAGAAAGATTATTACAAGCAGCAAAACTATAAGCGCATCAATTATGATTCGGTAAAAGCGATTGAATTAGCGAAATTAAAAGTTGATTTTAAGGAAATTCTAATCGATTGTGACTGGACAGAAAAATCTAAAAACAATTATTTCTATTTATTGCAGCAAATCAAAAAGGGATTTCCATCTGCAAAAATTTCAGCAACCATAAGACTTTGGCAATATAAATATGCATCAAAAGCCGGAATTCCGCCAGTGGATAAAGGTTTGCTAATGTGTTACAATTTGACAAAACCCGAAGATTTTAAAACTAAAAATTCGATAGGAACCAGCGATGAATTGGCAGAATATGTTACGCACGATCAATACAAATTAAAACTCGATATTGCTTTGCCGTTGTACAGTTGGGCGGTAGTTTTTAGGGGAAATCAGTTTAAAGGAATTTTGTCAGATTATGATCAATTGCGGAATGATTCGATTAAACTGAAGAAAACATCAGACTCGAAATATGTACTGCAGGACGATGTTTTGATTGGCCAAACGTATTTGCGAAACGGAGATGAAATCAGAATTGAAAAAATTTCAGAAGATGAAATCGAGAAAATGATTTCTGTTTTAAAAGATAAAATCAAAATTGATAATCAAACGAAAGTGACGTTTTTCTCTTTTGATAAAAAATACATCAACGATTATGGAACACAAAATATATCAGGCTATTATGAAAGTTTTTAGCAGTTTACTTTTAGTTTTAAGCTTTCAGGTTTCATTTGCCTGTGGCTGGAGTGTTTCGCCGGAAACGAGCAGATTGGCTTTGTTTAAAGCACAGCGAGAAGGTTTCTTCAAACTGACACCTTTTTATTATTCAGCAGATTATTACTATTCCACCAATACAGTTTCCGGTGTCGATCAGGAATTGAATTGTTTGGAATGGAAGAAAAAATTAGGCAATACGATCGATCCAAAAGATGTTCATACAATTTTGTACGAAACAGATTCTGAACAATTTGAAAATGCTTTTAAATCTAAATCATTAAAAAAAGTATTCGAAAAAAACACGTTTATAGAGGCGTTGTTATTAACAAAAAACAAAGCGTTTTTAAACTATATTTTATTTGCTAAAAAACTGGAATACAACAGTAATAATGATGTAAAATGGGAATCCTGGGAACAAGTTGGTTATGGAAGTAAAGACCATAAACTAGCAGATTTAGAAGACTTTGAGAAGAAAATCAAAACCGCAAAAGATTCGTTTTTAAAACAGCGTTATGCTTTTTTAATGCTCAGATATAGTTTTTATGCGGAAGATAAAAATGAAGTGATTCGATTGTATGATACTTATTTTACAGAAAATAAAAACACCATTTTAGAACCTTGGGCTTTGTATTATAAGGCTTTATGTATTGATGATTTTCCTTTACAAAATTATTTATTGAGTAAAGTTTTTGCTTCTTGTGAAGAAAAATCATTTGCCGTTTTACTGCATTATAATTGGAAATTAACCGAGCAAACTTTGGCTTTAGCCCAAAATGACGAAGAACGAAGCGTAATTTTATCTATAGAAAGTTTTCGAAATCCTGCGCCGGATTTAAAAACAATTCAGGAAGTTTTTAAATTAAGTCCGAACAGTATTAATTTCAGTTTTTTGATTGGAAGAGAAGTCAACAAACTTGAAGACTGGATTTTTACACCAGAATATACAACTGATGGAACTCCTTCGGTTGTATTTGAAGGAACTAATTGGTATGGAGATTATGCTAAAGCAAAAGAGGAAAACTTCAATAAAGACATTTTATATTTAAGAGAGATAGAATATTTTTTGATTGCGATTCGCGAACAAACTTCGGGCGAGCAAAAAGATTATATTACTGCAGCAATCGCGCAGCTTTGTTTTATGGATGATCAAATTGAGTTGGGAAAAAAGTATACCAATATGATTTCTGATAAAGCCAATGCCTCCATACAAATGCAGAAAAATATTCAGTTGGCTTTGGTTTCGTTAAAACAAGATGATTTGAAAAACGAGACAGTTCAAAATCAACTTTTCAACTACTTTGATTCTGTTGAAAGTCTGGTAGAAACAGATAACGGATTATTTAAAAATCTATACAGTTTATACCGAATTGCCAGCGCAGATTTTGCAAAACAAGGCGATCGTGTTACGTCCGGATTATTAATGATGAAATCAGATCTTAAAAACGAAGGAGAATATTCGGTTTACAATAATCCTTATTTCTACGGTTATATTGGTTATTTCGACCGAAGCGCAACTGTAGAAGATGTCGATAAATTGATGGCTTTACAGCAAAAAGAAGATAAAACACCTTTTGAAAAATACCTTTGTTCTGGAACCATAGCGCCAAATATTGACTATTACAAAGATTTAAAAGGAACCATTGCCTTTAGAAATAATAATTTGGAATTGGCTTATGAAACTTTTTCAAGTATGCCAAAAGACTTTTGGGAAAAGAATTATGCTTTTGCAGATTATTTGAATGAGAATCCGTTTACGCCTAAAATCCTTCAAAAAGACAAAGAGCGAAAATTCGATTACCGTTTTAATAAAGCCGATTTTATTGCCAAATTAATTCAGTTAAAAAAGCAAAATACAGCATCGGCTAATTTGCAATTGGCGCATGCTTATTTTAATGTTTCGTATTTAGGAAATTCCTGGATGATGGTAGCATACGACTGGACATCAGGAGAATCGTATGTTGATTATGTTTACGGAGACAATACTGAAAATGAGAAATCATACCAAAAAGGCAATTATTACAGTTTAACAATGGCTAAAATGTACTATGAAAAAGCCTTGAAAATGTCTAAAAATAACAACGAAAAAGCCTTAGCCAGTTTAATGATTTTTGAATGCAATTATTACAGTCATTACGCAAATTTGGTTTCTGCGGAAGAAGAAGAAAAAAATCCATTTAAGGCAGGGAAGGAGCTGGTTAATTTTTATTCGGTTTACAAAACAACACCAACTTTTAAAAGGTACAATTGTCCGTTATTACAGGCATTTATAAATTGATTTTTTTTCACCATATAAGTGATATAAGAAAATTTAAGCTTGACTTTATATATAAGTACAAGTAGGTATATAAAAAAAGCGTTCGCACAGCGAACGCTTTTTTTATAGTAAAATCTAAAATCTAAAATCTAAAATCTAAAATCTAAAATCTAAAATCTAAAATCTAAAATCTAAAATCTAAAATCTAAAATCTAAAATCTAAAATCTAAAATCTAAAATTAGATAGCAGTAACGATAGCTAAAAAGTCTTCTGCTTTTAAGGCAGCTCCTCCAATTAAACCACCATCTACGTCTGGTTTACCGAAGATTTCTTTAGCGTTATCCGGTTTTACAGAACCACCGTATAAGATAGAAACTTCATCAGCGATTTCAGCTCCGTAAGATTTACGAACAACTTCTCTGATGAATTCGTGCATTTCCTGAGCTTGTTCCGGTGAAGCAGTTTCACCAGTTCCAATTGCCCAAACTGGCTCGTAAGCTAAAACAACTTTAGACCAGGATTCTTTTGAGATTTGAAACAATCCGTCACGCAATTGATTTTCAACAATGTTGAAATGATTTCCAGACTGACGATCTTTTAATTCTTCTCCAAAACAGAAAATAACTGTCATGTCGTGTTTCAAAGCAGTATCTACTTTGTTAGCGATTAATGCATCAGTTTCGTGAAAAATAGCACGGCGCTCAGAGTGACCAAGAATTACGGTGTTTACACCAATACTAGTTAACATATCAGCAGAAATCTCTCCTGTAAAAGCACCGCCTTCAGCCTGGTGAACGTTTTGTGCAGCAACACCAATAGTTGTGTTTTTTACTTTTGCAGCAGCAGCTTGTAAGTTTACAAATGTTGGAGCAACAATTACCTGAGCAGTAGTTTGAGCTGGTATTTTAGTAATTAATTCGTTTAATAATTCTTCAGTTTGTCCTGCGTTTTTATGCATTTTCCAGTTTCCTGCAACAATCTTTTTTCTCATTTTGGTAGTTTTTATTTAATCTTTTGTTTTTTGTATTTGTGGAATTTAAAACCAATTATTTTGCTTTTAAACCTTGCAATGTTTCATTGATTTTATCAAAATCAGTTTCAATTGCTCTGTATAAAACAATTTTACCTGTTTTATCAACTATAATATATCTCGGAATCCAGTCTAAGTCAATTGCTTTTCCAAAAACACCTTTCATACCGTCGTTCATCATAAAATGATCGCCTTTTAATTCGTGTTTTTCAATTCCTGCTTTCCATTTGTCAGCCGTTTTATCAGCCGAAAGAAACAAGTAAGAAACGTCAGGGTTATTGGCTTGTAATTCTTTTAATTTTGGCATTGCTTTTACACAATCGCCGCACCATGAAGCCCAAACTTCGATAACCAAAGTTTTACCTTTGTATTTTTTTAAAATGTTTTTGAAAGAAGTCTGACTTCCATCAAGAGTTAATAGTTTTTCAGATAAAGCCTCTTTAGAAAAACTTGTTTTCTGAGCTTGTGTGCATGAAAAAGTAATAAATGCAAAAAGAACTAAAGCTATTTGTTTCATATTATAATTAAAGTTTTAAAATATTATGAATTGCTTTTCTGCAAATGAATCTGCAAATTCAGATCAGGGCAATTTCATATATTAAGGTTCCCAACAAAGTTAATCAAACAAATCGAATGCCAAATGGAGATTAACAAAATTTGAAGAGTCGTTTATTTTATCACAAAACAGGAAATTTCGGTTAAAAAAAGGGGTATGAAATCGTAATAGTTGGCCTGAAAAAGTTCTTTTTTAATGTAATTTGGACAAAAACCGAATTCTTATCAAAGCAAAAAATATTGTTTTTACTTTTTAGTACAATAAAAACCTTCAAAAAAACGCTTCTATTTTACTTTTTTGGTACTATAAAGACACAAAAAAAAGAGCATATAATTATGCTCTTTTTATATCTCTTAAAATGAATTATTATTCTGCTGCAGTAAAAGGAATTTTATAAACTCCTGTAGTTTTGTCTAATTCAATTCCTGTCTTATTAAATTCAACAGATTTGATTCTGGTAAAATTACAATGGTTTTTACTTACTCTCTCAGCCGACACGTGCAACTCTAAAACACTTTTCCCATCATAATTTATAGAGTAATTGAATACTCCGGTTTGCCAGCCAATAGAATCAATAACAATACGATATAAATTATCGCTTTTAACGTATAAAGTTTGTATCACTTTACCTGTAGTCAAATCAACTATAATTACAGGTTTTGTCACATCAAAATCTCCGGTAGCAAATAAATTTTTACCTGTATCTTTATCTATAAATTCAAAGATAAAGCGTTCTGGAGGAGTTGTGCAATCAACGTGATTACCGTCTGCGTCACAGCCAAAAGTGGCCATTAAAAGAAATAAAAAAGATAGTTTAATTAATTGTTTCATAAAAGCGGTTTGGTTAATTAGTTATAGGGTTTAGTATTTTTTTTAATTCAGATCATAATTTCCATTTGCCCATTTTTTACTGGGTACAATCCATTCATCCAAAGCTTTGTACAAAAAGCCGTGTTTCAGGTTGGTGTTCAATTCTACTTGTTGGAAATGGTTTATTTTCAGTTTAGAAGTTTCTTTTCGTTTACTTGCATCAACGCCATAAATATCTGATTTTTCATAAATCGTCAAAATGTTTCCACAGAAATTAATATCCGGAATTTCCTGAATATCCGAATCTCTAAAACATCCAATAAAAACAAAATTGACATCAGGATTAGCAAGATAAGTCGAAACATATTGCGCAATATAACCGCCTTTTGAAGTTCCTATTACGGTAATCTTATTTGGAGAAATGCCTTTTTTAATCAATTTGTTAATTTGCGTCACTACATTTTCTGCATATCTGGCAGCATTGGTATTCTTTTTTCTTTTTTCGCTAAAAACAATAAAATTATCTTTTTTGTATGAAGCTACAATTTCATTGTATTCAGCTTTGCCATATTCAGGATGTGGGGTATTCAAGTCATTTTCTTCAACAAATTTATTATGGAAAAAGAAGATATAGCGTTGGTCTTGATTAGCTGTTTTTTCCTGACTAAAACCTATACAAACAGAAAGTATAGTGAATAAAAAAGTAAAGAAGAATCGTTGGAATTGTTTCATAAATAAGTTTGGTCTTTGGAATAGTTTTAACAAATGTAAGAAAAATAGTTTACGTTGATTTTTATAATAAAACAAAATATGAAGAAAAAAAAACGCCAATAAATCTAAGATATATTGGCGTTTTGTTATTTAATGTTATTTTTTAAATCCCATAAGCAACATCAGATAATTTCAAATCATTGATATCATTATAATGAACTTTTTGAACTACAGTGCCTTTGTGTAAAACTACAATGCTAGGATTGGCTCTCTCAACAGTTTTTAAAGCCGTTGCATCACAGAAATAGAAGTCAACATTTAAACCATATTGCTTTTTGGCTTTTGCAATTTCATCAGCTCCGGAAGCTGTCATTGCAATTACTTTGTAGCCTTTTGCTTTGGCATCTTTATTTACACTTTCTAATTTTTTCATTCCTTCCGGATTTGATAAAGTCAAATCGTACGTTACAAAAATCAGCAATTTAGGTTCTTTTAATAATTCTTCTTTGTAATCAGAATCATCTTTGGTCATTGTAAAATCGTGAATTGGCGGAACATAACCTTCTGTAATTACTTTGTCTTTTCGGTCAACAAAAGTGGCGCCTTCCGGAATATTTGCTAAATCTTTTTCGGTAAATTCTTTATCAACGCCATTTACTTTATAGATAAATGTCATTTCAACTACAGATTTTGGAGCGCCTTCCGGAATTTCCATTCCTTTTTCGATGTTTGTTCCTACTTTATAAGGACGGAAATCTTTAATAGGATTGTGATTTAAAACCCAAACTGCCATAATAATACATAATAGAACACTCGCAAAAGTTATGATATTGGTTACAGCATTTGAAAATAAAGGTTTTACTAATTTTTTGTTGATGAATAAAATCAAAATAAAGAAAAGCAATACAATATCTTTTGTGAAAGATTGCCAAGGCGTTAAATGCAAAGCGTCTCCAAAACAGCCACAATCTTTAACTACATCAAAATAAGCAGAGTAGAAGGTAAGGAAAGTAAAGAAAACGATTAAAAGTAATAAAGCCCAAATCGTCAATTTTGATTTGTAGCCAACCAAAAGCATAACTCCTAAAACGACTTCTAAAATCACTAAAAATATGGCTAATCCTAAAGCCAAAGGCTCTAAAAATGGCATATTAAAAACTGGTTCGCTAAAATATTCAGCCAGTTTATAAGAGAATCCAACCGGATCATTCAGTTTAATTAATCCTGAAATAATAAATAATACGCCGACAAATAATCTTGAAAATTGAGTAATGATGTTTTTCATGGTTTTATGTTTTTTTTCGCCACGAATTTCACGAATTGTCACAAATTAATTCGTGTTGATTCGTGAAATTCGTGGCTAAATTTTTATTTCAATGGGTCTAGTATCAATGCAAAAACAGAATAATTAATCATATCCTGATAATTAGCGTCAATGCCTTCAGAAACTAAAGTTTTTCCTTTATTATCTTCAATTTGCTTTACGCGAAGTAATTTTTGCAGAATCAAATCTGTCAATGAACTTACGCGCATGTCACGCCAGGCTTCGCCGTAATCGTGGTTTTTGGCTTCCATTAACTCTTTGGTTAACTTAACTTTAGCGTCGTATAATTCGGTTGCTTTTTCTACATCCAGATCAGGCTGTTCTACAACACCCAATTCCAGCTGAATCAAAGCCATGATTGAATAATTGATGATTCCGATAAATTCTCCTTTTTCATCTTCATCCACTTTACGGATTTCATTTTCCTGTAAACTTCTGATTCTTTGTGCTTTTATGAATATCTGATCTGTCAGTGAAGGCAATCTTAAAATGCGCCATGCACTACCATAATCTTTCATTTTATTGATAAAGAGAGTTCGGCAAACCGTAATTACATTATCAAATTCAAGGGAAGTATTCTTCATTTATTGCTGTATATTTGCTAAAATTTCTTCAAAAATAGGCATAATATTAAAGAGTTTCAAGTTTCGGGTTTTCTTTGTTTCAAGTTTTTTCTAAACAAAATGTTAATGCCAATAACTTGAAACTGCAAAAACAATATAATAAGGTTTCAAGTTTCAGGTTTCAAGTTGATGCAGATTGCGCAAGTTCAAGAACCTGAAACTTGAAACAAATTAAAACTTAAACGAAATGTTGATTAATTGTAAAGGCCAACTTATTGATTTGTCGATTCCTAAAGTAATGGGAATTCTGAATGTAACGCCAAATTCCTTTTTTGACGGAGGGAAATATAAGAACGAAGCCGAGATTATTTCGCAGGTAGATAAAATGTTATCTGAAGGCGCGACATTTATTGATATTGGTGCCTATTCAAGTAAACCAAGTGCAGAATTTGTCTCGGAACAAGAAGAAATTGACCGAATTGTTCCTGCAATTGAATTGATTTTAAGACATTTTCCTAACGCTTTATTATCAATTGATACTTTTAGAGCCGAAGTTGCAAAAGCAAGTATAGAAAGCGGTGCAGCAATTATAAATGATATTGCAGCAGGAGAATTAGACGATAAAATGTTTGATGTAATTGCGCAATATAATGTGCCGTATATTATGATGCACATGCGTGGAAATCCGCAAACGATGCAAAGTTTGACGCACTACGATGATATTGTAAAAGAAATGCTTTTCTATTTTTCTGAAAAAGTAAATAAAGCGAGAAGTCTCGGAATCAATGATTTAATTTTAGATCCCGGTTTTGGATTTGCGAAAACAACAGATCAGAATTATGAGGTTTTGCAAAAAATGGAACTTTTCAATTTATTGGAATTGCCTGTTTTAGCAGGCGTTTCGAGAAAATCCATGATTTACAAAACTCTAGGAATCACGCCACAAGAAGCCTTAAACGGAACAACGTTTCTAAATACAATCGCTTTGACGAAAGGTGCCAAAATCCTGCGTGTTCATGATGTAAAAGAAGCAATGGAATGTGTTACTTTGTTTGAAAAAATGAATATATAATAGCAAAACTCGTTTAGTTTATCGTTCCTCGGAATGACAATATTTGTGCTTACTTTGGGATGGATTTTAATCCATTCTTTTCGTTCGGAATGACAAATATTGTGTTTAAAAAATAATAACCATATGAAATACTTTACCTTAATTATTGCTTTTCTTCTTTTTTCCTGCGCAACTAAGGAAGATGTTTTACTTCCAAAATCAAATACTTCTATTGTAAAAGACGTTCAGGATCTTTCGCCGATTTATATCTTTTTCAAAACAGAAGGAAAAGATACTATCGCTGATGTTAATCGAAAAAACAGCATCATTTCAACCAATTGGATTTTCAATATTGACAAGCGTTTGCCGTTAAAATTAGTGATTCCGGAAGTAATGAAACTCCAGGAAAAGAAGCGTGCCGAAAAGGCCCATAAAAATGAGAAAGCCGAAAATTATTATTCTTACGCGGATTCTGTTGGAAAGAATTTAGCCTTTTTGCCTTTCACGAAAGTGTATTATGCAATGGAAAAACCAACAAATGGTGACTTAGTAATTACTTTTAAGAAAGGAAGTAACACTGTTTTGGTAAATAGTGAAGAAACTAAAAAAGAAGAAACCTTAGAACATATTGCCCGAATAGCATTTTTTGTAAAGCCAAAAGTATATTTGTTGTTCGATAAAAATATGAGCTATCAGGAATACATTGAAAATAAAATTGAATTCAGAAAATTAGATTCTTATAACGACGAAATTCCAAAAGAATTCATCTTCTAAAACTGAATACTAAAAACTGCGACTGAATACTTCCTTACTGATGATGATAAGGTTCATTTCTTAAAATCGTAAATCCGCGATACAATTGTTCGATAAAAAACAACCGAACCATTTGGTGCGAAAACGTCATTAGCGAAAGCGAAATTTTCCCTTGCGCTTTGCTGTAAACCGTATCCGAAAATCCGTAAGGACCGCCAATTACAAAAACAAGGGTTTTGATTCCCGAGTTCATTTTCTTTTGTAATTCTTCAGAAAAACCAACGCTGGAGAAGTTTTTTCCGTTTTCATCCAATAAAATTAATTGGTCGGTTGGTGTTAATTTCGACAGAATCAATTCGCCTTCTTTTTCCTTTTGCTGGTTTTCAGATAAATTCTTTACGTTTTTGATATCGGGAATAGTCTCCAAATCAAATTTGATATAAAAAGACAAGCGTTTGGTATAATCGTCAATCAGAGTCTGAAGCGATTTATTATCGGTTTTGCCAATGGCGATAAGTTTTATATTCATTAGTTATTCTTTTTTGCCACGAATTTCACGAATTAGCGCGAATTAAAAATTAAAAAAACTGTGTTAATCTGCTAAATCTGCGGGACTTAGTTTCTCTCGCAGATTTGGCAGATTTAGCAGATTTTTTTTAAATACTCTGCGTTAATCCGCTTTAATCTGTTTTAATCTGCGTGCAATTTACGACCAGATTATCGATTTAGTTTTTAGAAAATTTAGCTTCAAAAGTTTTAAATCTTGAATCTAAATCTTTCAATATTTGCTTTTTTACCGATGCGTCTAGAATAAAACTGTAATTGATGCTGTTGTAAACATATTGTTTTATTGTAGCGTATGAAACATCAGGATATCTTTTGGCTAACAAAACATATTGTTCCGTCATATTGGTTCTTAAAATTCCGGCATCGTCTGTACTGATTACGATTGGGACATTAAATTCCTTATAAAGTGTAAACGGATGTCTGTTTTCTTTTACCTTCAAAATGAATTCGTTACTAGTTAAATTGATCTCAATTGGAATATTATTTTTTGACATATATTTCAATAAATCATACGAATTTGCTTCGTAAGCAATATCAACACCGTGACCAATTCTGTTTGCTCCTGCAATATAAATAGCATCGTTTATATGCCAGGTTAAATCTTCCGGCTGAACCAAACCTAAAGTCAATTCACCCGCGTGAAGCGTATATTTTACATCCGGATATTTTGAGTGACAGTATTTAAACATCACCATGTGAAGCCAATAATCTTTCATAGAATTTTCGCCATGTTCCGGCGAAACGATGTTTACACCTGCGACCAATTTACTGTCGTTTGCAGAAATAAAAGCGATTGTCAGATTTTTGAATAAATCAACCGGATCCATAAAACGGAGCACAAAATTTTGATAACGCATTGTAAAACGATCGTCATCAATTTTTAAGTCTTTGTGCAGTTTTGCTATGAAATTGGCATTGAAATCTGCAGCGTATTTTTTAGCATCTTTTTGTTGAAGGACTTTATACAATTCGTCTAAAAGTTTTAAAACTGCTTTTTCATCTTTCTGAGTTGCTGCCTGACGCAATTTTGAATTGAAATCAGTTAAATCGGCAACATTCATATCACACGGAATTGTTGATAATTGTGTTTCAATGTAAGATACATTTTCCGCAATGGCACGTTTTTTCAATTCCAGCATTCCTTCTGCAAAATGACCTGCAATAGTGGGTTCAAATTTTTGAAAAGAGTCAAAGAATAAATCATCAGAAGGTACAGAACCGTTATAATCTTTAGCCGACCAGGTTTGCATGACTTGTTGTTCGTATTGAGCCAGTTTTCCGTTATTTTTTAGCGAAGAAAAAGTTTCCCAGTTTCCTTTGGCAGGTTTGGTTTTAGAAACTTCCATATTATCAAGATTCAAATAAAAATCTTCTGCAATAGCTCTTTCCAAAAGAGGTTCTGCATAAACTGATCCTGAAAAATGATGGTGTAAATCGCCGCCTTTTGGCATTTGTTGAAAGAAAGCTGTTAAGAGAGCTTCGTTATTTCTGATTTTTTCTAAATAATTTTCAGCCGTTTGAGAAAAGCCGATTTGCGCTATGAAAAAAAAGAAAAGTGTAATTATCCTTGACATACTCTAAGTTTAAATTACATGCAAATATACAGGTTTTGGAGGAGATTTAAAAATTTGTTTTTTTTTAAAGGTGCAAAGGTTCAGAGGTGCAAAGGAACAAAGTTTACAAGAATTATTAAAATAAAAAAGACGCACTGTTGTGCGTCTCTACAATAAAACCTTTGAACCTTTGTTCCTTTGTAGCTATGAACCTCAAGAAAACAATACATCACGAATTTCTTCCGTTTTGTCAAAAACGCTTTTTGCAAAAGGACAAAGCGGAATAATTTTCAGGTTATTATTTCTGGCATAATCTACGGTTGCCATTAGGAGTTTTTTGCCAACGCCTTTTCCGCCGAATTCATCACTTACTTCGGTATGATCGATGATGAATTTAGAATCTCCGGCCCAGGTATACGTCATTTTTCCGGCTTCTTTTCCGTCTTCTGTGGCTTCAAAATGGCCTCTTTTTATATCGTTTATTTGTTGAATTTCCATGATAATTATATTAATGTAGTTTTGATTTCAATTGCGTGCGTTAATGTTTTATGGATTGGACAACTGTTGGCAATGGTTTCCAATCGTTGTCTTTGTGTATCGTCAATCTCGCCAATTACTTCAATTTTTCGGGTAAATAAAGATACATTTCGTTCTGAATCTCTTTCAAAATCAATTTTGACATCAATTTCAGAAACATTCCATTGTTTACGATTGATATACATTCGCAGCGTAATTACGGTGCAGGAAGCAAGTGATGCTGCCAAAAGTTCTGTTGGATTTAGTCCTAAATTTTTACCGCCCAATTCCTGAGGTTCATCAGAAATTAAAACATTTTCGCTGGCTGATGTGATTTCCGTTCGATACAAACGGGTATCTATTTTTGCTGAAATGGTATCCATATTTATTTAATTCTAGGTTCAGGTAATGGCACAAATTCAGTTTCGCCCGGAACTTTCGGGAAAGTTTGTTCTGTCCAGTCTTTTTTTGCTTTTTCGATTAGGTTTTTATCCGAAGAAACAAAATTCCAAAAGATAAAATGCTCTTCAGGAAATGCTTGTCCGCCAAAAATATAAACGGTTGAGTTTTCGGCTAATTCAAACTCACATAAAGTACTGTCGTTTGTAATTAAAATTTGTTTCGGATCATAAACGTGTTCACCGCTTTTAATGCTTCCTTCCAAAATATACAATCCGCTTTCGCCGAATAAATCTTTACCAATATTGATTTTCTTCGCCTGGGTACTTTTAATTTCAATAAAATACAGCGGACTATAAACCGGAACGGGTGATTTTTTGCCAAAAGCTTCTCCGGCAATTAATTTATAAGAAACGCCGTCTTCTTCCCAACTCGGAATATCATCAGCTTCGACATGCGCAAAATTTGGATCCATTTGCTCTAATTCTTTTGGAAGAGCCACCCAAATCTGCAAACCGTGAAGCATTTTATCAGAATGTCTTAAATATTCCGGTGTTCTTTCAGAGTGAACGATTCCTTTTCCGGCCGTCATCCAGTTTACGGCACCTGGTTTTATTTCTAATTCCGTTCCTAAACTATCACGGTGCATAATGCTTCCTTCAAACAAAAAAGTCAAAGTTGAAAGTCCGATATGCGGATGCGGCGGAACATCCATATTTTCGTATTGATTTAAATGTGCCGGTCCCATATGATCGATAAATACAAATGGTCCAACAGCTCTTTTTTCACGGAAAGGCAATAATCTGCCCACCATAAAATTGCCAATATTGGCAGCGCGTTCTTCGATGATTAAACTAATATTTGACATGTTCTTTGTTTTGGTTGAAGCAAAATTATACTTGTAGCGACAATCTTCGGCTTAATTTAGATTAAGAAAATTTGTTTTTGATTTTTTGAAATATAAAAATAAGGAATTAAACACATAGAAACATAGATTTTACTGTTCTATAAATAAGAATATAAAAAGAAACTAAGTTTCTTACACATAGCTATGTTTTCTAAAATGAGTAAAACGTCTTTTAACGTCTTTTAAACCTATCTTTCTATGTGTTAAGATTACATATAGGCAAAAAAGGACGTTTGTACAAACGTCCTTTTTTATTAGTATTCCAATATTTTTAAAATTTCATTTTCTGAATTCTTACTGCATTTAATATCGCAAGCAGCGCAACGCCAACATCTGCAAAAACAGCTTCCCACATTGTTGCCAAACCTCCGGCACCCAATATTAATACAACCGCTTTTACAACAAATGCAAGACCAATATTCTGCCAGACAATTTGTTTTGTTTTTTTACCGATATTTATAGCAGTAAAAATTTTTGTGGGCTGATCATTTTGAATTACGATATCGGCAGTTTCAATTGTAGCGTCACTTCCCAAACCTCCCATTGCAATTCCGGCATGAGCAAGCGCCACAACCGGGGCATCGTTTACACCATCGCCAACAAAGGCAATTTTTAAATTCTGATTCTTGAAAAAAGTAACTTTTTCGACTTTATCTTCAGGTAATAAATCTCCGTAAGCTTCATCGATATTTAGCTCTTTTGCAACAGCATTAACAACAGCACTTTTATCGCCGGAAAGCATAACTGTTTTTACATTTATTCGATGTAAACTCTGAATTGCCTGTTTAGCATCTTCCTTAATTTCATCCGCGATTAAAAAGTATCCGGCATATTTTTGATTGATGGCAATTACAATTATGGTAAACGGCGTAGCGTCGATTTCAGCATCATAATCAATATTGAATTTCTTCATTAATTTGATATTTCCTGCCAGAATTTCATTGCCATCGACTTTTCCTTTTAGTCCGTGACCGGCAATTTCTTCTACATCTGTGACAACAGCTTCTTTTTCGGCGCCATTTGCATATTCGATTATCGCAGTTCCTACGGGATGTGTTGATTTGGTTTCGAGTGCGGCTGTATATTTTACTAAATCACTTTCAGAGATTTCATTGGCAACTACTTTTTGAACTTTAAAAACTCCTTTTGTCAATGTTCCGGTTTTATCCATCACAACAATCTGAATAGCAGCCATTGTATCGAGGAAAGTAGAACCTTTAAACAGAATTCCATTTTTGCTCGCTGCACCAATTCCGCCGAAATATCCTAGCGGAATAGAAATCACTAAGGCACACGGACAGGAGATTACCAAAAACACTAATGCCCTGTAAAGCCAGTCTCTAAAAATGTAATTATCAACAAAAAAATACGGCAGAAAGCAGATGGCAATCGCGGCATAAACCACGAATGGTGTATAGATTTTGGCAAATTTTCTAATGAATAATTCAGTTGGTGCTTTTTTGGCAGTCGCATCCTGAACCATTTCCAGGATTTTAGATAATTTACTGTCTTTGTATAAAGTTGTAACTTTTACTTCGGCAACAGAATTCAGATTAATCATTCCGGCAAGGACACTTTGACCTTTGGTTTTGGTATCAGGTTTACTTTCGCCGGTTAAAGCTGCGGTATTAAACGAAGCATTATCAGATAATAATTCGCCGTCTAAACCTAGTTTTTCACCCGGTTTAAGCTGAACAATTGCACCAATCTGTACTTCTTTTGCTTTAACAATTTTCGGCTGATTATTTTCTAAAATAGTGACTTCATCGGGACGCTGGTCTAATAATGTTTTAATATTTGCCTTGGCTCTTGTAACGGCCAGTGTCTGAAAATTTTCTCCAATGGCATAAAATAACATAACGGCAACTCCTTCAGGATATTCGCCAATAGCAAAAGCACCAATTGTGGCAATTGCCATAAGTAGAAACTCAGAGAAAAAAGATCCTTTTATGGCGCTTTCCCAAGCTTCTTTGACTACTGGAAGACCAACAGGTAAATAAGCAATTGCGTACCAAATTATTCTAATCCAGCCTGTAAACCAGGTTTGTGGATAATAATTATCAAAAACAATGGCGATAATCAATAAAATAAAACTGATGATGGCCGGAGCAAATAATTGAAGCGTATTTTGATTTCCTATAGAATGATCGTGTCCGTCATGGTCGTCGTGAGTTTCATTTTCATCATGAGAACAACAGCCTGTATTTTTCTTTTTAACAGGCGTTTTTTGATCTGTTTCACAACATTTTGTATCTGAAGTATGTATCATAAATTTCTATTAATGTGTGTGTTCTCCGCCACCTTTTTGTGCGGATAATAAATAAAAAGCACCCTCTGTAACAATTTGGCTATCATCAGGAATTGAAGTTATAAATTTTACTTCGGTAAAACCCATATCTGTAGCGCCGGGAATAATTTCTATAGCGCTAAAATGTATTTCTTCAGACTCTTCAGGATTCTGTTTTGTGTTTTTTTCCACAAGATTGTTTTCCTTTATAAAGATAAAAAATTTATCGCCATTTTTAACAATGGCTCCTTTTGGTAAGGCAGGAACTGTTGCATTATTCAGATTGATGTTGGCAGAAACGTACATTCCTGAAATTAAGCCTTTTGCATCATCAGGATTGATTTTGGCATGAACGGCAACGGTTTTACTTTCGTTGGAAAACGATTTATTGATTCCGAATATTTTTCCTTTTATCGATTTATTAGATTGATTTGTAAGGATAAAATCTACTTCCTGACCGATAGAAATTGAACCCAGATCTTTTTCATATACGTTCAAATCGAGATGCATTTGGCTGTTGTCTACGACTTCGAATAAAGGGATTCCAGTTTCTGCAAATGCGCCTTTGGCAATATTAATATTTCCCACATAACCGCTTATTGGCGCAATAATAGGAATTAAGGCATTATTGCTCGATGTGCTGACATTTAAAGCTGATAATCTGTTTTTGGCAGCTTGTGCTTTTGCTCTTTCTACGGCTAATTTTGCTTTTACTTCCTGAAATGTTTTTCGCGGATTTACATTTTCATCAGACAATGTTTTCTGGCGATTATATTCTAATTGTAAATATTCGATATTGGCTGCAGCCGATTTATAATCTTCCAGCATTCCCACGACTTCGAGGTTTTGAATGGTGGCCAAAACTTTTCCTTTGTTTACGAATGTGCCTTCCAGCACAAAAATATCTTTGACTGTTCCGCCCAGTAATGTGGCGATTTTTGCTGATTTTTGTGGAGGAACTGTTGTATATCCATTTGCTTTAATAACGGTATTCAGGTTGCGGTTTTCAATTTTTCCAAATTGAATTCCCACCGTTTTAAATTGCTCCGGAGTTAAGGCGATTTCACTTTCCGTTTCTTCTTCTTCGTGCGTTTCTTCCTCTTTCTTTTGGTTGCAGGATGTGATTAGGAACATCAAAAAAGCAATAAAAAACAGGGTAGAAGTACGACTGATTGTGTTTGTTATATTTTTCATTATTTGGATATTAATTATTGGAAATTGAAGGAAACTGCAATCGAATCGCACTTTGATTATAGGTATTCAGCGTTTCGGCATATTGTTTTTTGATGTCAATGGCCTGATTTAAAAAACTGATGTACGTCCAATAGCTCATATCTCCATTTGCATAACTTTTTTGTGCCGTTGCGATGATTTGTTCTGCATATTGCAAACCTTCTGTTTTATAATATTGCAGACCTTTTTCCTGTTTTTCAAATTCATTTTTGAGTTCCTGCATTTGCAATTCTAATGAAAATTGACTTTTTTCTAATTCCAGTTCCGATTGTGCCATACTTATTTCTGCGGCTTTTGCTTTGGCTGTATTCACTCCGCCAAAAAGCGGAATTTGTAAACCGGCCGTAAAACCCTGAAATAACGCTTTGGTTTCGATAGTCTGGGCAAAATAACCAACGCCTAATTTTGGCGTTCGTTGTGCTTTAAACGTATTGACTTCTTTTTGGTAAACAGAAATTTGCTGTTGATGATAATCAGTCAGTAAATCTTTTACTTTTGATGAATTCGAGTCAGTGAGCGTAGCAAATTGCAATGGAGTAGCGGTATCAGGAATTATATTTTCTTTCGTTTGAACGAAAAACTGTAATTGTCTCTGATAAATGGCCAAATCGTATTCTAATTGTGCTTTTTGGGTTTCGATTTCCTTCATCTTTGCTTTTGCACTAATTACCTCGATATTGCCGCTTTCTCCGGTTTTGAAACGAAGTTCTGCGTTTTTGAGAAATAGGGCATAAACATCCAATAATTCTGTGTTTAATTTTTGAACAGAAACGCCATATAAATATTGGTAATACGCCAATGTTACGGCTTTTTCAATTTCATATTCAGACATTGCTTTTCGTTTTTCTGCCAGTTTCACCAATTCTTCCTGCAACTGACGATTGGCTTTGGTAATTTTTCCAACAGGGAAATATTGCTGTACAGAAACGTTGCTGTCATAATCTGCCGTATTAAATTGTCCACCCTGATATTGCACCTGCAAAGGATCTGCCTGAAAAGCTGTTTTTTTAAGTACCGTTTGCTTTTCGATTTCTTTGTTGGCAATTTTCAGGTTGATACTGTTTGATTTTGCCATTTCAATTGCTTTTTCCAAGGTTATGGGCTGATTTTGGGCAAAAGAAAAACAGCTTATCAGCAATAAAAACAGTGTTATGATTGGTTTTGTCATTGTCTTTTTTGTTTTGATTTTCTTTTCGAATAATAAATAAAGTATTGGTAAAACAATCAGCGTTAATAAAGTAGCCGAAAATAATCCGCCAATAACCACTGTTGCCAAAGGTTTTTGCACTTCGGCGCCACCGCTTGTTGATAATGCCATTGGCAGGAAACCTAAAGAAGCTACTGCAGCCGTCATTAAAACGGGACGCAATCTTGTTTTTGTACCAATTAAAACTCGTTGTAATGGATTGTTTATGCCTTCGGATTTAAGCTGATTGAAGTATGAAATCAATACGATTCCGTTTAAAACCGCAATTCCGAATAAAGCAATAAATCCAATTCCTGCCGAAATACTAAAAGGCATTCCGCGCATCCATAAGGCAAAAACGCCACCAATCGCAGAAAGCGGAATTGCAGTAAAAATTAATATAGCCTGCTTGACACTTTTAAAAGTAAAATAAAGTAAGACCATAATTAAACCCAACGCAATTGGTAATGCAACAGAAAGTCGTTTATTGGCTTCGATCAGGTTTTGAAATTGTCCGCCGTATGTGACATAATATCCTGCAGGAAGTTTGAAATTTGTGTCCAGTTTTTGCTGAATTTCTTCTACAACACTTTTTACGTCACGTCCGCGAACATTAAGTCCAATTGTGATTCTGCGTTTTCCATCTTCCCGAATTACCTGAACCGGACCTTGCTCATAATTGACAATGGCAACCTGAGAAAGCGGCACTTGCATGCCGTTTGGCAACGGAATAAATAAATTACTGACATCATTAATATCGGTTCGATTGTCTTTGTTCATTCGAACCACAATATCAAATCGTTTGTTTTCTTCGTAAATTTTTCCTGCGGCTTCTCCGGCAAAAGACGAACGCAGAATTTTATTTAAATCCTCAATATTCAAACCATACAAAGCGATTTTATCATAATCGTATTTAATGGTAATTTGAGGCAAACCGCTTACTTTATCCGCTTTTAAATCACCAACGCCTTCAATTTTATTGATTTTCTGAATTAATTCATTGGCTTTTCTTTCGAGAACATCGAGATTATCGCCAAATATTTTAATGGCAATATCACTTCGGCTTCCGGTCATTAATTCGTTAAAACGCATCTGGATGGGTTGCGAAACTTCGATATTGGCGCCGGGAATTTTCTCCATTTCCTCTTTCATTAAATGCACCAGATCTTCCCAGTTATCAGCGCTTGTCCATTCTTTTTTGTCTTTCAGCACAATAATTAGATCGCCGCTTTCTATCGGCATTGGATCTGTTGGGATTTCACCGCTTCCAATTTTAGATACTATGGTTTTTATTTCAGGAAATTTAGCTTTAAGCATTTTCTCATATTGGGTTGTTGTTTTTATCATTTGCGATAAAGAACTTCCCGTCATAATGGTGGCATTTATAGACAAATCTCCTTCTTCAATGGTTGGAATAAATTCTCCTCCCATATTTTGAAAGATGATAATAGCAACAATAAAAAACGCAAATGCAACGCCTAAAACCGCTTTCTTGAAACGTAATGCTTTCTCTAAAAAAGATGTATATGTTTTTTCAAACCAGGCCATCATTCGATCACTAAAATTTGATTTGTGTTCTGTATTTTTAGATAGAAACATCGCACTCATCATCGGCACATAAGTCAGCGATAAAACAAAAGCGCCAATAACGGCAAACCCTACGGTCATGGACATTGGTTTAAACATTTTTCCTTCGGTTCCAACCAAAGCCAAAATGGGCAGATAAACGATCAAAATGATAATTTCTCCAAATGCCGCGCTATTTCTGATTTTTGAAGCCGATGCATATACTTCTTCATCCATTTCAGATTGTGATAATTGTTTTTTGTTTTTCAGCTTCTGCAAATGATGCATGGTTGCCTCGACAATGATTACCGCGCCATCGACAATAATTCCAAAATCAATTGCTCCTAAACTCATTAAATTTCCGCTTACGCCAAAAGCATTCATTAAGATCACAGCAAAAAGCATCGCTAACGGAATCACAGAAGCGACGATTAATCCGGCACGAAGATTTCCCAGGAATAAAATCAGTACAAAAATTACGATTAGGGCTCCTTCTAGTAAGTTTTTGGTAACAGTTCCTATGGCGTTATCGACTAATTTACTTCTGTCAATAAAAGCTTCGGCAACAATACCTTCGGGAAGCATTTTATTAATCAGGATCATTTTTTCTTTCACACGTTCTACAACGGCTTTAGAGTTTTCTCCTTTCAGCATTAGTGTTAATCCGCCTACGATTTCGCCTTTTCCGTCTTTGGTTGTAGCGCCAAAACGAATGGCATTTCCTAACTGAATCGTTGCTACATCGCGAATCAAAATAGGAGTGGCGTTTCTGTTTTTAACCACAATATTGCCTATATCTTTAATTCCCGAAGCCATTCCGACACCACGGATAAAATAAGCAAACTCATCTTTTTCAATGTAGGCGCCTCCGGTATTCTGATTGTTTTTTTCGAGGGCGTCAAAAATTTCCGTAATCGTAACTCCTGCGCTGTTCAAACGGTTGGGATCAACTGCAATTTCGTATTGTTTTACGCTTCCTCCCCAGGTACTTACTTCGGCAACGCCTTTTACACCTTGCAATTGCGGAACAATAATCCAATCCTGAATGGTTCTTAAACTCGTCGCGTCGTATTTATTTTCATAGCCTTTTTTGGCATACACATCATATTGGTAAATTTCGCCAAGCCCTGTTGTAATGGGCGCTAATTCTGGTGTTCCTGCATATTTCGGAATGTTTTCTTCGGCTTCTTTCAAGCGCTGAAAAACTTGTTCGCGTGCCCAATAGGTATCGGCATCTTCTTCAAAAACAACGGTTACGACGGATAATCCAAAACGGGAAATGCTTCGAAGTTCGATTATTTTCGGAATCGTTTTTACGGCCTGTTCCAGCGGATACGTAATTAATTGCTCGACTTCCTGGCTGGCAAGTGTGGGCGCAGTGGTGATTATCTGAACCTGATTATTGGTAATATCAGGAAGTGCGTCTAGCGGTAAATTTTTAAGTGAAATACTTCCCCAGGTTATCAATACGAGGGTAAGCAGCAGTATAATGAATTTATTCTTTATACTGAATTGTATAATTTTATCTAACATTTTTTAAGATATAATGTATGAGAAATCAGGACAGAATTTGCCCTTATTTTTGTGGAAATCCCACAATACTCAAATTACCCATATCCCAAAGCGTCGGGACGGGCAAAACATTATACTAGTTGGGGCGGCTGCCAGATACTTCCGTAGAAATTAGAAACAGAAGTGGAGTAATAAGAAGATAATGGGTTTTTAATAAGTGAAGAATCGCTATTAAAAGTCCATGAAATAACGGGAGCAGCATTTAATACTTGTGCCATACAGCAATTGCAGCTGCAAAATGGCGGACAAAGATCTGATCCGGTTTCGTGAGATGGATCGTGTGACTGATCTACTATTTGGGTTGTATGCGAGTTTGTTTCGCTCGCTATCTTATCTTCACAAGGCAAAGACGAGAGGATGATTAAGTAAACCGATAATATGATGTTAATCCATTTCACGCAGTAAAAATAAAGATAAAATGCTGATGATTTTAAATAGATTGTATTTTTTTAGAGAATAATAACAAGCTTGTTTTTGCGTAATTGTTTTAACACATAGAAACATAGGTTAAAATTAAGTGTTGAAGAAATCTTAGAAAATCCAGATTTTTTCACACAGCTATGCGTTTTTATTTTAAGTGAAACGACTTTGTTGACAATCAAAACTATGTTTCTATGTGTTTAAAAAACGTTATTCAATCAATTCAAATTCTAAAGCATCACTTTCTGTACCGTTAATAATGATAGACAATTGATGCATTCCTGTATGAAAAACGCGTGTTGTGATTAATTTGAAAGATTGATTTCTTTCGACTTTAGTGATTTGATTTGGACGATAGATTTTCTCACTGATTTTAAAGACTTTTTTTGCCAGATGTCCTTTTGATTTTTTGTAATGAACGGCATATTCCAAACGAATCGTTTTGGCTTCGTTATTTTTATTGTTTAAGTGAAATTGAAACTGCAGATAATCGCCAATTTTCACCTTTGGCGTTTTGATTTCAAAGGCAGAAAGTTCAATATTAGTGCTTTCTAAACCATAATGGCTCAGGATTTCAGGATGTCCTTGTTTTAGTAAAGTTCTGCAGCCGTGTTTGATAATCGCGTCGGTTTCTTTGGTGATTCCGCGCCATTTTGCTGCAATTTCCAAGACAATTTCCGGATTGTCTTTTGCGATGTCGTTTAAGTTATTCGCAACACTACGGCGTACATATTCTGACGGATCGTTTTTTAAATTTTCTAAAATAGGAAGAATAGAAGCAGGGTCTTTTTTCAAAAACGGAATCGCCATTGCCCACGGTAATCTCGGTCGGCTTCCTTCGCTGGCTAATCTTCGAACATGATGATTTTCGTGGAGTGACCATTTTGTCATTTCTTCGATCATTTTTTCTTTGTATTTTAAAATGAAAGGTCGCACGGCAAATTCACAGCTTATAAATTGTGTGATTGATACAAAGGCTTTCGCCGAAGTTTTAAAATCGTCTAAACCGTATTTTTCGATATAATCGGCAAAAAAGATAAAGGCCAGATTTCCATCTGTAAAATTGTTTTTCTTTAAATTTTCGATGATTTTATCAATTAAAGAAACGGCTTCGGGAAAATTTTCAGGCATAAATTGGTGCAAAACTACTGTAGTATGTTTCATGCGGTCTTTCCATTCTTTTTGCGCAAAATCGCCTTCATAAATGCTTTCGATAAACTTTTGTTTATTGAATGTTGGATGCACTTCGGCGACAGCCTGACCAAATTTTTCGTAAAAAGTAACCGAATAAATGTCTTTAATTAATCCCATGATTTAGTTTGAATGAACTTCAAAGATATTTAATGTTTCCAATTAAAATTATAGATTCTACATGAAATTATAAACATATAGAAACATAGATTTTAAATTATATAGAAAAGGTATTTTTAAAAAATCCAGATTTTAACACATAGCTCAATGTATGTTGCTATGTGAATTCATGCGAAGTGAAACGCCTTTTTTTAAGCATTAAATCTATGTTTCTATGTGTTTAAAAAATAAGCGTTTTCCTTATAATTTAAATAGGCGTTTTTATTTTTAATAAATTTTTCACAGACAGTAAACTTTCAAATCCACAAAATATGTTCTACTTTAGCATTTCATAAAATTTAAGAAAAATGATTAGCGAAATACAATTTCAAACCGAATTACAATTATTGATTAGCAACGCAATTCGAGAAGATGTAGGCACGGGAGATTATAGTTCATTGGCTTGTATTCCGGATACGGCGCACGGTCAGGCTAAATTATTAGTAAAAGATCAGGGAATTATTGCCGGTGTCGCAATGGCGAAAATGATTTTTGAATTTGTAGATCCAAAGCTAAAAGTTAAGACGTATATAGAAGATGGAACACATGTAGAATATGGTGATGTTGTTTTTGAGGTTTCCGGAAGTTCTCAATCAATTCTAAAATCAGAAAGAGTTGTTTTGAATACCATGCAGCGTATGTCTGCAATTGCTACAAAAACGAATCAATATGCAGCGCTTTTGGCAGGAACGGGCGCAAAAATATTAGATACACGTAAAACAACACCAAATTTTAGAGTTGCAGAAAAGTGGGCCGTGAAAATTGGAGGCGGTGAAAACCATCGTTTTGCATTGTATGATATGGTCATGTTAAAGGATAACCACATCGATTTTGCGGGCGGAATAACTTTGGCAATCAAAAAAACCAAGGAATTTTTAAAAGCCAATAATTTAGATTTGAAAATTATTGTTGAAGCCAGAAATTTAGATGAAATCCGTGAAATTTTATTGAGTGACGGCGTTCATAGAATTTTGATCGACAACTTTAATTATGAAGATACTAAAACTGCAGTGGCTTTAATTGGCAGCAAATGCCAAACAGAATCTTCAGGAAATATCAACGAAAAAACCATTCGTGAATATGCTTTATGCGGCGTTAACTATATCTCTTCGGGAGCTTTGACGCATTCTGTTTATAATATGGATTTGAGCCTTAAGGCTTTTTAAGTTAGGAGTTGTGAGTTATAAGTTATGAGTTATAAGTTATGAGTTATAAGTTATGAGTTATAAGTTATAAGTTATGAGTTTAAAAAAAATATCCCGCCCTAAGTTTCGGGATTGGACTAAAATAAAATCTAAACTCATCAATCTAAAATCAAAAATATGTCTCAGGAGATAGAAGCTCGGCTCGAAAAAGTACCGGTAGTACGATTGATAGTCCGGTTTTTTAAGAATATAAAATTGCCTTGGCTGGAAGGTTTTTCGCTGTACGATTTGCTCGAAATGTATACACTTGGTATACTTGAAGGGGCTTTTTCGTATCATGCGAGTGCCGTTTCGTTTAGCTTTTTTATGGCTTTATTTCCCTTTGCCTTATTTATTTTAAACTTAATTCCTTTTATTCCAATTGATAATTTCCAAGCCGATTTTTTGTTGTTTGTGCAGCAAAGTGTTCCGCCAAATACGTATGACGCCATTAATAAAATCATCAGTGATATTTTAAATAATAGTCATTCCGGTTTATTATCCTCGGGATTTTTGCTTTCTATCTTTTTGATGGCAAATGGTGTAAACGGAATTTTAAGTGGTTTTGAATCGTCGAAACATGTCTTTGACAAACGCGGATTTTTTAGTCAATATCTGGTTGCATTGGCTATTTCGCTGGTAATGACCATTATATTGTTTGTAACTGTGGCTACAATTGTTGTTTTTGAGGTATTTATTCAAAAAACAATTATTCAGGATGTATTGAGTGATCGTATTCCTCTCATCATTTTGGGTCGATATTTATTTGTTTTGACAATGATTTTGGTAACATCTTCAATATTATTACGTTACGGAACAAAACAGTACAGTAAAGTACCTTTTATCAGTATTGGATCTGTTTTTACAACGGTCTTAATTGTTATATCTTCGTTCTTTTTTGGGATTTGGGTTATAAAATTCTCAAAATATAATGAACTTTATGGTTCTATTGGCACATTATTAATTCTAATGTTTTATATTTGGATAAACTGTATGATTCTGCTTTTAGGGTTTGAATTGAACGCTAGTATCAGAAAATTAAAACAAAAAAAAAATAAATAGTATGAAAAATTGGATGTTAACAATTGGGTTGTTTTTTCTAACATTAGGTACAATTCAAAGCCAAAGTGTAATTGGAAAATGGAAAACAATTGATGATGAAACGGGTGAAGCCAAGTCAGTTGTAGAGATTTATGAAAAATCAGGTAAGATATATGGTAAAGTTGTAGAGATACTTCGTGCCGATCATAAAAAGGACCTTTGCGTTAAATGCGACGGTGCAGATAAAAACAAACCAATTCTGGGTTTAGTGATTATTAACGGACTTAAAAAAGACGGTTCTGAATATAGCGGAGGAACAATTTTAGACCCTACAAACGGTAAAAAATACAAGTGTTATATAGAACTTGAATCTGCTGATAAACTAAAACTTCGCGGTTACGTGGGAATTGCTATCATGGGAAGAACACAATACTGGGTAAGAGCAAAGAATTAATTTCATAAAATAAAATGCGAAAATTAGCATCAATAGTTTTATTCTTAGTACTGTCAAATACTTTTGCGCAAACTAAGAATTCGCCATTACAAATAAGTCATCTTACGGGTGACTTTTATGTTTATAGAACGTTTCATGATTATGATGGAACCATGATGTCTGCAAACGCCATGTATCTTGTTACGAATAAAGGAGTCATATTGTTTGATGCGCCGTGGGATGAAACACAATTTCAGCCTTTATTAGATACTATTAAAGCGAGGCATAAAAAAGATGTCGTGATGTGTTTTGCAACACATTCGCATGATGACAGGTCGGCCGGTCTGGAATTTTACAGGCAAAAAGGCGTAAAAACGTATTCGGGCAAATTAACAGACGAGATTCTTAAAAAGGAAAACAAAAAAAGAGCGGAATATATAGTTCCTAATGATACTACATTTACTGTTGGTCAGCATACTTTTGAAGTATATTATCCGGGAAAAGGACATGCACCTGATAATATTGTAGTTTGGTTTGATAAAGAAAAAGTGCTTTATGGAGCCTGTTTTATAAAAAGTGCTGGGGCAAAAGATTTAGGATATATGGCAAATTCTGACGTGAAAGAATGGGAGAAATCTATTAAAAAAGTGCAGACAAAATTTAAAAATCCAATATATATTATTCCGGGTCACGAAGACTGGAAAAATACGCAATCTTTGAATCATACTTTAAAATTGGTTCAGGATTATAATGCTGCGAAAGCTTCGGGTAAATCATTAAAAAAATGATTCCTTGTTGAATTTTATTCTAATATTTTTGCCAGTAATAGCGTATTTTTGCTTAATTATAATTAAAGAATTTACATTGATGAATGTAACAGATAAAAAAATACTTCAAGGTTATTCAGGTTTATATGAAGGGCTTAGTTTTAATAATAAATGTGAACTTATTGCAAAGCTGACTAGATCTTTAAAAAGTAATAAATCAAAAAAAGATAATTTCTATAAATCGTTTGGCGCATTTGCTTCTGAAAAATCTGAAGAAGAACTTATTTCAGAAATCAAATCCAGTGGAAAATTTTAATTTGATTAATGTTCAAATCTTCTTTTCTAAATCCTATAAAATATTCACATGTTTTTTGTCGAAGTTGTTTTACCACTTTCCTTAGCCAAAACCTTTACTTATCGTATTTCTGAGGCCGAATTTCATTTCATTAAAAAAGGAATGCGGGTTGCGGTACCTTTTGGTAAAAGCAAAATTTATACAGCTCTGGTCATTGATACGCATCAAAATGAGCCGACTTTATATGATGCAAAAGAAATTCATCAAATATTAGACGAAAAACCTATTGCAACCGAAATTCAGATTAAACACTGGCTTTGGGTTGCTAATTATTATATGTGTGGCATTGGCGATGTGTATCGTGGCGCTTTTCCAAGTGGTTTATTGCTGGAAAGTGAAACTGTTATTTCACATAAAATGGATGTTGTGGTAAATGAAAGTGAACTTTCTGATGAAGAATTTTTGGTTTACGAAGCTTTACAACAACAGAGTTCTTTAAAAGTTCAGGAGATTATTGCGATTTTAAACAAGAAAAATATTTTTCCCATCCTTCAAAAAATGATGGATAAAGATATTATTGTTTTAGAAGAAGAAATTAAAGAAAGTTATAAGCCAAAATTGATTCGATATGTAAAATTGCATTCTAAATACGAATCAGATCAAGGTTTAAACGAATTGCTGGAAGTATTGAAAAATGCCAATAAACAAAAGGAAATTGTTTTGGCTTTTTTTCAATTACGTGCTTCAGAAAAGAAACCTATAACGGTAAAAAAACTTGTTGAGGTTTCTAATTCATCTTCAGTAGTTGTAAAAGCTTTAATTGATAAAGAAATTTTTGAGGAATATCTTTTACAACAAGACAGGGTTTCTTTTGATGGGAAAGCTTCAGAGAAACAATTGCAATTAAGTGCCGCGCAGGAAACGGCTTTTACAGCAATCAAACAAAATTTTGAAGAAAAAGAAGTTTGCCTGCTTCACGGTGTTACTTCAAGCGGAAAAACAGAAATATACATTAAACTAATTGAGGAATATCTGGCAACGGGAAGACAAGTTTTGTATTTGCTTCCGGAAATTGCATTGACAACACAATTGGTTTCCCGACTCAGGCTTCATTTTGGAGATAAAGTGGCTGTTTTTCATTCGAAATACAGTAATAATGAAAGGGTAGAAGTCTGGAAACAAACGCTTGAAAATGCAGATAAAGCTCAAATTATAATAGGAGCAAGGTCGTCTTTGTTTTTGCCTTTTTCTGATTTAGGATTATTAATTGTCGATGAAGAGCATGAGCAGACTTTTAAGCAAACCGATCCTGCGCCAAGATATCACGCAAGAGATGCAGCAATAGTTTTGGCGAATTTTCATAATGCCAAAGTGCTTTTAGGTTCTGCAACACCAAGTATTGAAACCTATTTTAATACACAAACGGACAAATATGGTTTGGTGACGCTTACGGAGCGTTATAATAATGTTCGAATGCCTGAAGTGCTTTTGGTTGATTTAAAAGACAAACATTTCAGAAAAAAAATGACCGGGCATTTTAGTGATCTTTTAATAGAGGAAATTGCAGAAGCGTTGTCTTTGGGCGAACAAGTGATTTTGTTTCAAAACAGACGCGGTTATTCGCCTATCATAGAATGTATGACTTGTGGTCATGTGCCGCATTGTCAGCAATGCGATGTAAGTTTGACTTTTCATAAACATAAAAATCAGTTGCGTTGCCATTATTGCGGTTATTCAATTGCAAAACCAACACATTGCCATAGCTGTTCGAGTATAGATTTAACGACGAAAGGTTTCGGAACTGAGCAAATTGAGCAAGAATTAATTTCTCTTTTTCCAAATGCAAAAACCGGAAGAATGGATCAGGATACAACGCGTGGAAAATATGGTTTCGAAAAAATTATTGATTCGTTTAAAAATCGGGAAATTGATATTTTGGTCGGAACACAAATGCTTGCCAAAGGTCTGGACTTTGATAATGTGAGTCTGGTTGGTATTATGAATGCCGATAATATGCTGCACTATCCTGATTTTAGGGCTTTTGAGCGTAGTTTTCAAATGATGACACAGGTTGCGGGAAGGGCAGGAAGATCAGAAAAACAGGGAAAAGTTGTAATTCAGACCTATAATCCAAACCATAATACGATACAGCAGGTTACAACCCATAATTATTTAGGTATGTATAAGGAACAGTTGTATGATCGTCAGATTTATAAATACCCGCCTTATTTCAGGATTATAAAACTGACTCTGAAACATCGTGATTTTGATAAATTGAAAGAAGGATCTATGTGGCTGTATCAGGTTTTGAGTCAAAATTTGAGTATGCCTGTTTTGGGTCCGGAAGAGCCGGCAATCAGCAGAATACGAAATGAATATATAAGGACTATTTTGATAAAAATTCCTCAGAACCTGCCATTAGGAGGCACAAAAAAAACTATTCAGAAAATGTTGAATAGTTTTGAGGCGGTGGCTCAATACAGAGCTATAAAGGTAGTTGTTAACGTCGATTTTTATTAAGATGGTGTAGATAATGCTCTTACCAGATCTTCTTTTTTGTTTCGGCTCAATGGGATTTTTGTAATTCCAATTTCGGCAAACTTGCTGTTGAAGCGTTCTACTTTATCAATATTAATGATATAAGATTTGTGTACACGAATAAATTTATCTTTTGATAAGTCATTTTCAAAAGATTTCATTGTAGAAAGAACCAGGTTGCTGTCATCCTCTGTTACAACTCTTACATAATCTCCAAAAGCTTCAATCCATTTGATTTTTGCGGTAAAAATTTTGAGTTTCTTTAAGTTACTTTTGATGAAAATATGTTCGCCTTCTTCTTCTTTGACATCTTTTTTTAATAAATGCATATCGATTGCCCTTTTTACAGAAGCATTAAATCGATCTACAGCGATGGGTTTTTGGAGATAATCGGTGGCGTCATAATCAAAAGCTTTTAAAGCATATTCTGCTTTAGAAGTAATAAATATAATTTGTGGTTTGGTTTTTAATCCGTCAAGGAAATCAAAACCATTTATAACAGGCATTTCTATATCAAGGAATATTAAATCTATATTATTTAAAGAAATACAACTTTTAGCTTCGATTGCGTTTGAAAAGTCGCCAATTAAATGCAAACCGGGGTGATTATTGGCTAATTTAGCAATAATCGTCCTTTGTATAGAACTATCATCTACAACAACACAGTTTAGTTTCATAACATTTAAATTTAAAAATAATCAGGATAGCAGTAGTAAATATATTATTATTTTAGTAAAAAAACTAAATTTGACCTTTATTTTTTGCGTTACAACGAATAAACGTAAAAAAGTGTTGTTTATTTAAATAGAATGGTTACTTTTGCACCCAATTTTAACAAATAAATATTGTATTTATGAATCATTATGAAACTGTTTTCATTTTAAATCCCGTTTTATCTGAGGTTCAGGTGAAGGAAACAGTAACGAAATTTGAAGAATTTCTTACTAGTAGAGGAGCTGAAATGGTATCAAAAGAGGATTGGGGTCTGAAAAAAATGGCTTACGAAATCCAAAACAAAAAAAGTGGTTTTTATCACTTATTCGAATTCAAAGTAGCTGGAGAAGTTCTAATTGCTTTTGAAACTGAATTTAGACGTGACGAAAGAGTTATGCGTTTCTTAACTGTAAGTTTAGACAAACATGCTATTTCATGGGCTGAAAGAAGAAGAGCCAAATTAAAATCTACTAAAGCTTAATTATTATGTCTACAATAGAGCAATCTGCAAAAGGAAAAAAAGACGGAGATATCAGATATTTAACGCCTTTAAACATTGAAACTAACAAAACTAAAAAGTACTGTCGTTTCAAAAAATCAGGAATCAAATATATCGATTATAAAGATGCTGATTTCTTATTGAAATTCGTTAATGAGCAAGGAAAAATTCTTCCTCGTCGTTTAACTGGAACTTCATTGAAATACCAAAGAAAAGTTTCTGTAGCTGTAAAAAGAGCACGTCACTTAGCTTTAATGCCATACGTGGCCGATTTATTAAAATAATATTAAAAGAATAGTTGTTGGTTTCCGGTAAGATGGAACCTAACTTCTCAAATAAAGGACAACAACATGGAACTTATTTTAAAACAAGACGTACAGAATCTAGGATTTAAAGATGATGTAGTTACTGTAAAAGCTGGTTACGGACGTAACTTTTTAATTCCTCAAGGTTTTGCTGCTTTAGCAACTCCTTCTGCTAAAAAAGTTTTGGCTGAAAACCTAAAACAAAGAGCTCACAAAGAAGCTAAAGTTGTTGCTGATGCAAAAGCGTTAGCTGAAACTTTAAAAGCGATTGAAATTAAACTTTTCGCAAAAGCAGGTGGTGAAAAATTATTCGGTTCAATCACGAATATTGATATCGCTGAAGCTTTAGCTAAAGGTGGACAAGTAATCGATAGAAAATTCATCACTAGCGGTATCGTTAAACGTACTGGTAAATACACTGCAAATGTGCGTTTACACAGAGATGTAATCGTTGAATTACCATACGAAATTGTTGCTGAAAAGTAATCGTTTTTTATATGATACAAAAATCCCGATGCGAATCGGGATTTTTTTGTTTAAAAGAAATAATAATTAATCAGACTTAAAGTTATTTGCGCAAAGCATCTTGCTTAAAGCATATAGCGTAAGGCATAAAGCCTAAAAAGAAAATGAAGTACGCAAGATTAACAAAAGAGCAATTTGATGAATTGCACGCAGAATTCGCTAATTTTTTAGCTACACAAACTATTGATAAGGCAGAGTGGGATTCTATTAAAATAAATAAGCCGGAAGTGGCTGAACAAGAACTGGATGTTTTCTCTGATTTAATTTGGGAAGGTGTGTTGTCAAGAGCGGAGTATTTAGAGCATTTCTCCAGGAACCATATTTTCCTGTTCAAGTGTTTTGAAAAAGATGTACAATCTATAGTTTTAAAGTCATTGGTTCCTGAAACTGATTTTCTTACCAAAGACGGATTGCAATGGTTAAGTGATAATATGTTTACAGAAAACATAGAAATGAAAGTAGGAAAAAAAGTATTTACAGAAGACAGAAATGCTTCTATTTTTGAATTGATCCAACAAGGAGCTTTTTTAAGCGATGGACAATTATTTACTCAAATTAATACTATTATCGAGTCTTAATTTTACAAAATATATTTTTTAAAAGGTAAATAATTGATCTCTAATTATTTGCCTTTTTTTTATTATTTTAACTTTCGTTTAAACTTTTATTCTTTTTTTACCCCGTATTTTTACTCGTTTTTTTTGAATAGTGTAAAGAATTCTTCTTTAGTAAATAAAATGTAGGTTTTGCTTTTCAAATTAACTTTTTTATCTGTGTCTTAATGGAATATTAACCATCAAAAGTAATATAAAACTTACTTTGTCTTTTTTTAACAAAAAATAATTAGATTTTTTTATGATGTTTATAACATTCATTTTTATGTTAAAGCTGTAGGTTTTTCTGATGTTTCGATTGTTTTTTATGACTCTTTTGCTTTTAAAATTTAAAA
>Ga0247736_10000049_pt1 | contig 74726 bp, 76 predicted proteins | sample UWRJL193509B2_FD_180935 | JGI IMG/M metagenome (GOLD analysis project Ga0247736, IMG submission 180935) | Plant litter microbial communities from Arlington Agricultural Research Station in Wisconsin, United States - UWRJ-L193-509B-2 | ecosystem: Environmental > Terrestrial > Plant litter >...
TACGCGTTACGCACCCGTGCGCCGGTCTCTATCTCCGAAGAAATATACCCCTCGACTTGCATGTGTTAAGCCTGCCGCTAGCGTTCATCCTGAGCCAGGATCAAACTCTTCATCGTATATTGTTTGTCCTGATAAATCAGAACTAATTATTATTCGACGTTTTCTCTATCGGTTCTTTTCGAATCTCTCGATTCCATTACTCTTATTCTTTTGTTTTGAGATCTCTCTCAAAACGGCTGTCAATTCAATATGTCTACGAACGTGTTTCAATTTTGTTTCGCTTGTGTTGCAAAGCGGGTGCAAAAGTAGAAAACTTATTTCAAACCGGCAAATGTTTTTTGAAGTTTTTTTTGAGAAATTTTCATTCCCTTTTTCTTCTGTTTATCTGCCAATCTTTCAATGAACTTTCCGTGTTTTGCGGGGTGCAAATGTAACATCTGTTTTCAAATCTCACAAGCTTTTTTTAAACTTTTTTTGAAAATATTTTTTCGTTTAGTTTAACTAGCTTGTCAGTATTTCAGTGAACGTCTGTCGTTGTTGCGGGTGCAAAAGTAGCACCTTTATTTACATTTACAAGCCTTTTTTTTATATAATTTCAATCTTTTTTCTAAATTGCTGGTTTAGCGTTTTTTACAACACGAAGTTTTTTTTGGGATTAGGTGGTTTTAGCGGGTTTTGGCTCTTAGGGGTGGGTTGGCCGCAAAGGCGCTAAGGCGCGAAGGTTTCTTTTTATATGGTTTTGTGGTTTCTCGCAGAGTCGCAAAGGCGCCTGGTTTTCTTCCCTGCGCTTTATTTTCTTCTGAAAACTGCTGCCCTAGCCCCGATAGAAGTGGAAATCCTTTTGCTTTTTTCTTTAAAAAGCAAAAGATTGGAACGGATAGCGGGAATAGCTCCTAATTCTTATATTACAAATCTGAAATCCAAATCCCAAATTCCAAATAATGGTGGCTTAATATTAAACCCGACAGGTTTTGAAAACCTGTCGGGTTCGCTCGCGAAAAAATTACTCTTATATATTATAGTAGAAATTTGTGCTTATATAGTATTATTAAATCGTACTTATATAAGATAGTAGAAGATGCAACACTTCAGAGCTCATGATTAAATTATCGATGTACTCTTATATATAGTACGCAAGAAATGCAGTTGGAGATAATTATTAAATATACTCTTATATATTATAGTATAAAGATGAATATATATATTGTATGTATTTCTGTAATGCGTTATATTTGCATTCACAAAATTATAAACAATGATTAAGATTACTTTACCCGATGGGTCAATTAGAGAGTTTGCTTCGGGCGTAACTCCGATGGAGGTTGCTAAGAGCATTAGTGAAGGATTTGCAAGAAATGTGATTTCTGCATCTTTTAATGGTACAACAATTGAAACCGAAACTCCATTGACGACCGACGGTAGTCTTATTTTATATACCTGGAATGATGCAGAGGGCAAAAAGGCTTTCTGGCATTCGACTTCTCACGTAATGGCTCAGGCTCTTGAGGAATTGTATCCTGGAATTAAATTAACTCTTGGACCTGCAATTGCCAATGGTTTCTATTATGATGTGGATTTTGAAGATCAGAAAATTGTTGAAGCTGATTTTAAAAAGATTGAAGACCGCGTTCTTGAAATTTCGAGAGAGAAACACGAATTTAAAATGCGTCCGGTTAGTAAAGCAGATGCTTTAGCAATGTATAAGGACAATGTTTACAAAACTGAATTGATTTCGAATCTTGAAGACGGAACTATTACGTTTTGTGATCATGCTACTTTTACTGATTTATGTCGTGGTGGACATATTCCGAATACCGGAATCATCAAGGCTTTTAAAATCATGAGCGTTGCCGGTGCTTACTGGAGAGGTGATGAGAAAAACAAACAGCTGACTCGTGTTTATGGAACTTCTTTTCCTAAACAAAAAGATTTGACTGAATATCTTGAACTTCTTGAAGAGGCAAAACGTCGTGATCACCGAAAATTAGGTAAGGAACTTGAATTGTTCGCTTTTTCTCAAAAAGTTGGACAAGGTTTACCTTTATGGTTACCTAAAGGTGCTGCACTTAGAGATCGTTTAGAGCAATTTTTGAAGAAAGCGCAAAAGAAAGCGGGATACGAACAAGTTGTTACGCCACATATTGGGCAAAAAGAACTTTATGTTACTTCTGGTCATTATGCTAAATATGGCGCTGATAGTTTTCAACCCATAAATACTCCTGCTGAAGGTGAAGAGTTTTTATTGAAACCGATGAACTGCCCTCACCACTGTGAAATTTACAATGTAAGACCTTGGTCATATAAAGATTTACCTAAGCGTTATGCTGAATTTGGTACTGTATATAGATATGAGCAATCTGGTGAATTACACGGTTTAACTCGTGTTAGAGGGTTTACTCAGGATGATGCACATATTTTTTGTACTCCGGAACAATTAGATGAAGAATTCAAAAAAGTAATTGACCTGGTACTTTATGTATTTGGTTCGTTAGGTTTTGAAAACTTTACTGCTCAAATTTCTTTGAGAGATCAGGAAAACAGAGAGAAATATATTGGTTCTGATGAAAATTGGGAGAAAGCAGAAAATGCAATTATTAATGCTGCTGCTGATAAAGGACTGAATACTGTGGTAGAATATGGCGAGGCTGCTTTTTATGGTCCGAAGCTTGACTTTATGGTTAAAGATGCTTTAGGAAGACAATGGCAATTGGGAACTATTCAGGTTGATTATAACCTTCCGGAACGTTTTGAATTGACTTACAAAGGTGCTGATAATGAATTACATCGCCCAGTTATGATTCACAGAGCTCCTTTTGGATCTATGGAACGTTTTATCGCAATTTTACTAGAACACACTGCAGGAAATTTCCCACTTTGGCTAATGCCTGAGCAAGCTATAATCTTGTCTTTGAGCGAGAAATACGAAATTTATGCTAAAAAAGTTTTAGATTTGCTAGAAAATCACGAAATTCGCGCCCTAATTGACAACCGAAACGAGACAATTGGTAAGAAAATTAGAGATGCTGAAATGCAAAAAATACCATTTATGCTAATTGTTGGTGAGGAAGAAGAGAAAAACGGAACTATTTCTATTCGTCGTCACGGTCAAGAAGGAAAAGGGAATATTACAGTTACAATTGATGAATTTGTCGCTATTGTAAACGAAGAAATAAAAAAGACATTAAAAGTTTTTACAGTTTAACTTAAATTATAAAGTCATAGCAATAAGAAGCAACAGAGGTTACCAACCTCGAGTAGAAAAAAAGGATGCACACAGAATAAATAATAATATTCGTGGTGTACAAGAAGTAAGATTAGTGGGCGAAAACATCGAACCAGGTGTATTTAAGCTTGCAGAAGCTTTACGTTTAGCAGATCAGTTCGAATTGGATTTGGTTGAGATTTCTCCAAATGCTGAGCCGCCGGTTTGTAAAATCATGGATTACAAGAAATTTGTTTACGAACAAAAGAAACGTGATAAAGTTTTAAAAGCTAAGTCTACGCAAGTTGTCGTAAAAGAAATCCGTTTTGGACCTCAGACTGATGAGCATGATTACGAATTTAAAAGAAAAAATGCTGAAAAGTTCCTTAAAGAAGGTGCTAAATTAAAAGCATTCGTTTTCTTTAAAGGACGTTCTATCATCTACAAAGATCAAGGGCAGATTTTATTACTTCGTTTAGCTACGGATTTAGAAGAACATGGTAAAGTTGAAGCGATGCCGGTTTTAGAAGGTAAGAGAATGATTATGTTCATTGCTCCGAAAAAGAAGAAATAGTTATCAGTTTAAAGTCTCAGTTATCAGCTCGAAATCTGAGACTTTAAAATTGAAACGAAAATATAAGTAAGTAAGAATAAATTAAAACACTAGGAAAAATGCCTAAAATGAAAACAAAATCTAGCGCCAAGAAACGTTTCAAAGTTACTGGTTCTGGAAAAATTAAAAGAAAGCATGCTTTTAAAAGTCACATCTTGACTAAAAAATCTAAAAAACGTAAATTGGCTTTGACACACTCAGCGCTAGTTCACTCAACAGATATGAAAAGCATCAAACAACAATTAAGAATTATCTAATAATTCTTTAGGTTAAAAAAATATTTATTATAACCTTGGAGTATGGCTTTCAAGTTCCTTTGATTCAATTCAGGACGCCTGCTACAAAAACACATTAAAATTATGCCAAGATCGGTAAATTCAGTTGCTAAAAGAGCAAGAAGAAAAAAAATAATGAAGCAAGCCAAAGGTTTCTTTGGTAGACGTAAAAACGTTTGGACAGTTGCTAAGAACGCGGTAGAGAAAGCGATGAGCTACGCTTACCGTGACAGAAAACAGAATAAAAGAAATTTCCGTGCTTTATGGATTCAACGTATCAACGCTGGAGCTAGATTAGAAGGAATGTCTTATTCTCAATTCATGGGGAAAGTTAAAGCTAACGGAATCGAATTGAACCGTAAAGTTCTTGCAGATTTAGCTATGAACCACCCAGAAGCTTTCAAAGCAATACTTAATAAAGTAAAATAAACGTTTTATAAACTCAATTTAGATTACTTACTTATCATAGAAAAACCATTCGTTAACGCGAATGGTTTTTTGTTTTTATAAAGTTATATAATCACATTTTTTAGAAATGAATTTTAAAAGTACATTTGTATTATATAACTGTATCTACATGTACGAAGCACTTTTTCATCATATAGAAAAATTCATAACTCTGGAACCTTCCGAGATTACTACTTTAGAATCGTGTTTAAATCTTTCGACAATAAAAAAGAAAGAACATGTATTAAAAGAAGGTCAGGTTTGTAATACTATGTATTTTATAGTTAAAGGCTGTATGAGACAATATATTATCAATTCGAAAGGCAGTGAACAAACGCTTCAATTTGGTATCGAGAATTGGTGGATTACTGACCTTTTAAGTTATCACAATCATATTCCTTCCCATTTTTATATTCAGGCCGTAGAGAACTCAGAAGTAATTGCTATTGAGAAACCGGTGCTTGAAACCTTATTGCTTGAAATCCCAAAATTAGAACGTTACTTTAGAATCGTTTCTCAAAAATCTTTTGGTGCCATGCAAATGCGGATTAAATTTCTCTTTACGATGTCTGCAGAAGAACGATATCATCATTTTAATGATCATTTCCCTAAGTTTGTACAGCGTGTTCCGCAATACATGATTGCTTCTTACTTAGATTTTTCTGCTGAATTTATGAGTAAGATTAGAGCTGGAAAAGTATAAATTTCATTTCTTGAAGTAGTTCAAGTTTTTTAAAGTACAGATACAGGAACTTTGTATCAAACTTTTAAAAATATACAAAATGACACCAAGAATTATTATCCCAACAGTTGCTCCACAAGCTTACCAGGCTATGATGAATTTAGAAAAATACATTTCTACAACTTCATTAACTCCAGTCCATAAAGAATTGATTAAAATTCGCGCTTCGCAAATAAATGGCTGTGCTTATTGTATCAACATGCATACTGCAGATGCCAGAAAGTATGGCGTTACCGAACAACGTATTTACTTATTAAGTGCCTGGCGCGAAGCTGATGTTTATACCGAAGAAGAAAAAGCTATTTTGGCCTTAACGGAAGAAGTTACTTTAATAAGCAATCATGTTTCTGAAGAAACTTATCAAAATGCTGCCAATTTATTTGACGAAAAATATCTTGCTGAAATCATTATGATGATCATCACTATTAATGCATGGAACCGCATAGGAGTTACTACAGGAATGAGAGCCGTATAATTTTATAAAGATAAATTTTACAACAATTTAAATATGACAAGCCCTCGTGTACGAGGGCTTGTCTGTATATGCCTGTAAATGAGAAACTGAATTTTCTAATTTTAAAAAAAAGCTAAAAACAGGTATTTATACGTGCTTCCAGCAATTAGAATTCTATATTTTTGGCGCATGAAACCACAAAGAATACATTTCTGTCTCTATATAACGTTTGCTTTAATTGTCATTATTTTCTCTTGCCAGAAAAATGACAATGACCGTAATGCGTTTCAGAAACCTGAAAGAGAAGTAGAAAAATTTATTGCTTTTGGTGATCAATTTTATAAAGAAGAAAAATTTGATAGTGCTTTCTATTACTATAATGAAGCAAAATTAGTAGCGGATCCAAAAACTGATACAAAAAAGATTGCTTTTGCACTTTTGAAAATGTCTGAAATACAACAAGACAATAGCGACTTCATTGGCAGTGAAGCAACCGCAACAGAAGCAATTAAATACTTAAACAAAGTCAATGATCCCGAGTACACATGGACTATATATCGCATTCTGGGTATAAATTATTTCAATACTTATGATTTTGATAACTCAATTCTTTATTACCAAAAAGCTTACCGTTTAAAAACTAACAAAAAGCAAAAGATCGCAATGCAAAATAACATTGCATTAGTGTTTCGTGAGCAAAAGAAATATAAGGAAGCGATCAAAATATTCGAGGCTCTCTTAAACGAAAAAGAAATCACCAGCAATCCATTATTGCTTGCTAAAGTTTTGGACAATTTAGGTTCTTGTTACACTTTGGATAACAATTCAAATGCGCTAAATTTTTTAAAGCAAGGGCTTGAAATTAAATTGAAATTGAAAAATGAATTGGGTTTAGGAATGAGTTATAAGCATTTATCGCAATATTATGACAACAAAAATCCGGAACTCTCTAAGAAATATGCTCTATTAGCTTATGAAAATTATACTAAAGCAAATTGTATCGACGATCGACTACACTCTTTAGAATTGATAATTAAAAATAGTAATGGTCCTGAATTAAAGAAAAGTTCTATAACATATGTTTCACTAATAGACAGCATTTTTGAAGTTAGACAAAAGGCAAAAAATGAGTTCGCCAGAATTAAATATGATTCCAAAAGACAAAGAGATGAAAATCTAAAATTGAAGGCTTACAAAACTGAAAATGAATTACAATTAGAAAGACAAAAAAATCGCAATATTGTCTCGTACATTATTATTGCATTCAGTCTTGGCTTAATTCTGGTTCTTTATTTTTACCTGACTTCAAGAGCTAATAAAGATAAGATTGAAGCAACTTATCAAAGTGAAACACGTATTTCAAAAAAATTACATGATGAGCTTGCTAATGATATTTACCATACTATGGCTTTTGCCGAAAATAAAAACCTTTCATTAATCGAAAATAAAGAGCAGTTATTAAATCATCTGGATGCTATCTATTCAAGAACAAGAGATATTTCTAAAGAAAACAGTCCGATTATAACGACAGAAAATTACATTTTTTATTTAAAAGAAATGATTTCAGGATTTGATACCTGCCATATAAATCTTTTAATTACTGGTCTTGATACTATCCCGTGGAATGATATTGAAAGAAATAAAAAAATTGCGGTTTACAGAGTATTACAGGAATTACTGGTAAATATGAAAAAACACAGCCATGCAACATTGGTTGGAATTACTTTTAAGAACACAAATAAAAATATTCATATTAATTATACTGATAACGGAATAGGTGTGAAAACGAACAATATCACTTTCAAAAATGGATTGTATAATGCCGAAAGCAGAATTCACGCTATAAAAGGTAAAATCAATATAGATACTAAATCAGAAACAGGATTTAAGGTGCAGTTTAATTTTCCAATCTAATTTTTAGTTTACTATCGATTGGCAGAAATAATACAAGAATTAATGATCAAACATTTTTATAAAAAAACTTTCAAAATGTGGAAAACCGTACTAAAATCAGAAATCAAACTATTACTTTTGACAACAATTCTGACAAAGTAAATAAATTAAGTTTTCTATTTTCTTATAATTCCCTTATGTTTAAAAAAGTTTTAGTTGCTGAAGATTTGGATAGTATCAGCATTACTGTGATTCAGGTACTTGAAGATCTCAAAATACCTTTTATTGACCATGTCAAATATTGTGATGATGCCTTAATAAAAATAAAAAAAGGAATAATCGATAATCAGCCCTATGATTTACTTATAAGTGATTTATCATTTAAAGCAGATCATCGTGAGATAAACCTTTCCAGTGGAGAAGAATTAATTGGTGCTGTAAATGAGTTTCAGCCTTCCATAAAAAAAATTGTGTTTTCAATTGAAGATAAATCCTATCGAATAAAATCACTTTTTAACGATTATGGAATTAATGCTTATGTCACTAAAGGCCGAAACAGTATAAGTGAATTAAAAAAAGCAGTAGAAAGAGCATACAAAAATGAAGAAAAGATTCTTTCATCTGATTTGGCTTTTAATTTTAATGATAAAACTCTAATTGAAATTGAGTCATACGATATTTCAATTTTAAAATTATTGGCTCAGGGATATACTTTAGAAAACATATCTAACGAATTTAAAGTTTCTGCAATAGCTCCAAACGGCACCAGCAGTCTCGAAAAAAGAATTAATAAATTAAAAATATATTTTAAAGCTAATAATAATGTTCATCTCATTGCTCTTGCAAAAGATTTTGGCCTTGTTTAACTTTTAATGTGTTTTATGGTTTCCCGTAAGGAAATGATTTTTTATAGAGATAAATTTGCTACAAATCTATTACCTACAGATGAAACCAATTGTTAAGAACAGCTCCAAAAAAATTCAATATCAAAAATTTATTACTAAACTATATACTACCAAAAATAAAATAATAATGAAAACAATGATACTCTGTCTTTTTCTATCGATAAGTTTTGCCTTTGTTTCAGAAAAAACGGGATGGCTGGAAATTGACTGGAAAATGATTTTTATACCAGCGCTTTTAGTATTACAAATCATCATCATTTCGACGGCTTTAAAAAACCGATATAAAAAACATTAGATTTTTTTTTTTGCAATCTGAACAACACTTAAAGCGAGAAAAAAGCTTTTTAAAATTTAGAATATTGAATAATTAGTTGAATTTTGAAATACTTATATTTGATATTTTAAATCCTACATGAAAAATTTTCTAAGCCTTTTTATTTTATTCTTCACACTTCATTCATTTTCTCAGGTAAAAATTGTATCCTGGAATATAGAAAATTTCGGTAAGTCAAAGACAAATTCTCATTTAAACTTTATTGCCAATACTGTACGCAATTTTGATATTATAGCAATTCAGGAAGTTGTTGCGGGTTATGGCGGCGCAAACGCAGTTGCTCAATTGACAGACATTTTAAACGAAAAAGGATCAAAGTGGGATTATAGCATTAGCAATCCTACAAGCGGAGACAGCTATAAAAAAGAAAGATATGCTTATATCTGGAAAACCTCAAAAGCAAAACTTAAAGGCACTTGGCTAGAGAAAAAATACAATGCAGAAATAGATCGAGAACCTTACTTTGCTACTTTCGAAATTGATAAAAAAATAATCACGCTAGTCAACTTTCACGCTATTACCAAAAAGAAACAACCTGAAACAGAAATCAAATATTTTAAGTTTTTACCACAGGAGTATCCTACTCTTAAATTGGTTTTTATCGGAGATTTTAATTGCCCTGAATCACATACTGTTTTTAATCCTTTAAAAAAGATGGGCTTCTCCCCTGTTCTGGAAAAACAAAAAACCACATTAAAACAAAAATGTAACGGCGATAACTGCCTGGCATCAGAATTTGACAATATTTTTTATAAAAAAAGCAATTTACGCTATATTAATTCTGGTGTAATTCCCTTTTATAAAACATTTGATTCTTTAAAAGAAGCCCGAAAGATATCAGATCATATTCCTATTTGGTTTGAATTTTCCTTAAACTAGTTATGTTTTCAATTTTTTCTTTTTAGCCGCCGGAAACAAGACGTTGTTTAAAATTAATCTATAACCCGGAGAATTGGGGTGTAAATCTAAAACTGTAGGCGGATCACCAACCTGATGTTGAAAATCTTCAGGATCATGTCCACCAAAAAAAGTAAACATTCCTTTTCCTTTTTCTCCGTGAATATATCTTGCTTCACCATTTAATTCACAAGTTCCCATTACTAAAACGCTTGATTTTACTAATGCTGAATCAAAAGAAGTAGTTTGTCCCATAAAACCTTTTACAAGTTGGGTATGATTTTGACATAACATACTTGGAATTGGGTCCCATTTTGCAGAGAATTCCATTAAAGAAAAATAATCTTTTTCCATTGGAATTTTGCGCTTTAAAGTCATATCGATGTCTGAGAATTCATATTGCTCCGGACGTCTTTCCAAGGTAAAGTTTTTAAAAGCAAATGAATTTCCGTAATTCAATTTTGATTGATAATTTGGTTCGCTCGCATCACCGTCAAACATAGCTTCACAAATATCTACCCCATCAGCGGCAAGTGCTATATCAAAACTATCTGTTGCAGAACACATTGCAAACATAAATCCTCCTCCAATAACAAAATCCCTAATTTTTTTTGCCACTGCTCCTTTTTCCTGTGACACTTTAGAATATCCTAATTTTGCTGCTAAAGCTTCTGCATCTTTCTTTTGATCAATGTACCAGGGCGTGTTTTTGTACGCTGCATAAAATTTTCCGTATTGTCCTGTAAAATCTTCGTGATGCAGATGCAGCCAATCATAAAGTAACAATTGATCACTTAAAACTTCTTCATCATAAATTGGCGTAAAGGGAATTTCGGCGTAGGTTAAAACTAAAGTCACGGCATCATCCCAAGGCTGTTTTCCTTTTGGAGTATAAACTGCAATTTTTGGTGCTTTTTCAAGAATTACAGATTCCATATTTTGAGCAGGACTCGAAATATCATTTAAGATTGAAGCCTCCTCACTATCTGAAAGTACTTCAAAACTTACTCCGCGAATCTGACATTCTTTTCGAATTTCGGCTACATCAGGAAGCAAAAAAGAGCCTCCTCTATAATTGAGTAACCAGCTGGCTTTGTAATCTTTACTTAAACACCAATAGGTTATTCCATATGCTTTCAGGTGGTTTTGCTGTGTTGTTTCATCCATCGGTATTAAGATAAATGATGCTTTTACATTTAACGAAAAAAGGAATATAAAGATGTAGACTAAACTTTTACGCATTATAAAATTATTTTAGTAAAGATATAAAGGAAGAATTAAAAAACACAATCGTGTGAGTTAATTAACTATGGTAAGAGAGAGATAAGAAAAAGTACAATTAAAAACAAATTTTACAAAAACACGTAAAAACACGTGTTTTGTACAGATACTTTCTTACTAAATTTGTTTACCAAAATAACCAATTAACTAAATTAATGAAAAATTTAACCATGAAATTTAATGAGAGCAAGAATGAAGCTAAAGGCTTGAGCATTTTACAAAAAATAGGCATTTGTTTACTTGTAATGACTATAATTGTATATTACGTATTATCAATTCAGTTTTTAGCAAGTTAATTTAAAGAGTTAAAACTGCAATTTCGTTTTGAATAGCATAAACAACTAATCCTGCAATGTTTCTGGATTCAGTTTTAAGTAATAAATTATTACGATGTCCTTCCACAGTTCTTGGACTTAAAAAAAGATGATCTGCTATTTCTGTAGTTGTTTTTTGCTGACAAATAAGTTGAAGGATTTCTATTTCACGAGGGGATAGAAAACCGGTTTCTAAATTGCCTTTTGAGTTTTTTGAAGAAATTATAGTTTCCTGGATGGTTTTTAAAACTATCTGACTATAATAAAAACCTTTTTTAGCTACTTCGTTAACTGTATGAATTAAATCTTTTGGGGTTGTATTTTTTATTAAATAAGCAACAGCCCCTACCTGAATCATATTGGCAACAAATGATTTTGTATCATAACTGGTTAAGGCAATTATTTTGATGTCAGGAAAAGATTTACGAATAATTTTTGTGGCTTCAACACCATTAAGGACCGGCATTTTCAAATCCATGATAATAATATGCGGTTTTGACTCGCTGCTAATTAATTTGGAAATAAGTTCTTCCCCATTTGAAGCTTCAAAAATAATTTCAATATTATCTTCTTTTTGTAATAAAAAAGAAATTCCTTTCCGAAATAAAACTTCGTCATCAACTAAAGCAATTTTAATAGCGCTACTCATTTTATTATGTATTTGGTCTTTGGAATTTCGAAATTACAAAATATGCTTCAAAAAATACGAAAAAACACCTTATTTTATTGATTAAAAATAGGTATAAATCTTAAAAACTATTCTAAAAAGTAAATGTCACGGCAATACCATCGTTAATTTGAGAATTTATTTCGATTGTTCCTTTCAAAAAAGAAATCCTGCTATCGATATTTTTCATACCAAGACCTTTTTGATTTTCACTATTTTGAGAATCAAAACCTACACCGTTATCTTCATAATTACAAGTATTTATACCATCAAGATACTTAAAAGCAATCCAAATTTTGGTTGCTCTTCCATGTCGCAATGAATTATTCATTAATTCCTGCAAAATTCTGAAAACGTGCAAATGACGGTCAATATCTTTTTCGTCAAAATCAATTTCGTTTTTATAGTAGACTTTTACTGATTTACTGCTTTCAAATTCCTCACAAAGTTCTTCGACGCCGGCATTTAGTCCAAATTTTTCAAAAACTGGCGGTAATAAATTATGAGCAATTTTTCTGGAATTCTCCAAAGCCTTTGTAGTTAACGCAATTATATTCGCTGTAATCTCAATTGTTTCTTCTTCGGTCACGTTAGGCGAAGTAAGCAAATGACTGTTTAACGAAACTATATTAAGTTTTGAACTAATATCATCGTGCAAATCCTGAGCGATTCTTTTACGTTCTTCTTCCTGTGTAATAATAATAGCGTGAAGCTGTTCTTTTTGATATTGTAATACAAGGTCTTTTTTTTCTAATTCTTTCTGAATAATTTTTTTTCTGGAGAAATAGAAGAATATTATCAATATAACGGCGACAATTATAAAGAAAAGAGAGATGTATAATATTATTGCAACAAGTTCTTTTTCAGGAATTGAATGAGTATTCATATCATTTTGTTTAATTGGCCGTACTGTTTTTAGTGAATTTCATTATGGGTTTATGTAATAGCTACCTTTTAAATATAGTTTTTTTTGAAAAACTTTTTATCCACTCATATAAAATAAAAAACTCGTACAATAAAAGAAAAAAAGCATTTAGTTCCCAGGTTAAATATTTCAAATCATTACTAAGTCCTAAAGAAAGATTCCCAATTAAAAATAAAACAGTACTTGCTAACAAGTAAAATATAAGCCCAACACTAACATAATAGAATTTTTTACTTTCGGTAAGCATATTATAAAAATGCAGCAGGGCAAAAATTACAATAAGTAAAGACGTCATGGTAATTTCAAATAAATTAAATGTTAGAAACTGATCTGAATCAAAAGCAAATTGTACTGCCAAAATCAACACAGCAACAAGTAAACTGATCTTAATGAACATTTTTTGACTTTTGATTTGGCATAATGAATCATAAAACAACCCCAACAATATCATTTGTCCAATAAAAAATATGTTTACCACAAATAAATTATTCATACTGAGATGATACATGACTTCCATGCAAAATTGCATTAAAAATGAAAAAGTCAAATAAGAAACAAAAAAAACATTAGCTTTTTCCTTTCGGAAAAAGCTATATGTATATAATATAAGATTTAATAATAAAATCGAATAACCTGAATAAATTAAAAAATCATCCACTGTAAAAAATGTTTATTCTAATTAATATGGAGGGCTAGGACGTGCTCCGTCGTATACGATTACGTCATCTTCAGCTGCTCTATTGTGTTGTGATGCTGGCGGTCCGTAAACGTCTACATATTCACCTGTTTCTTTATCAAACTTTGCTCCTACAAAAAGTAAGGTTCTTTCCTGTTGATCATTTATACCAATATAAGCACGAACAGCATCGGCATCAAGCTCTAATACTTTTTCTAAACTTTCACGTGGTATTAAAAAGGATTTTACTTTGTTTTTTGGATCTTCAACTGTAGTATCAGCCTCGTATCTTTTTTCCCATTCTTTGGCAAGGGTCAATGAAATTTCAATAGGTCCCGGAAAGCTTCCTTCACTCATAAATTTAATTTTTAGTTAGTTAATAGTATTAAGTTTGTTAAATGGTTAATGGTTGCTAAACTACCGAATTAATTTTTATATAAGAAATATTATTTGGTTAATTGTTTATGAATAATTAGGAAATAATGGACAAAAAAAAATCTTTATAAGCCATTCGCTCATAAAGATTTTTTCTTTTAAATTTTTTCTCCAGACTAAAATGGCACATCACTATCGTCATCATCATCATTCAGATTACTTCCAAAAGCTTCATTTGCCGAAGGTAGATTTTTAGTAATGAATGGATTATCGTCATGATTCATTTTTGATGGTAAATCGTCATAACTACCAGAGAAATCATCAAGGTTGTCAAATTTTCCGAGGTGTCCAATAAATTTCAAACGAACATTTTCGATACCACCATTACGGTGTTTGGCAATCATAATTTCAGCCTGACCGGCAGTTGGCGAAGCTTCGTCATCATCCCATTCGTCAATCTTGTAATATTCAGGTCGGTATAAAAACGAAACAATATCGGCATCCTGCTCAATTGCTCCGGATTCACGAAGATCCGATAGCAACGGACGCTTACTTGATCCACGTGTTTCAACGGCACGCGATAACTGCGAAAGTGCAATTACCGGAACGTTTAACTCTTTTGCCAAAGCCTTTAAGTTTCGCGAAATGGTAGAAATTTCCTGTTCACGATTTCCTCCTCCTTTACCATTTCCTCCTGCAGTCATCAATTGCAAATAATCGACAATGACAATTTTAATATTATGCTGTGAAACCAAACGACGGCATTTTGCTCTTAAATCAAAAATCGAAAGTGACGGCGTATCGTCAATATACAAAGGCGCTTTTTCTAAGTTTTTTACTTTGGTACTTAGCATTTCCCATTCATGCGGCTCTAATTTACCGGTACGTAATTTCTCTGATGACAGTCCCGTTTCTGATGAAATCAACCTCGTTATCAACTGAACCGAAGCCATCTCTAGAGAAAACAATGCTACTCCATGCCCAAATTCAATGGCAATATTTCTGGCCATAGAAAGTACAAAGGCAGTTTTTCCCATCGCTGGCCTTGCCGCAATAATAATTAAATCACTCGGCTGCCATCCGGAAGTCAGTTTGTCTAAATTAGTAAAACCGGTTTCAACACCACTCAATCCTTCTTTTCCGGCAATTTCCTCAATACGTTTCTTTGCCTGCAAAACTAAACTTTGAGCAGTTTCAGAACTTCTTTTGATATTTCCCTGCGTTACTTCATATAATTTTGATTCAGCCTGATCCAATAAATCAAATACATCTGCTGTTTCGTCGTAAGATGCTTCGATAATTTCAGACGAAATTCGAATCAAACTTCTTTGAATAAATTTCTGAAGTATAATACGAGAGTGAAATTCAATATGCGCCGAAGAGGCAATTTTTTGTGTAAGCTGAATTAAATAAAAATCTCCACCCGCTATGTCTAATTTTCCATTCTTTTTCAGCTGGCTCGAAACCGTTAATAAGTCAATCGGCTGCGTTTCTGTAAAAAGCTGAACAATTGCTTCAAAAATATATTTATGGGCATCTTTATAAAAAGCATCCGGTTGTAAAATATCAATTACGTCATCCACCCCTTTTTTATCAATCATCATTGCCCCAAGTACAGCTTCCTCTAATTCAAGCACTTGCGGCGGCAATTTTCCTTTTTCTAAATTAATAATGGTGGTTTTGTCTACCTTTACAGGGTTTATGTTCTTGAAATTTTCCATATAGCGAAAGTAACAAAATTTAAAAAAAAATTGCTATCGAGTTATAACTATTAATTGTTTATAAGTAAGTTTTTTTTGTTCATAACCAAAAAAAAATCCGAAACTGTAAGGCTTCGGATTTTAAATAATATTGTAAGAATTTACTCCTTATACTCGCCCATATTACTGTACTTGTCCATTCTCTGAGCAATTAAGTCGGCTGTTGATAAGTCTTTTAATTCGTTATATCCTTTTGTTATGTATTCCGCTACTGTTTTAAAAGTAGTTTCTCTGTCATAATGCGCTCCGCCAAGTGGTTCCGGAATTACATCATCAACTAATTTTTGTTTTTTCATGTCAGATGATGTCAGTTTTAGAGCATCAGCTGCACGTTCTTTGTATTCCCAGCTTTTCCATAAAATAGAAGAACATGATTCTGGAGAAATTACAGAGTACCATGTATTTTCTAACATATATACTTTATCACCAACACCTATTCCTAAAGCTCCTCCAGAAGCACCTTCACCCACAATAATGGTGATGATTGGCACTTTTAAACGAACCATTTCAAAAATATTTCTGGCAATTGCTTCTCCCTGACCTCTTTCCTCTGCTTCAAGTCCAGGATATGCACCCGGAGTATCTACAAGAGTCAAAACCGGAATTCCAAATTTCTCTGCCATTTTCATCAAACGCAAAGCTTTACGATATCCTTCAGGATTTGCCATACCAAAATTACGGTATTGACGTGTTTTTGTATTATAACCTTTTTGCTGACCTACGATCATAAACGATTGTCCGTTTACTTTTCCTAAACCGCCAACCATCGCTTTATCATCCTTGAAACCTCTGTCTCCGTGAAGCTCTAAAAAAGTATCACCGCAAATTGCTCTGATATAGTCTAAAGTATAAGGTCTGTTTGGATGTCTTGACAGCTGAACTCGTTGCCAGGCCGTAAGGTTTTTGTATATATCTTTCTTAGTTTGTTCTAATTTCTTGTTGATTTCCTTGCAGGTTGGTGTTACATCAACGTCAGATTCTTTTCCAATTATAACACACTTTTCTAACTGCTCTTCAAGTTCTTTTATTGGAAGCTCAAAATCTAAATATTCCATGGATTTTTGAATTTTGTTTTTAAATCGAACCGCAAATATAAAAATATTATACTATTCGTATGATTATTTCGTGTTTAAAATGTAAAAATGAAATTTATAAATAAGTAAAGTATTACAGATTCTTCTTGTTTTGATAATGTTTAAAAACACCATTTAATATTACCGTAATTACAATTATGATGGCACCGATATAAAATTCGGTACTCATTTTTTCTTTTCCTCCAAGAATAAAATAAGCAAGCATAATTCCGTAAACCGGCTCTAAATTAGTGGTTAACATCACCGTATAAGGTGTCAGTTTCTGCATTACTTTTACCGAAGCCGTAAACGCATAAGCTGTACAAACCGAAGCTAAAATCAGCAGCAATATCCAGTTATTTAATGACATTGTAAAAAAATCAGCCGTAAATTTTCCCTGTACCAAAAAATAGATTGAAATAAAGAAAACTCCTGCACCAAATTCATAAAAGGTAATAACAGATGGTTCGTGATCAGAGATTAATTTCCCGTTCATCAAGGTAAATAATACTCCTAAAATAATCGAAGCCAGCGCATAGTACATTCCGCTAAGGTATTTTACTTCAACCTGCATGATTAGTGCTAAACCTCCGATGATTATCAATCCGAAAAAAACTTCGTACCATAATATTTTCCTTCCGTAAAAAAGCGGCTCCAATAAAGAAGCAAAGAAAGCTCCTAATGAAAATATAGATAAGGTTATCGAAACGTTAGAAACGTGAATCGCCCTAAAAAAGAAAATCCAATGCAGTGCAATTAGCAATCCCACAAAAATTAATTTTGCAAAAGACTGCGCTGATATCACAAAAGATTGCTTTTTATAGACAATGAAACTGGCCAGAAAAATCCCGGCAAGAAACATTCTGAACCACACTAAATTTTCGGCATCAATTGTTATTAATGCTCCTAAAATTGCTGTAAATCCCCAGATAAAAACAATTAAATGAAGGTTTAAATAACTTTTTAAATTATCGTTTCGCATTACGTAATAAGTAAATTGCCAGAATTCCGAAAACTATATTCGGAAACCAAACAGCTAAAAATGGTGAGAAAGTAGATTTTTCGGCAAGAGTACCAAATATTTTATCAAAAAACACAAATGAAAACGCAATAGCAATTCCAATCGCTAAGTTTGTTCCCATTCCGCCGCGGCGTTTCATCGAAGAAACAGCAACTGCAATAATGGTTAAAATAAAAGCAGAAACCGGGACGCTGTATTTTTTATAAAGTACAACTAAATAAGTATTTATATTTCCTGAACCTCTTTTTCGTTCTTTTTCGATAAAATCGGTTAATTTGCCTAACGTAAGAGTTTCCGCTATATATATAACAGGAGTTAAATCAGAAAGTTCAAATTTGAATTTTACATTTTTTTCAGGGACTTTTTCGATCACATCATTTAAATCTCCAACCGTCCTTTTAGTATAGTCGTACAAAATATACGTTTTCTTTTTTGGATCCCATTTAATACGGGTTGCTGTAATTTTATAAATCAGCTTATCTTTTTCAAAATGCTCTAATGTAAAGTTAAATGCTGTTTTAGATTCTTCATTAAAACTGTTTACAAATATAAAATCATTATCGTTGATTTGTCTGTAAACGTTAGTGTTTTCACCCCGCATTAACTGTTTACCATTTCCTTTTAAATAAGTATATCTAAAATTATTATAGCCTTCACTGGCGGCGGGAACGATAAAAAACCCCATCAATAAAACAAATATCGACACAATTGTTGCACCAATAATATAAGGACGCAAAAATCGTGTATATGAAATACCAGAACTTAAAATAGCAATAATTTCGGTATTGTTAGCCAACTTTGAAGTAAACCAAATTACCGATAAAAATAAAAATATCGGAAATAAAGAGTTTATAAAATAAATAGTGAAATTATAATAATAGAAAGCAATATCCATAAATGGAATTTTGTTTTCGAGCATCTTATTTACCTTTTCAGAAACGTCAATTACGATACCGATTGGCGCAAACAAAAGCAGCATCACAGAAAAAGTTCCCAGATACCTTTTTAAAATATACTTATCTATTATTGTCAGCATAGATTTATTTTAGTTTTTGTTGTTTCAGGTTTCACGTTCCAAGTTTCAGATTACTCACACAACCTGAAACCTGAAACTAAAAAAACAGGAAACTTTTTATAATCTTTGACTCATATTTTTAACCATCATTTCTTTCCATGGTCTGAAATCGCCTGCTAAGATATGTTTTCTAGCTTCACGAACCAACCACATATAGAAACCAAGATTATGAATTGTTGCAATTTGTTTTCCTAAATATTCGTTTGCAGCAAATAAGTGACGTAAATAAGCTTTTGTATATTCTATATCTACAAAAGTGTGTCCCATTTCATCAATTGGAGAAAAATCAGCTTCCCACTTTTTATTTTTGATATTGATAGTTCCGTTTGCTGTAAACAACATTCCGTTTCTTGCATTACGGGTTGGCATAACGCAATCAAACATATCAATTCCTAATGCGATATTTTCCAAAATATTAATAGGAGTACCAACACCCATTAAATAACGAGGTTTGTCTTCAGGCAAAATTTCGCACACCACTTCTGTCATGGCATACATTTCTTCTGCAGGTTCACCTACTGATAATCCGCCAATTGCATTTCCCTGCTGACCTGAATTTGCAATATATTCGGCAGACTGCTGACGTAAATCTTTATAAGTACTTCCCTGAACAATCGGGAAAAATGTTTGTTCGTAACCGTATTTATAAGGTACTTTTTCTAAATGATTGATACAACGATCTAACCAACGATGTGTCATGTGCATTGAACGCTGCGCATATCTGTAATCGCAAGGATAAGGTGTGCACTCATCAAAAGCCATGATAATATCGGCTCCAATGGTACGCTGAATTTCCATTACATTTTCTGGTGTAAAAAAGTGATAAGAACCGTCAATATGCGATTTGAACTTCACTCCTTCTTCCTTAATTTTTCGATTGCTCGAAAGAGAATACACCTGATATCCACCGGAATCCGTCAAAATATTACGATCCCAATTCATGAATTTATGCAATCCTCCTGCTTTTTCAAGAATTTCAGTCTGCGGACGCAGGTATAAATGGTATGTGTTTCCCAGAATAATATCCGGATTAATATCTTGTTTAAGTTCGCGTTGATGCACTCCTTTTACAGAAGCAACCGTTCCAACGGGCATAAAAATAGGCGTTTCAATTACGCCGTGATCTGTAGTAATACTCCCCGCTCTAGCTTTTGACTGCGGATCTTTTTGTAATAAATCAAACTTCATCTGTTTCTTTTTTCAGTCGGCAAAGATAGGTTAATTTGAGGAAAATTTAATTAATTAGAAAATTTGTCCATTACAAATTGAGATAATGGCTTTTCAACCTAAAACCTGATACAAGACAAATTTGGAATTTGGAGTTTTAAAATTGGAATTTAAATGTTTTGGATTTTTGCTCCTATCCCTAACGCAAAGAACCGATAGATTTTCAATAAATTTTATAATAAATCGAATGTAAAAGTTACAACAATGACATTAATAATGTGTAACACCTTAATAGTATTGATTTTCTAACTTTATCATTATACATAAAACGAAATTATTATTAATTAAAATATAGAAATCATGATAAACTCAGATGAAAGAAATCCTGTAGATATAGATCAAATTAAGGATGAACAAATTGAAAGAAATCTGGAAAATTTAGAATATCCGGCTACCGAAGACATTTACAATCAAGAAGATAAACTAGAAGATATTGATCCAGAAGGAATTTCCGGAGAAAGAACAATCATTAGCAATGACAATTATGACAATGAGTGGAAACAAAATAGTGATAAACTCGGAAATGATTTAGACATTCCCGGATCTGAACTTGATGATGAGCTGGAAGATGTTGGTTCAGAAGACGAAGAAAATAATTTTTACAGCGAAAGCGATACAGAATAAGCCTTTTTTGCCCACAATGCAATATTTTTTTGCCACAGATTAAAAGATTAGCACTGATTTTCAAATCAGATTAATCTTTTAATCTGTGGCAAACTTTTTATACACTATCCACAAGATTTCAAAGTTTTTTTTCACATCAATAAAAAAAGAAGCAGAATTTAACAATTGTATCAAACTAAAGCAGAAAATCATTTGTCTTCCCGCAAAATAAAATTTACTTTTGCAACAGTTTAACTTTTACACATAAAATGAAGCCTAACACACAACAATTAAGCGATTTAACTATCCAAGTAAGAAGAGATATTCTTCGAATGGTACATGCTGTCAACTCAGGACACCCAGGTGGTTCACTAGGTTGTACTGAATTTTTGGTAACGCTATACCAAAATATAATGGAACGTAAAGAAGGTTTTGATATGGACGGAATTGGAGAAGATATTTTCTTCCTTTCAAACGGGCATATTTCTCCTGTTTTTTATAGCGTTTTAGCTCGCAGCGGTTATTTCCCTGTTTCAGAATTAGCTACGTTTAGATTACTAAACTCACGTTTACAAGGTCACCCAACAACTCACGAAGGTTTACCTGGTGTACGTATGTCTTCTGGTTCATTAGGACAAGGTTTATCTGTAGCTCTTGGTGCTGCTCAGGCAAAAAAATTAAATGGAGACAATCATTTGATCTATACTTTACACGGTGACGGTGAATTACAAGAAGGTCAAAATTGGGAAGCTATCATGTATGCTTCTGCAAAAAAAGTAGACAACCTTATCGCAACAATCGACGTTAACGGAAAACAAATTGACGGAACAACTGACGAAGTTTTAGCAATGGGAAGCCTACGTGCTAAATTTGAAGCTTTTGACTGGGATGTTTTAGAAATCGCAGAAGGAAACAATATCGATGCCATCATTGCAGGATTAACAGATGCAAAATCAAGAACAGGAAAAGGAAAACCAGTTTGTATTTTATTACATACTGAAATGGGTAATGGTGTAGACTTTATGATGCACACACATGCATGGCATGGTAAAGCACCAAACAACGATCAGTTGGCAAGTGCTTTAGCTCAAAACTATTCTGCAGATCAAATCGATTATTAAAAAAGTGTACAGTCTCAGTGATCAGTTCTCAGTCTAAAAACTCAGCAACTTATTCACTTAGAAACTTGGCATCTCAAAAGAAAATTAAATGAAAAAATACGAAAATACAGGAAGTAAAGATACTCGTTCAGGTTTTGGAGCGGGAATGACTGAATTAGGTCAAAAAAACGAAAAAGTTGTAGCACTTTGTGCAGATTTAATTGGATCATTAAAATTTGATGATTTTAAGAAAAATCACCCGGAGCGTTTTTTCCAAATCGGAATTGCTGAAGCTAACATGATTGGAATTGCTGCAGGTTTAACAATTGGAGGAAAAATTCCATTTACAGGAACTTTCGCCAACTTCTCTACAGGAAGAGTTTACGATCAAATTCGTCAATCAGTTGCTTATTCTGATAAAAATGTAAAAATTTGTGCTTCTCACGCTGGTTTAACACTTGGTGAAGACGGAGCGACACACCAAATCCTTGAAGATATTGGTTTAATGAAAATGTTACCGGGAATGACTGTAATCAATACTTGCGATTACAATCAGACTAAAGCTGCTACTTTAGCTTTGGCAGATCACCACGGTCCTGCTTACTTACGTTTCGGTCGTCCGGTTGTACCTAACTTCACTCCTGCTGATGAGCCTTTCGTAATTGGAAAAGCTATTTTATTAAGCGAAGGAACTGATGTTACAATCGTTGCAACAGGACATTTAGTTTGGGAAGCTCTTATTGCTGCAGAAGCTCTTGAAGCAAAAGGAATCTCTGCTGAAGTAATCAACATTCACACTATAAAACCACTTGACGAAGAAGCGATTCTAAAATCATTGGCTAAAACAAAATGTGTTGTAACTGCAGAAGAGCACAACATTCTTGGAGGTCTTGGAGAAAGTATTTCAAGAGTATTAGCTTTAAATACTCCTGCTCCACAAGAATTTGTAGCTGTAAACGATAGTTTTGGTGAATCTGGAACTCCAGAACAATTAATGGAAAAATACAAACTAAACAATCAGGCGATTGTTGAAGCTGTAGAAAAAGTAATCAAAAGAAAATAATTTTAGTTTTCTTACTTTATATGAAAAACCTCGAAAGTGATTTCGAGGTTTTTTTATTCTTTTAAGGAAGATACCCCTCAACAAACACTGCAAGTTATATCTACTATTTGTTTTGGTAAATAATTTCCCATACTGGCTCAAATTCTAATTTATCAAATTTTAACATATGCAGATCTTCTTCATAAATCCCACTACTAAAAGTGTCTTGAATCCCATTTCTAAAGATCCACTTTCCTTCTTTTTCAGCAATTCCCCATCTCCTCTTTTTTATAATTGTTGCTTTTGCATTTACTTTTTTTGAAAGTTCAAATAAAATAGATTTTATGTCAACATTTAAACTTTTAGCAATTGCAATTACAATAAAATAACCAAATTGAATATTCCGCGAATTATCAAAATTCCTTTCATTGGATATTGAAATAAAGATTTCCGGTGGTGTATTACGTTTTTCACAAACTGTCCAAATTGGCGACCATATTTCAAAATTTTGAAAATACTCTTCGTTGGCGTTTTCAATTGTCCACTTATCATGAGATTTATCATCCCATTTTAGTCTTCCGAGCTTTATTTCAGAATGATAGATAAATTCTTTATTGTCCTTGCGGGATATTTTTGTTTCAATTTTGTATTTGTTTACACGAATTCCTATTTTTTTATCTTCATCAACTTGATTAATTATTGCATCAAAATAAGGCTTAAAATTTGAATTCCAATTCCATTTCAACCATGGAGATTTTGACGCGTCTTCATCTCCAAATAGTAAATAAAAATCATATGATCGATTCTTCCAACTTAAATCAGCATTAGTCCACTTGTCATAGTAGTTTATAAATCTATCTATTAAATTCATATATTATTTCTCTTTATTTATAATTCTACTTTTTATGATTCTAAGATAACTATTTTATCAAAAGTTCTTTCAAATCACACAAAAAGATGATTCAAAATTCATTTATGATAAAGATCACTAAAAATTAAAAACCTCCAAAATCAATGACTTTGGAGGTTTAAAAATTTTATCTTTAATCTTAATTATTGTTTTTTAAGCGGATATGTTTTATCCAAATGTATTCTTAATCTTGGATTATCCGTATAATCTGCATCTATATATTTTCTAGGATTTGCTGCAGATTCTGCTTTAGTTTCATCAGTCAAAGCTCCAGTTGGTCTTCTAGGAATACCTCTTGGTTCTGTTTCGTCTGTATTTGGCGTAAGTGGATTATCTACAATTGGATCCCAAGGGAAATAAGTACTTAATCCGTAATTAACTCCTCCTACAATACCTATTTGTCCTGTTTGCTTACTAACTTCATAGAAAGTTGTAAATCCATCTCCATCATCATCACTGTCAAGAAAATCTGGAATACCATCTCCATCAGTATCATCAGGATTTACGGGTGCTTTAGGATACAAAGTCGTATTTCTAAAATCTCTTACATAACGATCTCCGTTAATATCTTCCTGATAATCAAAAACCCCATCAAAGTCATGATCAAGTCTTTTATAGTTATAAAATTTAACGTTAAAAATTAAAGGACAGTAAGCTGGAATAGAAGCATTTCCGGCATAATAACCTAATCCTGAAGGAATAAACAAAACGGCAGCTCCAAAATTTTCATATTTAAATGATCCATCAGATTGTACAGTCGAAGTTCCGGTTTTAAACTCAGGAAAAGTTTCACCCCATCCAACGATAGCCGTATATAAATCTACACTTGTCTGAGGAAACTTAACTTCTTCAAAAAAAGTAGTTTTTAAGTATGTTGGTGCTTTATCTGTTTTTGCAACACGCGTCATATATTCACCTTTGTAAGCTGCTAAAACGCCATCAGTATTTACAGGAGATGTTCCTGTACCTTCTCTTAAAACTAAATAGTACATTTTATAAGTGATTCCGTCCAAATCTACATTCTTACTTAATAGTTTTGGAAAAGTAGCACTATTAAGGTAAGACATTATAGAAGGCTGCGTTGTTGGATCAGTAATACTGTCAATAACTACATCCTGATCTTCAGTCGCTCCGGGATTTTGAGTTATAGTAATATAATTTGTACTTAAATACTCTTCAATATTCGCATTATCTGTATTAAATTGCTCCTGATAATCTCTTAAAGGCTCAACAGTCACATCATCATCACTTTTATTACAAGAAACTGTTGCAATGCCAGCAAGCAATAAAATAAAATAATATTTAAATTTATTCATTATTGTTAATTTTTTAGGTGCGCAAGATACAATATTGATTTATTTTTGTAAAGAATTTAACGTGGATTTTAGAAAAATTATGAGAATAGATAAATACCTGTGGTGCGTTCGTTATTATAAAACCAGAAACATGGTTACCGAAGCTTGCAAAAAGAACCACATTACTGTAAATGGGCAAGTTGTCAAGCCATCTAAAGAAGTTTTTCCTACCGACAGAATTACCTTTAGAAAAGATCAGATTACACAAATTATAACCGTTTTGGACATTCCCGAAAGCCGTGTTGGAGCAAAACTTGTTGATATTTATAGAAAAAATGAAACCCCGGCAGAAGCATATGCCCATTTAGAGCTATTAAAATTATCAAAAGAACACTATCGAAAAACCGGAACCGGAAGACCAACTAAAAAAGACAGAAGGGATATTGACGAATACGGAAACGATATTATTGATGAGGAAGAGGAAAATTAAATTCAAAACTTTTTAAATTCCAAATTCCAACCGTAAAACTCCAAACTGTTTATGTGCAAAATTGGAATTTGGAATTTTATATATTGGAATTTCCAGACCTAAATTTGTACTTTAGCAAAAAAATCAATCATGAGCAAAAACATCATCTTAACCAATCAGGAAATCGAACATAAAATCAAACGTATTGCGTACCAAATTTACGAGACTTTTGTTGATGAAGAAGAAGTTGTAATTGCAGGAATCGCTTCTAACGGATCCATTTTTGCCGAAAAAATAGCCTTGGCGTTAAGCAACATTTCGACTTTAAAAGTTTCTCTATGCGAAGTTAAGGTTGACAAGCAGAATCCGCAATCGCCTATACAAACATCATTGACCGCAGCAGAATACTCTAACAAAGGTTTAGTTTTGGTCGATGACGTATTAAATTCAGGCACTACACTAATATATGCTGTTCGCCATTTTCTGGACGTTCCACTTAAAAAATTCAAAACAGCAGTACTTGTTGACAGAAACCATAAGAAATACCCTGTAAAAGCAGATTTTAAAGGGATTTCGCTATCAACATCACTATTAGAGCACGTTCAGGTTGTTTTTGATGACAACGGCGACGATTATGCCTTTTTAAGCTAAGATTTCTAATATATCCTTTACCGTTTCATCGACTGTTCTATTATCAACCGTAACTTTATGTTGTGCATGGTTATAATAGTAGCTTCTGTCGAACAAATGTTTTGCGATAAATTCTTTCATTTCTTCCTCATTCATATTAGCAATTAGCGGGCGCTTGCTTTTGTTATGAATTAATCTATTATATAAAGTGTCAATTGAAGCTTTTAAATAAACCGAAGTAACATCCTCTCTTTTTAATAATTCATGATTATTGGCATAACATGGTGTTCCGCCACCTAATCCTATTATGCTATTTTCTGAAGATTGAAGTAATTCGATGAACATTTCGTGCTCTAATTTTCTAAAATAGATCTCCCCATATTGTTCGAAAATCTCATTTATCGATAAATTTGCTCTTTTTTCGATGCATTTATCCAAATCTAAAAACGGAATATTTATATTTTTTGAAAGATTTTGGGCAATTGTTGACTTTCCGCAGCCCATATATCCTAATAAGACGATTTTTTTCATTCTAATAAAACACTATAAATTAGGGGATTGTAAATTTTGTTTAAAAAAAGACAAATTTATAATAAAATTGCTTGCAAATAATAAAATAAACTCCTTATATTTGCACCCGCATTCAAGGAACATATGACTCGATAGCTCAGTCGGTAGAGCACATCACTTTTAATGATGGGGTCCTGGGTTCGAGCCCCAGTCGGGTCACAAATTTAGTGATCAACACATAAAGTTTCTTGAAAGCAATGACTCGATAGCTCAGTCGGTAGAGCACATCACTTTTAATGATGGGGTCCTGGGTTCGAGCCCCAGTCGGGTCACAAAAGGTCGAGTAATTTTATTACTTGGCCTTTTTTCATTTTAGGCCACGTGGAGAAACGGTAGACTTGCCATCTTGAGGGGGTGGTGCTCGTAAGGGCGTGTGGGTTCAAATCCCACCGTGGTCACAAAAAAGTCTGTAAAGCAAATGTGTTTTACAGACTTTTTTTGTTTAAAAAATTGAGTTACTGGAAAGAAAACATACAGGCAGGGTTAAGAAATCCTTACTTTTCATAGTTCTTTTATTTGCATATTCACCTTTCGCCTCTAAAATCGACTATATTTACCCACGATTGCGATAAAGAACACAAAAGATTAACCATCTCTCCTTTTCACAACACATAATTCTTGTTTCTAGTCATAAAGTTATAACAAACGATAACCACTTTCTAGCGCCAACCTGTTACGCTCTTAATCCGTTTTGCATTTACTCTTAAAAGTTATACCTATGACATTGATATCTAAAGAAAAATTTTCTGAAGCTGCGGGCCTTTCTAAAATTCCAGTCCCGGGATTATCCTCTTATTTAATGAAAGTAATGAAAATTAATAATTTAAATACCGTTGTAAAAGAGGCCGGTAATCTTGAGGGTGCAGATTTTGCTAATTATGTCTTAAAGCAAATTGGCGTAAAAGTCGATTTTGATACTACTGAATTACTAAATATTCCTAGTGAAGGAGCCTTTATAGTGGTTGCAAATCATCCTTATGGCGGTATCGAATCATTAGCTTTATTAAGTACAATTGCTAAAATACGCCCTGATACAATGTATATGGGGAATTTTTTATTAAAGGAAATTCCAAATCTTGAAAAATGTATTATAGCAGTAAATCCTTTTGAAAATGTACAAAATTCTGCGAGTATTACAGGGTTAAAAATGACACTCAAAGCTTTATCAGAAGGCATTCCTGTTGCAATATTTCCTGCCGGAGAAGTTTCTTCTTATGATTTTAAGACGAGTAAAATCACAGATACGGAGTGGCATCCTGTAGTTGGGAAAATTATCTGCAAAGCAGACGTACCTATTTTACCTATATATTTTCATGGAAATAACGGTTTGTTCTTCAGTATGCTAAAGTCAATTCATCCTATGTTACAAACTTCAAAACTAATATCTGAACTGTTTAATAAACAAGGGCATTCTTTGAAAATGACAATTGGAGAGCCTATTTTTTTAACCCGGGTTAGAGGTAAAGTTTCAGATCCTCAAATGTTGAAAAACCTTAGAAGCAAACTCTACGCTCTTAAAAATCAATTGCACAATTAAATGGTTATTGGATTATTTATAACAATCTTTTCAATTTCTTACAGACTTTATTAAATTACCTGATTCCGGAGCATTTGGAATTACACCCGCGATGTTTTCAATTTCTTATATTTTTTTTCACAGGAAATAACTTTACAAAACAAACTTTTTCCTAAATTCGTTTCATATTTATCAACATTAACCTAATCCCAAATTAGTTTATGAAACACCTACTACTCGTATCATTCCTGATGATTACATGCCTTACATGGGCACAATCTGCAACTGCTTATTTTGACAAAGCCATGAAAAAAGCCGAAGCCGGCAACACAAAAGGCGCCATCGCTGATTACACCAAAGCAATTAGTATGAATTCGCATTTTACAGAAGCTTACCAAAACAGAGGCGTGGCAAAATACAAACTTAATGACCTGCAAGGTGCTCTTGCCGATTTTACAAAAGCAATCGAACTGGACACCATGAATTCAGACGCTTTTGCAGGAAGAGCAAACGTAAGCTACAAACTAATGAATTATGACGCTGCCGTAGAAGATTGTTCTTATTGCCTGATGATGAATCCTAAAGATTATGTAGCCCTTAATTTAAGAGGACTTTGTTACAACAAAATGGGAGAAAAAAAGAAATCGTGCAAAGATTTCTCCACAGCAATCGAATTAGGAAGCCAAAGTGCTATAAAAAACAGAGCTACTTTCTGCAAATAGAATAAATAAATTCAATTAAAAAAGCAATCTGCAAAACACTAGTTTAACAGATTGCTTTTTTGCTTTAATTCAGTTCCAATTCAGTATAAAAGATATTACTACATTTGCCCAATAAATTAATTTTCAATGGCACTTCTTAAAAAACTAAACCACAAAGCTAAAACAGATGAAAACTCAGGTTTTGGAACCAATGCAAACAGTTACGGAGGAAGATTTATAAATAAAAACGGAACTGCCAATATTGAAAAAAGAGGAATGAATTTCCTTCGCAGAATTAGTTGGTACCACACTATGATCGACATGCCAAACTGGAAATTCATGCTGATCTTGTTTTGCTTTTATGTAATAATCAATTTTATCTTCGCCGTTTTATATTACGCCATCGGAATCGAACATCTTGATGGTATTGCGCAATCGCAAAGTGTGCTAACTCAATTTGGTCAGGCTTACTTTTTTAGTGCACAAACTTTCACAACTGTTGGTTACGGACACATCAGTCCAACCGGATTTTTGACCAGCGCATTATCAGCTGCAGAAGCATTGATTGGATTATTGAGTTTTGCTATTGCAACGGGATTATTTTTTGGACGATTTAGTAAACCAACAGCCTTTTTAAAATTTTCGCATAATGCACTAATTGCTCCTTATAAGGATGGAACAGCATTAATGATTCGTCTTGTTCCTTTTAAAAACACCAATTTTACAGACGCAGCCGCAAAAATTACGTTAGGAATGAGCGTTGAAGAAAATGGCACAAAAACGAATAAGTTTTACACCCTCGATCTCGAATTAGACAAAATAAATGCGCTTTCGCTAAGCTGGACCTTAGTTCATGCCATTACAGAAGAAAGTCCCTTATACAATTTTACCGAAGAGGATTTCAAAAAAACGCACGGTGAGATTCTGGTATTTATCACCACATTTGATGATATGTTTAGTAATACAGTTGCAGCGCGAACATCTTATACATTTAATGAAATTATTTACTGCGCTAAATTTGAAACAATGTACAACAGAAGCAAGGATGGAACTAAAACGATTTTGTACCTCGATAAATTAAATAAGTATCATACTACAAACTTCTCATAATCCCATCATTTTATTTAAGTTTTAAAGGGTAATCTCAGATTTTGTTTTATTTTTGTTTACCCAATTAACAGACAATGATAAACAATATAAAGACCGTTTTCAGCATAAAGGATCTGGAAAACTTATCAGGAATAAAAGCACATACCATTCGTATATGGGAGAAAAGATATAACATTCTTGAACCTATGAGAACGGATACTAATATTCGGCTTTATAATTTACAGAGTTTACAAAAACTGTTAAACATAACCTTACTTCATGAGTACGGTTACAAAATATCGAAAATTTCTACTTTTCCAGAAGAAAAAATTCCGCAGCTGGTTCGCGAAATTATCTCCAAAAAGAACGCTCAAAATTACGCCATAACCTCTTTTAAAATGGCAATGATGAATTTTGACCAGGAAATTTTCTTCAACACATTTGACTGGCTTATTTCGGAAAAATCATTTAAAGAAGTTTTCAAAGAACACTTTTTACCTTTATTAAAAGAATTAGGGTTATTGTGGCAATCTGAAACCATTACTCCTGCAAATGAACATTTTATGAGTCATTTGATCAAACAAAAAATTTTAATTTATACGGAAAGTCTTCAAATATTAAAGCCCACTAAAACAGACAGGATTTTTGTTCTTTCATTGCCTTTAAATGAAATTCACCAAATTGGACTTTTGTATCTGCAATATGAAATCTTATCAAAAGGATACAAAACCATTTATCTGGGCGAAAGTATGCCAATTGAAAACCTGCAGGATCTAACCAGGCATTTCGAGAATATTACGTTTGTTTCGTTTATGACTATTCAGCCTGATCGAAATGTGATCAATCAATATGTAAAATCAATGGGACAGAAATTACTTCAAAAGAATAATGAAATCTGGCTTATGGGTAAAATGACAGAACATATCGACACAAAAAACCTTCCTGAAAGAATAAAAATTTACGATTCGATGCAAGAAACAATCGATTCGATCTAATATTTTGTTTAAAGTTTTTGTATATTTGTTAAACAAATGACAAAAACAATCTCCATAATAGGTTCAGGCTTCTCTGCATTAGCCGCTTCATGTTACCTGGCACAACAAGGAAACAAAGTCACTATTTTCGAAAAAAACGATACCATTGGCGGTCGTGCAAGGCAGTTTAAAAAAGAAGGATTTACGTTTGACATGGGACCCAGCTGGTATTGGATGCCCGATGTGTTTGAACGTTTCTTTCAGGACTTCAATAAAAAATCTTCTGACTATTATGAACTTATAAAATTAAATCCCGCTTACAGGGTTTATTTTGGTGTGGATGATTTTATCAGTATTTACGATAATCTGGAGGAAATAAAAGCCACTTTTGAAAGTATCGAAAAAGGAAGCGGTAAAAAACTGGATAGTTTTATCAACAAAGCCAAAAGTAATTATGATATTGCGATCAAAGATTTGGTGTATCGCCCCGGAGTTTCTCCATTAGAATTAATAACACTTCAAACGACTTTAAAACTCAATCAGTTTTTTAGCAACGTAAGCAACGATATCAAAAAAGAATTTAAGAATGAAAGATTAGTTCAGATTCTTGAATTTCCGGTTTTATTTCTCGGCGCAAAACCTTCAAAAACACCTTCTTTTTATAATTTCATGAATTATGCCGATTTCGGTTTAGGAACATGGCATCCAAAAACAGGAATGTTTGATGTTGTTCGCGGAATCGAAAAACTGGCGCTCGAATTAGGTGTTACGATTAAAACCAATGCATCAATCGAAAAAATAATAGTCGAAAACAAAACCGCAACCGGAATTGTAATTAACGGAGAAATTATAAACTCCGATATTATTTTAAGCGGCGCCGATTATCATCATACCGAAACTTTACTGGAAGAAAAAGACCGCGCTTATTCTGAAAAATATTGGGAAAGTCGTGTTTTTGCACCTTCCTCCCTTCTATTCTTTGTTGGCTTCAATAAAAAAATAGAAAACATTTCACATCACGCTTTATTTTTTGATGTTGATTTTAATCAGCATGCACAAGATATTTATGATGAACCAAAATGGCCGGATGCACCGTTATTTTACGCCAATTTTCCATCAAAAACAGACAAAACCGCCGCTCCGGAAGGTATGGAAAGTGGATTCTTTCTCATTCCGCTGGCACCCGGAATAAACGATAGCGAAGAGCTGCGAGAAACGTATTTTGAAAAAATAATCACTCGTTTTGAGCAACTTACGAAACAAGAGATCAAAAATAATATTATATTTAAGAGATCATTCTGCAAAAATGATTTTGTAACAGATTATAATGCCTACAAAGGAAATGCATACGGAATGGCAAATACGTTATTGCAGACTGCTTTTTTAAGGCCAAAACTAAAAAGCAAAAAAGTCCGTAACTTATATTTCACGGGACAATTAACCGTTCCCGGACCCGGAGTTCCGCCTGCTTTAATATCAGGAAAATTGGTTGCTGAGTTAATACAAAAATCTATTAGACCGTAAAAAGATGAAATCACTATTTGACACCGTATCTTTCAAATGTAGCAAATTGGTTACCAAAAACTACAGTACATCTTTTTCGCTTGCGGTAAATATGTTATCGCCAAGTATTAGAGATGGTATTTACAGTATTTACGGCTTTGTTCGTTTTGCTGATGAAATTGTAGATTCATTTCATGATTATGACAAAGAAAATCTTATCAATGATTTTGAAAAAGAATATTATAAAGCTTTAGAAAAAGGAATTAGCTTAAACCCAATTTTAAACTCATTTCAGCACACCGTTAAGCAATATAATATCACAGACGATTTAGTTCAGGCATTTTTAAAAAGCATGAAACTCGATCTCATTAAATCAACATACAATACACAAACAGAATACGAAGATTACATCTATGGTTCTGCTGATGTTGTGGGCTTAATGTGCCTGAAAGTTTTTGTAAAAGGAAACGATCAAAAATACGAACAGCTTAAAAGTGAAGCCATGCGATTAGGATCTGCTTTTCAGAAAGTTAATTTTCTAAGAGATTTAAAAGATGATAATTTAGTTTTAAACCGAAATTATTTTCCGGGCGTGGATTTAAAATCTTTTGATGAAAATGCAAAAACCACCATCATTAAAGAAATCGAAGAAGATTTTAGAGTCGCCTATCAGGGAATTATAAAATTGCCAATAGAAGCAAAATTTGGCGTTTATACAGCTTATATCTATTATAGAAAATTACTTAAAAAATTAAAAAATACACCTTATTACGAAATTGGAAATTCAAGAATAAGAGTTTCAAATTATACAAAAGCCGGGCTTTTAGCGCAATCTTTTGTAACTTACAAATTGAAACTGGTTTAGTTTTTTTTTCATAGTTTTCCCGGCAGTGTTGTCCTTCCGAGGAACGAGGAATCTCCGTAAACGAAAGCACCAATCTTTGTCGACATAGCAACGGAGATTCCTCGTTCCTCGGAATGACAAGATTGAGTATAAATTAAATTTTAAATAACAATTCAAAACATAAAAAATGATTTCTTTCTTAATCTTTTTAGGCGTTTTTCTTTTCATGGAGTGCGTTACCTGGCTCACACACAAATACATCATGCATGGACTGATGTGGTATTTCCATGAAGATCATCATCAGCCCAAATACGAAGATACATTTGAGCGCAACGACATATTCTTTGTCATTTTTGCCATTCCAAGTATTACGCTTTTTTATTTTGGCGTTCAGGGCGGTTTCAATTATTTGTTTTTCATTGCCTGTGGCGTTACCTTGTATGGAATTTGCTATTTTTTAATTCATGATGTTTTAATTCATCAGCGTTTTAAATGGTTTAAAAACACCAAAAACAAATACCTGATCGGTTTACGAAAAGCACATAAAATTCACCACAAACATTTAGGAAAAGAACACGGAGAATGTTTCGGGATGTTATTCGTTCCTTTCAAATATTATAAAATGTAATGTAATTTTGGGCGTTCCCCAAGGGTCGGGCTTTCCGTTCACGCTTTTTTGTGTCAGGCAGAAAAAGCCTGACACAAAAAGAGCTCCACTTCAATCCCTAACGCTCACGTATTTTAAGAAATATTCGCAATAATAAACTTCATGAAAGTATATAAATTAGAAACCGTACAACATATAAACGCCACAATCGAAGAATGTTGGGATTTTTTCTCCAGTCCAAAAAATCTTCAAACCATCACGCTCGATGATATGAGTTTTGTAATTCAGGATTTCGATGGCAAACGCATGTATCCCGGACAAGTTATTACGTATACGTTAAAACCACTTTTAGGAATTAAAATAAACTGGACAACGATTATTACGGTTTCGCAGGAAAAGCAATATTTTGTAGACGAACAACGTTTTGGCCCTTATGCTTTATGGCACCACAAACACTTTTTTGAACCTACAGAAAACGGCACAAAAATGACCGATGTTGTTCATTATGCTTTGCCATTTGGCTTCTTAGGCCGAATTGCAAATTCTTTAATGGTGAAAAACAAACTAAAAACCATTTTCGATTATCGACGTAATAAAATCGAAGAATTGTTTAATACAAAAGCATAATTAAATAAGGAAGTTAGCAACGAATTCACGATTTTTTACCATTTATAATATACTAATTCGTGAATTCGTGGCGAAAACCCAAAGTATAGAATCTCCCTATAATGACAAAACAAAAAGTTACTTTTTTCTGGTTTCGACGTGATTTACGTTTGGATGATAACATCGGATTATTCAATGCTTTGCAATCTGATTTTCCTATAATTCCATTATTTATTTTTGATGAAGATATTTTAGAACATCTCCCTAAAAATGATGCACGTGTAAGTTTTATTTATGATTCACTCCAAAAAATAAACGAAGAACTTCAGGCAATTGGTTCTTCAATTTTAATCAAAAAAGGAAAAACTACTGAAGTTTGGAAATCACTTTTAGAAGAATTCGAAATTCAAAAAGTCTTTTTCAATAAAGATTACGAACCATACGCCATAAAACGTGACATGGTAATTTCTGATTTATTAAAAGGTAAAAACATAGAAACTTTTTCATTTAAAGATCACGTGATTTTTGAAGAAAAAGAAATCACAAAAGCAGACGGACTTCCGTATACGATTTATACGCCTTATAAAAACAAATGGCTGGAGAAATACCATCTTTCAGGACAAGCTTTTGAATATGACACAAAACCTTTGTTTTCTAATTTTGCTAAAAATAAATTCCAGTTTCCTGAATTAGGCGAAATTGGTTTTGAAAGAAGTTCCATAAAAGTACTTCCTCATAATCTAACTCAAATTGGGGATTATAAAGAAACAAGGGATTTTCCGTCATTGGACAGCACTTCTTATCTTTCACCGCATTTACGTTTCGGAACTGTAAGCATTCGCAAATTAGTGAATTGGGCAAACAAGAAAAACCAAACTTTTCTTAGTGAGTTAATCTGGAGAGAATTTTTTATCCAGATTTTGTTCAGCTTTCCGAATTGCGTGAATCACAATTTTAAATCGGCTTATGATGGGATTCAATGGCGAAATAACGAAGACGATTTCAAACGCTGGTGTTCCGGAACTACCGGTTATCCAATGGTCGACGCCGGAATGCGTCAGTTGAATGAAACCGGTTATATGCACAATCGTGTTCGAATGGTTGTAGCAAGTTTTCTTTGCAAACATTTACTAATCAACTGGCAATGGGGTGAAGCTTATTTTGCCGAAAAATTACTCGATTTCGAATTAGCATCCAACGTAGGAAACTGGCAATGGGCAGCAGGAACAGGTTGCGACGCTGCGCCTTATTTCAGGGTTTTTAATCCGGAAATTCAACAAAAGAAATTTGACGAAAAAGGCATCTACATTCGCAAATGGATCCCTGAATTTGATCTGGGTTACAATGAACCAATGGTCGATCACGCTTTTGCGAGAGATCGCGCGATTGCTACTTATAAGGCGGGGATAATTAGGTAAATTTCAAATTTCAATCATTCGCAATCTTGTCATTTCGAGGAACGAGAAATCACACGCGTAATTCGACAAAGATTGGAGATTTTGATTGCGGAGCTTCTAGTGTGATTTCTCGTTCCTCGAAATGACAAACCAAACGATAAAAAAACCTTTGTAAAAGTTTTGAACTTTGACAAAGGTCTCAAGTAAAGTCAATTGGAATTTGGCATTTTTATATTGAAATTTTCCAACTCTTAGTATTTCAAATAATTATCTACGACAATCTTCGCTTTTAAATCAAACATTAAATTATACAAACCAAAGAAGGTACGGTTCATGTAAATAAAGTGCTTAGATCCACGATTTCCGTTCATTTTTTTAAGATTGGTATCGTTTGAGAAACGTTCGCCTAATTTCGCAATGCTTTCAAAGAAAGTTTCATCGGCAAAATCAAAAGTTTCTTCCTGAAAAGGTTTTGTAAAAAGTGATAACAAATCATGAAACATTTCGGTAAAATATTCAATTTCGGCAGGAGAATCATCCGGACGAAGAATCTCCAATTCGAATAATTTTTCATTGAAACGTGTAGAATCAGTAATCACATTTTTGTTGATTAACTCAAAATACGGCACATAGAAATCTTCCGGAATTTGTTTCATACATCCGAAATCCAACGCAATCAAATTGTTGTGATTGTCAACTAAAAAGTTTCCAGGATGTGGATCTGCGTGAACTTTTCGTAAAACATGAATTTGATACATATAAAAATCCCAAAGCGCCTGCCCTATTTTGTCTCCAATTTCGCGGCTGGCATTTTTTGCGGTAAATTCAGAAAGGTGAATTCCCGTCATCCAGTCCATCGTAATAATTTTCTCTGATGAAAACTCCGGATAATAATTTGGGAAAAGAATATTTTCGATTTTACTGCAAGCCTCGACAACTTCTTTGCTTTGCTCTAATTCTAATAAATAATTGGTTTCTTCGATCAATTTGTCTTCAACTTCCTTGAAATATTTATCAGAATCTTTTCCCTGCAAATTAAACATTCTGATCGCAATAGGTTTCACCAAAGCCAAATCTGAAGAAATACTATTGGCAACGCCGGGATACTGAATTTTAACTGCCAGTTTTTTGCCGTTTTTAGTAGCCAGATGCACTTGTCCAATACTTGCTGCATTGACAGAATTAGCATTAAACTCATCAAAGATTTCATAAGGCGTTTTTCCGAAATTTGTTTTAAAGGTTTTCAAAACCAACGGCGCTGATAAAGGCGGAACAGAAAATTGCGACAAAGAAAACTTCTCAACATAAGCCTGAGGCAAAAAGTTTTTGTCCATACTTAGCATTTGAGCAACTTTCAACGCGCTTCCTTTCAGGCTTTTTAATCCGTCGTAAATATCTTCTGCATTGTTTTCGTTGAGTTTATCTCGCGTCAAATCAGGATTAACCATTTTTTCAGCATAATGCTTCACGTAGTTTACTCCAATTTTTGCGCCTGTTTGCACTAGTTTTCCGGCTCTTTCTATTTTTGAGGTGGGGATATAATCAATTGTTTTCATTGTTTGCTGTGTATTTTTTCTTTAAAAAGAAATTTTCCTAGATCTATAAGATGGTTTAGTGGCGCCACATTCATTAATTCGAAAGAAGCATTTACAGATTTCTCGATAAAAATATCTGTTTTTTCAAAAGCCGCAGAAGCATCATCCATCCAGAATTTAATAGTCATCATTAATTGCAACCAAGCTGATTCCTGAATTCCTTTTTCCTGAAATTTTTGAAGTTTTTCCTGTTCAATTCTATATTCATCGGTCAAAATTTCAGAAACATATTCTCTGAAACTTTCTCGAAGAGAAGATAATTGCGAAAGATTTTTTAACGGATTTCTATCTATTTTTAAAGATTGTAAAACGTAACTTCTATTGGCAGTTAACACTTCAAAAAAAGTAAAGTAAAAACTCAACATTTTATTTTTCATATCATATTGCTGATATTCTGCGTTTTTATGAAGCAAGTCAACTGTATTGACAAAAAAGAGCCTGAAAATTTCTTTTTCTAATCCTTCTAATGTTCCAAAAAAAGCATAAAATTCAGCCTCTGTAAAATCATTTTCTTTGGCAAAATGATAAACAGATTTTGGTTTTTGTCCTTTATCCAAAACTTCATCCATGTATATTGAAACGATATCTTCTTTGCTGATTATCTTGTTTTTAGTGGTCATTTTAATTAATTTAGAATTCGCCTTAAAGGTAAGCATTGTTTAAGTATCTTTACTTATCCTTAAACAAGTTGCACTGTTAAATATATTATAAACTATCATGCCAAAGAATGTTTTACTTACCGGAGGATCAGGATTTATTGGTCAATACTTAACAGAAGTACTAATTGCCAATGGTTTTTCAGTTTCAATCCTGACGCGTTCTGACCGAAAGAATACGCCACTGATAACCTATTATAAATGGGACCTGAAAAATTTTTTCATTGAGGAAGAAGCGGTTCTGAAAGCTGATTATATCATCCATCTTGCCGGCGAAGGAATTGTTGAAAAACGATGGACAGAAAAACGCAAAAAAGACATTTTAGAAAGCCGCACAAAACCTGTTGAACTGATATATAATGTTTTAAAAAACAATAATAAATCACTCGATGCCTTTATTTCAGCTTCAGCAGTTGGAATCTATGGTGCTTTTACAACGAAAGAAATCTGTACCGAAGACAAATCTCCCGCAAATGACTTTCTGGGAAACACATGTGAAAAATGGGAAAACAGCGTCGACACCATTAATTCATTAGGAATTAGAACCGTAAAAGTAAGAACCGGAATTGTTTTGGGAAAAAATCAAGGTTTTCTTAAAAAAGTTGCTCCTTCCTTTAAGGCAGGTTTTGGCACAATTCTGGGTTCCGGAAAACAGTATTTACCCTGGATTCACATAGAAGATTTGTGTCATATTTATTTAAAAGCTTTGACAGATACAGAAATGCATGGTGCGTATAATGCTGCAGTTACGGATAATACCACAAATGCTTCATTCTCCCGAATTCTGGCTAATTTATATGGATACAAAATCTGGCTTCCCAAAGTACCCGCTTTTGTTCTTAAACTGGTTTTGGGCGAAATGAGTGTTGCTGTTTTAGAGGGACAAAGAGTTTCATCTGAAAAAATACAAAAATCAGATTTCGAATTTCAATTTAATGACATTGAAACTGCGCTTTCTCAAAGTTTGTCTTAATCTTTTATTTCAAAGTCAACAAAGCCATTTCATCACTTCGAATAACGCCGGTTAATCCGGTATTTGCTGTTTTTGAAATTTTGGAAACTATTCTGCTCGGAATTGAAATATCAAAATCAGAAACTAAAATAGGAAAATCAGAATGAATTTGGATTCCTTCTTTCACTTTTTTCAATAAAGCCTTAACTTCAATTTCTCGTGATTTTCCGTGAACTGTGAGTTTTCCTTTTATCAGATATTCTTTTTCAATTTCATCAATATTTTTCAAATCAAATTCTGCAATTTTACCTTTAAAAACTGCTTTAGGATAGCGCTCGCTTTCTAAATAGTTTTCATTAAAATGTTCTTGCATTAAATCTAACTTGAATCGGAAATCTTTGATGATAACCGTACAAACAAAAGTACTGGTTTTAGGTTCTAAAACTATAACAGCCGATCTGTTTACTGCTTTTATCTCTTCAAAAAGAGGAATAGATGCCTCAAAATTCACAGTGGCTGTGTTTGTTGTAAATTTATCCTGTGCATATATTGAAAATGCAGAAAAAAGTAAAATAAGTAAAGTAGTTCTTTTCATAATCGTCATCATTAAACAATTATGTCACTCCATTTTTTAGGCTAATAAAAATAACTGAATCCTTTCAGTCTTGAAAAATCGAATGGCAATATTCCGTAAAAATCTTATGTATTAATATATACTTAAATTTACGAAATATTACAGCCCTGTTTGTTACATATTTATGCTAAATATTTGTGAAATTTTCATTGTTTAAATAAAACTTTAGATAAAAAAATGAGTGGTACAAAATGTAAAACGATTATCCTTCAACCTCTGTACAAATCTCAATTAAAAAACCATCCAAATCTCTCACATAAGAAACAACCTGTCCCCAAGGTTTTTGAGTTGGTTCTTTTACCAAAACTGCACCAAAAGAAGTTGCTTTTTGTACCAATCCGGGAACATTATCTGTTATAAAACCTATTTCAATTGCAAAAGGTTTTGCCTCCAGATTACTTTCGATAAAACCGTCTTCTAAATTTTGCGCTGCCAAACTTTTTGACGCAAATGAAAGTGTAGTTTCACCCGTAATTAATTCGCCATAATCATTATCCGGCGAAATAAATTTTCTTGAAAAATCAAATACATTTTCATAAAACACAATTGACTTTTCTACATCTTCTACATATAATATAGTATATCCGAACTTTACCATTTTTTAAATTTTTAAGTATTAACGCAGTTTAAATTTACAAAAATTTTGATTGGCAAATTATCCAATTTCCAGCAAAACATTGTATTTATCCAGACTCGCCAAATCTTCTATCGAATTTACATTCGTGATTTTAGCATGTTCTTCGACTTCTTTTTTAGCTTCAATTTGTTTGATGCATTTTCTAAATCTTCTTACTTCATCCAGACTAGACAAAATAAGTCCCGGAACCTGCACGCTTTTGCCTTCTTTATCTTTGGCCACCATTGTAAAATAAGAAGACAGGCAATGTTTTATAGCCCCGGTCTGGATATTTTCGGCTTCAACACGAATACCCACAATCATCGAACTGCGGCCAACATAATTTACCGAAGCTTTCATAGTAACCAATTCGCCTACTTCTATAGGTTTCAAAAAATTCACCGTATCAACCGAAGCTGTTACGCAATAATTACCGCAAAATTTTGATGCCGATGCAAAGGCAATCTGATCTAACAATTGAAGAATATATCCTCCGTGAATTTTACCGCTAAAATTGGTATGCGACGGCAGCATCAATTCTGAAATACTAATTTTTGAGGAAGAAACGGGCTTAAAATCTGTAGTCATGTTTATTGTATTCTGTTTTTGGTTAAGTTTTAATTTAAAGATTGACTTTCGTCGGTATTGGAGGCTCTTGTAATAATATTTTCCGGAAGCGATTTTTTGGCCTTCGCTCCCATTTTCTTTAATCTTTCTACGCTCGAAATAAGATTTCCTTTTCCATCAACCAGTTTGTTCATGGCGTTTTCATATTCGGTTTTGGTGTCTTTTATTTTGTTTCCAATTTTTACCAAATCGGTAACAAAACCTTCAAATTTATCATATAAAGCACCGGCTTGTCTAGCAATTTCAAAAGCATTTTCCTGCTGTTTCTGATTGCTCCACATACTGTCAATTGTTCGCAAAGTCGCTAATAAAGTCGTTGGCGTAACAATCACGATATTGCGATCGAATGCTCTGTTATATAAGGTAGAATCTTCGTTTAAAGCAATGGCAAATGCGGGTTCTATGGGAATAAAAAGCAGCACAAAATCCGGACTTTCTATTTGATATAAATCATGGTAATTTTTACTTCCCAATTGTTCAACGTGTCTTTTTATCGAAAGTACATGCTCTTTTAAATAATCAATTTTAAGAAGATCTGATTCTTCATTCACCCATCTTTCATACGCCACCAAAGAAACTTTCGAATCGACAATCATTTTTTTACCGTCCGGCAAATTAATTACCACATCAGGCAAAACACGCGCTCCGTCTGTATTGGTAAAACTTTGCTGCACTTCGTATTCGCGGCCTTTTTCTAATCCTGATTTTTCCAGAACACGCTCCAGAACCAGTTCGCCCCAATTTCCCTGCATTTTACTTTCACCCTTTAAGGCTTTGGTTAAGTTCAGAGTTTCTTTGCTCATTTGAATATTCAGTTCGCTTAAACCAATAATTTGCTGACGTAATGCGGCATGATAATCGATGCTTTCTTTATGAGTCTGATCTACTTTTTGTTCAAAAACATGAATTTTATCCTGTAATGGCAACAAGATATTTTTCATGTTTTCGCTATTTTGCTCTGTGAATTTTGCCGATTTCTCTTCGAGGATTTTATTGGCCAGATTTTCAAATTCTTTCGTGAATTTTTCCTGAAGCTCTGTTATCTCCGCTTTTTGTTCTTTATGACGTTCCCATAAATTTTCAAAATCTACTTCTTTTTTTGAAAGCTGAATAGCAAGACTGTCTTTTTCTGTCCGGATGTTTTCTTTCTCTGAATTATTGAGCTGAAGTAATTTTTCAAAACTTCTTTTTTCATTTTCAAATTGCTCTTTTTGCAATTGAAGCTGATTGATACTGGCATTTAATCTTTCTTCCAAACCTACTTTTTCAGATTGAAATTTAGCCGAAAACAACATTTTACCAAAGTAAATACCTGGAAAAAACGCAATTACAAAAACCACTAAAAACGGAAGAAAATCAAACATAACTAAGTTGTTTTTTAAGTAAAAGTACGCAATAATACGTAGTGCCGAATTTTAAAATTTAAATTTCACGAATTATTATCAATTCAAAATTAAACAAACATTCTGAACCATTTTAAAAAAATATAATAGTAAAAAAAATCGTTTTACGCAACCTTTTTTAAATATGATTATCTACTAAATATAACCTATTAAAAAAATATCATGAAAAAATTAATGCTGGGCTTATTTATAGCTTTCGGAATTAGCGCTTGCTCTCTTAACAATGAAGATTTTAATACTGATTGCGGGCCTGATGTAGATGTTCCTTTTACAGGATTTCCTCTTTTATGTAATTATAGTGTAAAAACTTTACCTAATAATCCACTTGCTGTTCTGGTAAGAACACAAAATGAAATGGATGACAATTTTACGAAACATGCCAATACTTGTCCTGTTGCGAGTGATCCTAACATTGATTTTACAAAAAACTATTTAGTTGGAATTTATGCCGGAGTAAAACCAACAAGCGGTTATGAAATAAAAATGACTTCCATAGTGGAGAATATGTGTGAGATCGTTATTAATTTTTATGAAAAAAGTCCACAAGCCGGGGAACAAATTACACAAACTCCTACTTATCCTTCAGACTTTATTTTAATTAATAAAACCTCTAAACCAATCATTTTTAACAGAACTACAGAATCTCCTGATAATATCGTTATTGGAACTTTTGCCAGTCAATGTACAGGTGCAGATTGCCAAAAATTCTTTCAACTGAATGACTTTAACATTCTTAAATTTCAAAATGTTGCTGCAGGAAGTTACACTTTTGAGCAATATAAATATACAAACACAACAAAAAGAGGTGAATATTCAGCGTTTGTAAAAAATGTTCCGGCTGAGATTCTTGCTCTTAAAGGTCAGACAAAAACGTATGGTTCGCCGGATGCTGCAGATCAGGGCGGAGTTTATTTCCAACTGCGTCAGACTGGAACTATCACTAAAATTTACATCGATAATAACGACACAGCAGATCAAAGCGACGCTGTAAAAGCTTTCAAAAAAGCCATTAAGGATAAAGTTACAAGTTTAAAATAAGAAGATTATGAAAAGACTTTTATTGTTTTTTATTGCCTTTGGCCTTTTTTCAAGTTTTGTTTCTGCAGAAAAAGCAAATATAACTTCTGTTTCAATAGTAAATACGTGGATTTGGGAAAAATCTATTGGAGGAACGAATAATCCGTATGTCACAACACCAAAAACCATCGGATACAGCAAAAAAGTAGTTTTTACTTCTGATGGAAGAGTGATTACGTATAAGAACAATGTCGAGATTAGAAACAGCCCGTATGAATTTGAAAAAGGAACCGGTTTCTCTGATAACTTAGAACATGACCTTATTAAGTTTGAAGGCAAGACTTATATAATAGAAAAGCTTGACAATCAAAACCTAACCATTTTAAGCAATAACTCAGATGCGAGTCGTACTATTTATAAGAGATAGTATAATGAGTTAAAAAAAGCTAATTTTGCCAAAATAAATTCAACCACTTTTTGAAAGACGATTTAGACAAATATATTCGACAGTGTATGCAAAATGATCGAGAGGGACAACTGAAAATATATCAGTTGTTCTCTCCCGTTTTGTATGGTATTTGCCTAAAATACATGAAAAACGAAGATGATGCAAAAGACGTTTTTCAGGAAGCATTTGTTATTGTTTATCAAAAAATAAATCAGTACAAATTTGAAGGAAGTTTTGAAGGCTGGCTCAAACGGATTTTTATAAACAAGCTGATCGAAACTTTAAATAAAAAGAAAAAAGAAAGTTTTTTTCTTGATGTTTTTGATCCTGATACTGATTTTGTCGAAGAGCAAGAACTCGATATCCCTCAAATAGAACAAGAAAAACTGTTAGAATATATTCGGGATTTGCCAGATCAATACAGGACGGTTTTTAACTTGTATGTTTTTGAAAAAATGAAACATAAGGAAATAGCCGAATTACTAAAGATTTCAGAAGGAACATCAAAGTCAAATTTAAACAGGGCCAAGCGCATTTTGCAAAAAAGAATTTTGAGCATAAAAAATTTTAAGACAGCATGAAAAAGCAAAATATAGAAGATATTTTTTCATCAATGGAAGACTTTTCAAGTGTTCCGCCTCCTGAACTGTGGGGTCAGATTGAAGAAAAACTAGACAAGCCAAAAAAGAAAAAAAGAGCGATTCTTTGGTGGTCTGCTGCTGCATGCTTATTATTAGGTTTGATGCTCCCAACTGTTTTACATTTTAGTTCTGATGCCGGAATTAAAACTATAGATAATAGCTCTGAAAAAAATAACAACGTTGTTCTGGAGGAAGAGAAAACAGAATCAGATGATTCAAAAACCAGAAGTATTCAGGAAAAAAATATCCAAAACGAAACAACAAACGAAATAAACAATGGCGAAAATGCTGTTGTAATTGAAAACGGTGATAATTCTAGCAAAAACGAATCAGATCAAAAAAATCAAAATCAAAAAACAAAAGTTACTCCTTTAAATTCAAAAGGAACAAATCATGAAGGCGTTTTAAATGGAAAATCAAATTTAGAAGTAAATAAACCAAATCAGGCTGTAGCCGAAGAATCATTTGCCCCAAATAATGACAATGGATTTAATACCGCTTCTAAAACTAAAACATTAAATTCGGAGAAAAGAAATTCAAATCAGGCTGTAGCCGGAAAATCTTTGGTTCCGAATAATGAAAAAACATTTAATTCGCCTTCTCAATATCAAATACCAAATACTGAAAAAGTAAAAGCAAATCAGGCTGTAGCCGAAAAATCTTTTGTGCCGAATAAAACAAATTCACTTAATACAGATTCTAAAAATCAATTTTCTAATACTGAAAAAGGAAATAAAAATCAGGCTGTAGCCGAAAAATCTTTTGTTCCGAATAAAACAAATTCTTTCAATACAGATTCTAAAAATCAATTTTCGAATACGGAAAAAGCAAATAAAAATCAGGCTGTAGCCGAAAAATCTTTTGTTCCGAATAAAACGAATTCTTTCAATACAGATTCTAAAAATCAATTTTCGAATACGGAAAAAGCAAATAAAAATCAGGCTGTAGCCGAAAAATCATTTGTTCCGAATAAAACGAATTCTTTCAATACAGATTCTAAAAATCAAACTCCTTCTTCTATTTTCGAAGATAAACTCAAGGCAAATAATACCAATAATTTGGCTTCAAATCCGTTTAACTCAGCTTTAAACAAGGATAAAAAAGCTAATACAAGTATAAAAGAACCTAAAGATGAATTTATATTAAACGAAAAAGCAATTGCTAACAATCAGAAAAGCAGTTCTAAATTTGGCAATGCTTTAAGTAAACAAGATTCTGTTCAACTAGCCGAACTTCAAAATTTAGAAAAAGGTATTGTAGCCGCAACTCCTGAAACTAAAAAAGAAAAAGAAGAGAAAAAGAACGCTATTGCCAAAAATGAAAAATGGGCGGTAGAAGTTTTTGCCGGTGTTGCCAATTCTGAAAACTATAAAAAAGATAAAACGTTAGGAAACATAAACGATTCTAAACAAAGTAATAGTTACGGTGTAAAAACAAAATATAAAATCAACCGAAAATGGGCTGTAAGTTCCGGGGTTAAATTCAACGAATTGGGACAAAGTATTGCTGATGTTTCTTATATGAGAACAACAAATGCTTTTTTAACCCAAAGCGATTATTTTAATCAAAATGTATCGGTTGCTGCTGCTCCAATTTCAGATAACGCTAATTATGTTTTTGTTCCAAAAAATACGATAATGGCTTTAAAAAGTGATAACGTAGAACATGGAAAGTTGGATCAGAGTTTAAGATATCTGGAAGTTCCGCTTGAAGTTTCATACTCTGTTTTTAATAAAAACAGAGCCAATATCAGTTTGAATACCGGTGGTTTTGTGGGTAAATTAATTTCTAATAATATGGCGCTTAACGGCAATTCTATTGGAGAAAATGTAAATGCAAATGATTATGTGTACGGTTCGTTATTGAGTACGACACTGCAATATCGTATTTATAAAAAAACCAATGTTTTTGTAGAACCTGCGATGAATTATTATATAAATCCTTTAAATGAGCAATCTTTCAATCAGTTTCAATGGGGATTTAATTTTGGATTAAATGTTAACTTCTAATGTCATATTTATTGTAATTTCGGAAGAAATATGACATTAAATGACTTATAAAAAGAATTGGGAAGATTCGAAATCGCTTCCAAAGAATTTACTTATTGCCAAAGAACTGGTTTATGAGGTTTGCGGTTTTGATTGTTCTGAACCTCAGCCCGAAAAAGGAAGCCAGGAATATGAAGCGTTCGATTTTAGAATCGGCGAAAGCCAGATTAAATTCAGATCTGCCAAAATAACGCCTACAAAAACCGGACAGTTTGTAACTTTATGGAAACGCAATATATCAGGGATTATCGAACCTTTTGATTACAATGACGCAATTGATTTTGTAATTGTAAGCGTTCAAAAAGAAAATCTATTAGGTCAGTTTATTTTCCCGAAAGACATTTTATTGAAAAAAGGAATTTTTACCACTCCAACAAAAGAAGGAATTAGAGCAACAAGAGTTTATCCGCCGTGGGATGAAACAAAGAGCAAACAAGCCCAAAAAACACAGCAATGGCAATTGGATTATTTCTTATCCATTTCTGATAAAACAGATTTAAATCGCGCTAAGTTTTTATTTGGCAAAAAGGGATAAAACAAAAAGGCAGTTCGTATTTGAACTGCCTTTTTAAATTAATTCTAAAATCTATTTCTTCAGGATTTTATCTTTATAAACTACTTTATTATTTTCTGATAAGGTATACAGGTAAAATCCGGGAGATAAATTACGAACTGACATTACAGTATCACTAACATCCTGACCGCTTTTAATTTCAATTGGGTTTCCTACTATACGCCCGTTGATATCGTAAAGTCTTAATTTAAGATTTTTGTTGTCATTTGTTTTAACCGAAACATTTAAAACATCATGCGCAGGATTTGGATAGGCTCTTACGAAAAATCCATTTTTAGTTCCAAAATCCGGAGTCGATAAAACATCTTCTTTTAATTCAAATCGGGCAATAACCGGTCCGTGATCTGAAGTTGTTGAAGTGTAATTTGGAATATCGGTACGAGGATCGTAAACTGCAATTGAGTTTGAAATATATTGGTCATTCAATTCATTTGAAATTAAAATATGATCTAAAAATCCGCCTGAACTTAAAAAGCTATAAGCTCCCGCCTGGCTGATTCCTAATGTTAAAGCATTATAACCTGTATTGTCTTGTACAAATGTCTCGTAAGATGATGGCGTATTTGCATTTCCAACCCAGGCTTTTACATCGTCATTAAAATCTCCTAAAAGAATAAGGTTCGAATCTGGATAATCTGTATCTAAAGCTGCTTTTAGATAGTCGATATCATATTTACGCTGATTGTATTTCATTATATCAGTACCGCTATTGGCACGCGCGTGAAGGTTAATAAGGTTGATTTCTTTTTTGATTCCGTTAAGATTAGTTTCTATCTGAACCAAATATGGCAGACGTCCCGATGAGAAAAAGCTATCATCGTTTTTTTCCGGTGTTTCTGTGCCAGGATAATTAGGTAAAACTACAGTTCCTGTGCGAACCTGATCGTATAAATCTTTGAATAATACTTTTGTGCTTTTTACAGTAGTCGTTTGTGTATTATAAAGAACCACTAATTTTTGCGGTGGAAAATTAGGATCCGCATCTTGAAACGAATATGACCAGGAAGTCGAGATTGTTTTATCGAATGTTTTTCCGTTAATATTTATTTTAGAAATTAAAATGTCAATTGACGGATCATCAGACACTTCCTGAACTACATAAACATCCGCATTTAATTTGTTCATTACTTTAGCAACGTTTTCTATTTGTAACTCATCGTTTGTAGGTCCAAATTCAACATTGCTTTTATCTCGAACATCTGTCCCGAAAAATTCCAAATTGTAAGTTACAACATCAAAAGTATCTGCTTTTAGTATAGAAGATCCTGTAAACGAGCCAATTTGTTTGTTTAAACCTGTACCCGTAACACTTAATACTCCTGAAATTGTAGGTTCTTTTGTTGTTGGCGCAAACCTAGCATAAATTGTTTTTCCTGCTGCTGCATCTGCAGAAGAAACGATAATACTTGATGCAAATGAAATATTATCTGATGATAATTGAAACGATGCCGGAGCATTAATAGTTATATCACCATATCCTGCAGCAGTAAAAATAAATGACTGACTAACAGAAACCGAATTTGGACTTACATCTGCAAAATCTAATATGGGATTCGAATCAATATATTGCGATTCGTTTGTAATGGCAAAATCGTCTAAAGACCATTCTGCAGCATTACCGTTTCCACCGGAAGTTGTTTCATAAACCCAGGCAATATAGGTGTGATCCGTTTTAAATGCCCCCAAATTTATGTATTGGGATCGCGCGTAAGTTCCTGTAGTGGATGGAAATTTACCATCAATTTCTGTCCATGTTGCATTTTCAGGATTACCTACTCCGTCATAATTTGTAGAAACTAATAATTTTAAAGATGGTCCTTCGTAGAATTTACGGGAATAAAAAGATAATAATGGAATTTGGCTAAAACTATCTAAACGTAATCGCGGTGAAATCAACCAGTCTTTACTTGCTCCGTTATCCGAAAACCCGTTTATTAAAACTGCTCCGGTTCCTGAATTTATATTTCTGGCTGTTGTTGTATGAGTCCATTTATTTATAGGTCCGGCCTCATTATATTGTAACCATTTACTATTTGAAAAAATATTTACATCGTCAAAATTTTGTACAAACGGATTTACTCCAAGAGCTGTTAAATTAACTGTCTTCGTTGTACCTCCTATTGTTTGATGGGTTATTGAACCTGTAAAATTATCAACTGCTGTAGGTGTAAATTTCACATAAATTGTTGGCGTTGCATTAGAATCAAAATCAGAAGGAACAAATGTTAAAGATGATGAGAATGTTGTATTATCTTTTGAAATCACAAAACTTCCTGAAGCAGTAAGAATTACGTTGGCAGTTAGATCAGAAGCTCCAATCTGATAACTTTTAACTAAAGGATCAAAATTTGGTTCAGTACCGCCTAAATTTAATACACTAACTGATGTAGATATAGCAGGAGGCATTACATTTAGCGTTGTTACATCTACCTTATTAACCGATGCCTGAACATTTCCTGCTATGTCTTCTGAGATAGAAAAAACAGAATATGCTGTACTTAAAGGTAAGCCCGTAAAACTCTTTACATATTCCTGAGTAGGATTTGTTACATCAAAAATTCCTGCTTGTAAAGCCGCAGTCCCATTTGAATCCTGACCTGCTTTTATTTGCGCAACGGTTGGTTCAGCGCTTCCTCCTGGCAGTAAAACATAATATGTTTTTCCAACCTCATCAATTTTATTAATAAAATCGAAACTTTCTCCTAAAACATTAGCTGCTTTTGGATAACCTAAAACGTTAGCCGGAACAAAAGTATCTTTTCTAATATCTATATTATCAATTGCAAAGGATGGACGTCCTCCACCTCCTGAAACTTGTCTTGAAGCCCAGCGTATTTGCACAACCGACTGATTATCGCACTCTGCAGGCAGCGTAATTTTTCGTAGCTGAGAATTTTGTGGCAGGTAAACATTACCTGTTTGTGTCACAGAATTATTTTGATATGCAGTTCCTAAAAGTGAAGTAAAATTTCCTGTGGTTCCAACTCTATATTGCAATATTACTTCATTAACTCTCGTGTTTCCAGCATCTGAAGGATTTCTAATAGTCATAACATCATACTGAACCTGTACATTAGTTGTTCCAATACTCGAAAAAGCAAAACCAATTGTAAGATTAACAGATCCTGTATTTAAAAATCCTAATTTACCAACATAATTATAAAAACCTCCTGAATTAGTATTCGCACCCTTACCTGTTAGTATAGTATTATAATCTGCAAAAGTTGAAGACGTTAGATATTGAGTTACTCCAGTATCATTAGCTCCTAAATTCCATCCTTGAAATCCTGCAGGAAACTGAGCTTCTGCAGCATCCCAACCTTCAAAATTTTGTTGATAAGGCAACGGTTCCTGAGCTGCCGGCATTGTCTGCGCATTTAAAGCGAAACAACATAGAATACCGAACAAAGTCATTAAATGACGAAAAGAGTAATTATTTTTCATACGTTTTAAAATAGAGTTTTTAGAAATCAAATTTAAAGCCTTTAAAGTTAACTGAATATTGTCAAAACTTAAACTTATTGTAAGTAAATTTATAAATATATGTCAGAAAAAATCATCTTAGTATGACATTGTCTTTATTATTCTCAGCTATATTGCGTTTTTATCTTATTTTATTACAATTAACTTTTAGAATAAAGCTTTTTAAATTAGTAAGAAATTACATTTTTTTTATTTTCGCTATGAATAAAAAAAAGCCGTCTAACAGACGGCTTTTCTAAATTCAATATTTATAAAAATTAAACTGCTGTATAACCACCGTCAGCAATAAAATAACTTCCTGTGGTGAATGATGATTTTTCAGAACTTAAAAACAAAACAAGTTCTGCAATTTCTTCAGCAGTTCCTAGACGGTTCATTGGTGCTTTTGCAGCAACGGCATTCATCATATCTTTATTCAAATTATCTTTTAATAAAGCTGTTTCAATATAACCTGGTCCGACAGCATTACAACGAATATTTTTTTGAGCATATTCTACTGCAATATTTTTTGACAAACCTACAACTCCGTGTTTAGAAGCGGTATAAGCCGGACTTAATGGCGCAGCAACCTGTCCGTGAATAGATGCTATATTGACGATGCTTCCACCACCATTTTTCTCCATTTGTTCAAGCTGATATCGGCACGCATAAAAAACACCACTTAAGTTTAAGGCAATAACCTTATCCCAGGCTTCAGGCTCGTATTCTCCGGTTGGTTTTGCCGGACCTCCCATTCCTGCGTTATTACATGCAATATCAAGTCGGCCGTATTTTGAAACCGTAACTTCAACCATATGTTTATTATCGTTTGCACTCGACGAATCACCTTTTACAAAAAAGGCTTCTCCACCATTCTCTTTTATAACTTTTACAGTTTCTTCACCGTGATCAACATTAATATCCGAAACTACAACCTTTGCTCCTTCTCGGGCATAAGCTTCTGCAACAGCGCGTCCAATTCCTGAACCTCCGCCGGAAACAAAAGCTACTTTATTTTCTAAAAGTGACATAATCTTATTATTTAAATTTGTAGATACAATTTACGAAGATATCGCCCGCTGACCATGAGAAAAGCCGGGTTTACAATAAGATTAAGACTTTATCACAATCAAATGTTATTTCACATTTAAATTACTTTGATGTGCTAATTTTTTCTTATTATTTTTCTTCGTCCAATTTCATATTCCCTCTTTCTTCATGACTTTCCGGATTTGAATTTGAATATCGATTTGGTGTCACGTCTGAATTTCTGTCTTTATTTTCTACCGTTTTTTCTGCGTCCTCTTCTGTTGCAACGCCTCGATTGGCATTTGCATTACCAGGATTTACATCGCCTTTGATTTTTTTAATATCTTCGTTTTCATTTCGTGCCCGTTCCACAACTTCTTTATTTCCATCCTTGTCTGTTACGACTTCTTTTTTCAGGTTCGCATCATCTGCTTTTCCGTCGTGTGGAATATTTTTCCCCTTAGATTCGTCTATGTCTTTCTGTACTCCGTTTATTTTTTTAGAGCCTAAATCATTCGTGTCCATATCTTTATTATTTGAGTTTCTTTACTAATATTACGAATTCTAAATTTTAAAACGAAAGGGTTTAACATAGCTTTTAGTTTATTCTGCAATTATTCTTTTAATAAGATGAAACAAAACTATCTTTGCAAAAAATAAAACTATGCATCGTCATTTCATTCTTTTTAAACCTTACGGCTATTTAAGTCAGTTTATTTATGAACTAAAAAGAAAGAAAAAGCTTCTGGGCGAATTGCATGATTTTCCCGAAGGAACAATGGCAATTGGAAGACTTGACGAAGATTCTGAAGGATTGCTTTTATTGACTACTGACGGAAAAGTAAGCGAACAAATAAGAAGTAAAAAAGTCGACAAGGAATATTACGTTCAGGTTGACGGCATCATTACTCCCGAAGCAATTGAAGAATTACAAAAAGGTGTTGAAATAGGTTTTGAAGGCGGTAAATACAAAACAAAACCCTGCACTGCTTTTATTGTTACCGAAATTCCTGATTTTGGTCCCAGAGCAAAAAAGATTCGGGATGAACGCCACGGACCAACTTCCTGGGCTTCTATTACGGTAAATGAAGGTAAATTTCGTCAGGTTCGTAAAATGACTGCGGCGGTTGGTTTTCCTACTTTAAGATTAGTTCGTGTTCGAATAGGAAATGTATATTTGCAAAACTTAAAAGCGGGAGAAGTTTTAGAAGTTTCCGATTTTAAAGTAGAGAATTAATTAATGTGTCAATTTGATAATTAGATAATTAGATAATTTTTGAAAACTCATAACCCATAACTCTTAACTCATACTCAAAAAATGCTAAACGTTGTTCTTGTAGAACCGGAAATACCAAATAATACCGGAAACATTGGGAGATTATGTGTGGGAACTGAAAGTCGCCTGCATTTAATTCATCCTTTTGGTTTTGTAATTAACGATAAAAACCTAAAACGTTCCGGTTTGGATTATTGGGTGCATCTTGATGTTACCGAATATCAAAATGTGGAGGAATGGGTAAAACAAATTCCAGATCAGTCCCGTGTTTTTTTAATGAGTTCACATGCCGAAAAATCATATTTGGAAACCGATTTTCAGGATGGCGACTGGCTGGTTTTTGGAAAAGAAAGTGTTGGATTGAGCAAAGAAGTTTTGTCTCGTTTCGAAAATCATTTAACAATTCCGATGTCGAAATTAATCCGCAGTTTTAATATTGCGAATTCTGTAGCTTTTGTTGTTGGAGAAGCGAAACGTCAGATTGGGTTAAAAGGTTAATCGTTATTTGTCTAACTGTTTAATCGATTCGTAAAGATCTAATGAAAACAAATGCCCTAGCCCTGATGGAAGCGGCATCCTTTTGTGGCGGGGTTCGCCACAAAAGATATAGCGGACAGCAGGATTAGCTCCTGAAAAACTAAATTACTGTAAACTTCCCTTTCTCGGCATCAAAAACAATATGTTCGTCTTTGAATAATGTTGCAAAACTTCCATTTGAAATTAAGTGACAAGGTTCGTCCTGAACGACTGTTTCCGGAGTCATGATAATCATTTCGTCACTTAACTGAATCGCCAAATCGATATCGTGTGTGGAAAACAAGATACACTTTTGAGTTTCTTGTGTAAGCTTTTTTAATAATTTGAAAAGCGAAACTTTGTGTAGTAAATCCAAATGTGTTGTGGGTTCGTCTAAAATAATTAGCGGAGTATCTTGTGCCAAAGCCCTGGCAATTAAAACCTTTTGTAATTGTCCGTCGCTAATTTCGTAATGTTTTTTTGTAGCTAAATGTTCGATTTGAGTTAATTGCATGGATTCCTGAACTTTCTCGATATCTGTTTCCGTCAGAGTTCCAATCCAGTTGGTGTACGGCTGACGACCTAAAGCAGCGAGTTCAAAAACAGTCAGGTTACTTGGCGGTAATTTCTCGGTTAAAACCAAACTTAAATTTTGCGCTAAATCTAACGGTTTGTACGTATCTATGTTTTTATCATTTAGGAAAACAGATCCTGACAATGGCTGTTGAATTCCTGTAATGGTTCTTAATAAAGTCGATTTTCCAATTCCGTTTGCACCAATTAAAGCAATGAGTTTTCCTGATCCAAAATTCAAATTTAGATTTTGAGCAATGGTCACACTTTCTTTTTTGGACTTGTAGCCAATATTTAGATTTGAAGTTTTTAGAATAGTTTTCATTTTTTAAAGATGCTAAGTTGCTGAGATACTAAGTTTCTAAGTTTTCTGCCACAGATTATAGGATTAAATTGATTTTAATAATCGGTGAGAATCTGTGTAATCTGTGGCAAAAAAATTACTGAAAATTTCTTTTTCGCATTAATAACCAAACAACAACCGGAGCACCAATTATGGACGTGATTGCATTAATTGGTAACGTAGTTTCAAGTCCCGGCAATTGAGATGCGATATCGCAAAACAACATAATTATTCCGCCATAAAAAAGCGTGCTCCAATATAAAACTGCATGATTACTCGTTTGAAAAGTGAGTTTGGCAATATGTGGCACCGCCAGACCTATAAAAGCAATTGGGCCAGCAAAAGCCGTGATACTTCCTGCCAGAATACTTGTTGCAAATATGATAATTAGTCGTGCTTTTTTATAATTTAAACCCATGCTTTTAGCATAGTTTTCGCCCAAAAGCAATGCATTCAAAGGCTTGATACTTCCGGCACTTAAAAGCAAACCAAAGCCCACACAAACTGCCAGAACAGAAATCGATGTCCACGAAAGATTTCCAAGACTTCCTAACGACCAAAAGGTGAATTTCTGCAATTGTTCTGCCGAACTAAAATAAGTTAAAACACCTACAATCGCACTTGTAAAACTTCCGAACATAAGTCCGACAATTAAAATAGCCATTGTATTTCGTAATCGCTGTGCTACCAATAAAACCAATAACAAAACTGAAACGCTTCCTAATGTTGAAGCCAACACAAGTCCGTATGGTGATAATAAAATCGAATTTAAAAAAGGAGGCAAAAATCCTGCGCCTAGAATAACAATGGCAACGGCTAAAATCGCTCCCGAGGACAATCCTAAAACATCAGGACCGGCTAATGGATTTCTAAATAATGTCTGCATCAGTAAACCGCTTATCGACAATCCTACTCCCACTAAAAAAGCGGTTATTGCTTTTGGCAAACGATAGTTGATTATGATATATTCCCAAGTTGATTTACTGGCCTGACCGCCCGTTAAACTGGTATAAACTTCCTTGAACGGAATCGTGATCGATCCTAAACTTATGTCCAGAAAAAACATAAATAAAAGTGCCAAACCAAGTACAAAAAACAGGATTATATTTCGCTTTGAATTTATCAATTAATTTAATTTAGAGGCAAAAGTAAATTCATAACTTGTCAATAAATCAGGATGGAAAATCTTGATGTAATCTTTTAAAACTAAGTCCGGACGGCTTGGTGCCAGTTCATAATAAATAGTTCCTCCTGTTGCTCCAAATTTACCCTCAAAAGTATATACGTTCTTCGAAGTAAAGGCATCAAACTGAGTGTAATGCGGGTTGCTTTTTCCAAATTCTTCCAAAGTTTTAAAGGATCCTGAAGCGATCCAGAAATTTGCTTTTTTAGCTTTAACCAACACTTTTTCAAAAGATAAACCTTCGCTTCCTGTTCCTTTTAAATCTGCCCATAAATAATTAGCCTGAGCATCGCTCATAAATTGCGCGACCCAGCTGTTTCCTTTCGCCACATACCAAAGATCTTCATACATTGAACCATACAAAACAGTTGAAGTTGCTGGCTGATCTGCTACTAATTTTTTCGCCTGATTATAGCTTTCTACAATTTTATCAAACAATTCTTTTGCTTTGTCTTCTTTTCCAAATAAGGCACCGTAAAGTTTAATCCATTCTGCTTTTCCAAGGGGAGATTGTTCCATCCAATCGGCTTGGATAAAAACATTTAGACCGCTTTTTTTCAAATTATCCAGCATCGGATTGTTGTTGTCAACTCCAAAAGTAACAATCAAATCCGGCGATAATTCTATCAACTGTTCGATATTTAATTTTTCGTTTTGGCCTACATTTTTAACGGAACCTTTATCGATTAATGCTCTTGTTTTTTCGGAAGAAATATAATCGGTATGAGGAAAACCAACTAATTTATCTTCAACATCAAGCATTTCCAAAAACGGAATATTTGTTGTTGAAGTTACCACAATAGATTCCAGTGGAACTTTTATGGTTGTATATTTTTGTAAGCTATCCGGAACTTTAGCTTCTTTTTCTTTTAAGATATAAGTGAATTCTGTGTTTGCATTTGGCCACGGTTCTGTTACCGTTACAACGGAGTATCCTTCGTGCTTTACGATCGATAGTCCTGAAGCGAACTCAATACTATTTTGAGGAATTTCTGTTTTTGCTATCTCTGCCGTTTCTGTTTTTTTACATCCAATGAGAACAAAAAAGGATAAAACAAAAATTACTTTAGGGGATAAATGTTTCATATGTGGGTTATATTGCTTTATACAGTCTGTATCGCTATTTTACTATTTTCTTTAATTTAAAACCAAAGTCATTGCTAATTTAGTTTTTCAATAATAACAAAGGTAACGCAAATTATATTTTTTTTATTTACCTTTATTCTTACAAAAACCAAATTTATCTTTACCAATATATGAATACCACAAAAACCAAAATTTGCTCGAGTTGCGACTCTGCATTTAGTTGCGGAGATATTTCTATAGAAAACAAATGTTGGTGTAACGACTACCCTCCTATTTTTAATCTTTCTGAAGGAGGAGATTGTCTGTGTCCAAACTGCTTTAAAGAAGCCTGTATAGACAAAATTGATGCTTATGTCGAAACGATGACTCCCACAAAAGCACTCCAAAATAAAGCTTTATCTTTGCCAAAGACTGAAAAATTAATGGAAGATCTTGATTATTATATTGAAGATGGCAACTACGTTTTTACTACCTGGTTTCATTTAAAAAGAGGAACTTGTTGTGGAAACAATTGTCGGCATTGCCCTTATTAATTGTTAATTGTAAATTATTAGTTGTTAATTGCATCTCATTTCTTAAAAACAAGATAGGTCTTTGCGTTAGGGATAGAAGCGATATCCTTTTATTTTTTTCTTTAAAAAATAAAAGATAAAGCGGATAGCCCGACCCTTGGGGAACGCCATAAAATTCATAACTCAAAACTCAAAATTAAATAATGATTTACCTAATTACCGGCGGCGAACGATCAGGAAAAAGCAGTTATGCTCAAAATCTGGCTTTGCAGCTTTCAGATGCACCAATATATGTAGCAACAGCGAGAAAATGGGATGATGATTTTCAAGACAGAATCAACAGGCACCAGCAAGAACGAGATGACCGCTGGAATAATATTGAAAAGGAAAAACATTTAAGTGAAATTGATTTTTCCGGAAAAGTGGCTCTGATTGATTGTGTAACGCTTTGGCTGACAAACTTTTTTGTTGATACTAATAATAATGTAGAATTAAGCCTGGAAGAAGCAAAAAAAGAATTTATTTCAATTGCCAATCAGGAAAATGCAACCTTAATTATTGTAACCAACGAAATTGGAATGGGTGTTCACGCCGAAACTCACATTGGCAGAAAATTTACAGAATTGCAAGGCTGGATGAATCAGTTTTTGGCGTCAAAAGCAGATGAAGTGGTTTTGATGGTTTCGGGAATTCCGGTAAAAATTAAAGGCGAAAACTCCAAAATATAAATCCCAAATTCCAAAACTCAAATTGAAATTCAAATTTTAAAATCCCAAATTCCAAACGTATGCTTTATCTTTACTAGAATATGTTTCCATTGTAAAATTTGGAATTTGGAATTTAAAAAAATTGGAATTTAAAAATGAGCCATTTAGACGATATATTAAAATCACGTCGCGATACCCGACATTTTACAACTGATGAAGTTCCTGATGAAGTAATCGAAAAAGCTTTGCAGGCCGGACATTGGGCGCCTTCTGTTGGATTGACGGATGCAACACGCTATTTTATTATCAAATCGGCTGAAGTGAAAAGTGCGATTAAAGAGTTATTTTTAGATTATAATAAAAAAGCAGAAGAATTTACAGATAATCCCGAACAAAAAGAACATTACAAATCACTAAAACTGGAGGCGATTGAAGAAGCGCCAATCGGACTTATTATTGCTTATGACAGATCTGTTCTCAATCAGTTTACGATTGGAACTGTTGGCAGTAATGAGGCGGTGAAATTTAGTTCGGTTTGTGCGGCTCAAAATATTTGGCTTTCTCTTACAGATCAGGGATATGGAATGGGCTGGGTTTCGATTTTGAATTATTATCAGTTTAAAAAAATCCTCGATTTACCTGAAAATATCGAACCTTTGGGATATTTCTGCATCGGAAAACCCGCTACGAATTACAACAATCAACCAATGTTGCAACAATTGCACTGGAAACAAAAATCGGAAACTCCGGATTGTAGAGAAATCAAAAATGTTATTGAAAACTGCATTTTAGATTTTCAATTAAAAACTTCGGTTTCAGATAACAAAAATGATTTTGCGCAACTTTTGCAGGAAAAAATAGATTCTAAAACAAAACCTGTTGGCTCTTTAGGGACTTTAGAAGTTTTGGCTTTTCAACTCGCAACTGTTTTTGAAACTTTAAACCCTAAAATTACAAATCCAAATATTGTGGTCTTCGCAGCAGATCACGGAATTGCAAATCATGGAGTTAGCGCTTATCCGCAAGATGTTACGCGGCAAATGGTGGGGAATTTCCTTGAAGGCGGCGCAGCAATTAACGTGTTTTGCAATCAAAATAATATTCAGCTATCTATTGTAGATGCTGGCATAAATTATGATTTCCCAACAAATGCCAATTTAATTCATGCTAAAATCGCTAAAGGAACGCAGTCTTTTTTGCACATTCCGGCTATGAGCGAAACAGAATTGCAATTGTGTTTTGAAAAAGGAAAATCTATTGTTGAAGACATTGCAAAAACAGGTTCAAATTGCATTGGTTTCGGCGAAATGGGAATTGGAAATACCTCAACAGCTTCTGTTTTAATGAGTCTTTTAACCGGATTTTCTATTGAAGACTGTGTTGGAAAAGGAACCGGTGTTGAAGATGAAAAGCTCCTTCAAAAGCAGGAAATCCTTAAAAAAGCAATTGCTAATTATTCCGGTCAAGCCGAATTAATGCCACAACTCGCTTATTTTGGCGGTTTCGAAATTATTCAGATTGCAAGCGGAATGCTGACTGCTTTTGAAAATAAAATGATTATTCTGGTGGATGGTTTTATTTGCAGCGTCGCTTTTTTAATTGCATCAAAAATAAATCCTGATATTCATAAAAATGCTGTTTTCTGTCATTGTTCTGCAGAAAAAGCACATCAAAAACTACTCCATTACTTAAATGCAAAACCTATCCTGAATCTTGATTTGCGCTTGGGCGAAGGAACCGGATGTGCGATTGCCTTTCCTATTTTAAAATCGGCAGAAGTTTTTTTGAATGAAATGGCTAGTTTTGAAAGTGCTGGGGTTAGTAGGAAGTGATGAGTCGCAGTTTTTTTCAGTTTTCAGAAAAAAAATAATAATTTGCCACAATCTCTGTCATTTCCACGAAAGAGAAATCACACACGTTGCTCGACAAAGATTTAATGATTTTCTTTGCGGAATTTCTAGTGTGATTTCTCCTTCGTCGAAATGACAAAACAATTAAAAATAATCTCTTTAAATGAAAAAAGAACTCCATATTTTCTTTACCTGTTTAATGTTTTACACCAGAATTCCTTGTCCAAAAAACATCGACCACAATCCTGATTATTTGAATAAAGCCACACGATATTTCCCATTTATTGGCTGGATTGTCGGAAGCATTTCTTTTCTTGCTTTCTATGTTTTCTCTTTTTTTCTATCAACAGAAACTTCGGTTATTTTAGCCATAATTGCTTCTGTATTAACAACCGGAGCCTTTCACGAAGATGGTTTTGCAGATGTTTGTGATGGTTTTGGCGGAGGCTGGACCAAAGAAAAAATACTGGTCATTATGAAAGACAGCGCAATTGGCGCTTATGGAGCAATTGGTTTGGTTTTGCTATTTCTGGTAAAATTCAAATTGCTTTCTGAGGCTATTTTGCTTTTATCCATTCAAAACGATTATTTTTTAGTTTATCTGTTATTTATTTCTGCACATTCTATAAGTAGGTTAGCGGCAATTTCCATAATATTTACGCATGAATATTCGCGTGATGATGCTACGAGCAAAAGCAAACCAATTGCAAAAAATCATAGTTGGAAAGAGGTTTTTGGTGCTTTTTTATTCGGGTTAATTCCAATGTTGTTACTCTCCTATTTCAATTATAAAATTCTTTTAGCTGTAATTCCCGTTTTTATTACACGTTATTTTCTTGCACGCTATTTCCAAAAATGGATTGACGGTTACACCGGAGATTGTCTCGGCGCAACGCAACAGGTTTGTGAAGTGATATATTATTTAAGCATTCTTTTTCTATGGAAATTTATCTAGTTCGCCATACCGAAACAATTTGCGAAAAAGGCATTTGTTACGGACAATCGGATGTTGCGATTGCCGAACCTTTTGATTTAGTTTTCGAAGCCATTATTTCTCAACTTCCGCCTGAAGCTATTATATTTTCGAGTCCTTTACAGCGCTGCACACTTTTAGCAAAACACATTCAGAATAAAATAAAAACTATTTCGTACCAAGAAGATGAGCGACTTAAGGAAATGAATTTTGGTGATTGGGAAATGCAAAACTGGAACGAAATTCTGCCTGAACAACTAAATCCATGGATGGAAGATTTTGTGAATATTCCGGCTTCCAATGGAGAATCTTTTGTCGAATTACATAAAAGGGTTGCTGAATTTTTATCAGATCAAATTTCAAAAGAAATAAACAAACCGATTATCATAGTTTCTCACGCCGGAGTAATTAGAAGTATTTTATGTCATTATTCAGAATTACCCTTAAATGATGCTTTTACTAACAAAGTTGATTTTGGACAAGTAATAAAAATAGTACTTTAAACGCCATTTTGTTTAGAATTTGACATAAAAAGTGAAACAAATTTGAAAATTTGATGGTTTTAACTTTATCTTTGCACCAAATTAAGGTTGTGTTAGTTTTTAAACACATTAAAAGGGAATCAAGTCAAAATCTTGAGCTGTACCCGCAACTGTAAGCTTAGTTCTGAAAAGAATGTTTGTTGTTAGCTATAAACCACTGCTCGCCCCCGCGAGTGGGAAGGTAAACAACAAAACGCAAGCCAGGAGACCTGCCTTTATAACAAATATCGAGCTCTCGGGAAAAAGAGTGTAGAATTATGACTTTAAAAAAACGTTTTGCTTTTTGTCTTTTATTATTGTGCCAATTTATTGTGGCGCAGAATGACTCTATTAATAAACTGAAAGAAGTTGTAGTTTCTGATGCTAATCTTAAAAAATATTCGGCTTCTCAATCTGTTCAGGTTTTGAATGATTCTGTTATTGATAAAAACCAGGCTTCTTTAACCTCTCTTTTAAATTACAACACTGTCATTTATTTTAAGGAAAATGGTTTGGGAATGACTTCTGCACCTTCTTTTAGAGGAACCACAGGCGCACAAACCGCTGTTATCTGGAACGGAATAAATATTAATTCTCAATTTTTAGGTCAGGCCGATTTTAATACCATCGGAACAAGAGATTTTAATTCGATAACTGTAAAAGCCGGCGGAGGAAGTGTTTTATACGGAAGCAGTGCCATTGGCGGAAGCATTCACCTTAATAATGATTTACGATTTAAGAAAGAATTCTCAAATCACGTGTTTTTTAGTCTGGGAAGTTTTAATACTTTGAGTGCCAATTATCGCGCTATTGTTTCTTCTGACAAATATAGTTTACAGGTAAATATTTCAAGAAATAGCTCAGACAACGATTTTAAATATCCGGGAACTGACCAGAGAAATATAAATGGAGAATACTATAACACGAGTATGAATACTACTTTTGGTTATAAAATAGATTCTAAAAACACTATAAAAGGATACAGTCAGTTTTATGATTCTGAACGTTATTTTTCTTTAACTTCTCCTTCTGCAAGCAAAACAAAATACAACGACTTTAACACCCGAAATTTATTAGAATGGGAAAGTATTTTTAATCGTTTTACTTCAAAATTAAAACTGGCACATATTGGTGAATCTTATAAATATTTTCCAACTATTACCTCTGAACTTTTCACGTATGGAAAAGTCGAAACATCTCTCATAAAATACGATTTGGCTTTTGACGTCAATGACAAAATCAAACTTAATTCAATTATCGATTATACACGAAATAAAGGTTACGGATCAAGTATTGATAACGTGAAGAGAGAAATTGGTTCGGCTAGTTTATTATTAAGCCATTTGGTTACTGATAAATGGGATTATAATGCGAGTATCCGTCAGGAAGTAACTGATAATTATGGAAATCCATTTCTGTTTTCTTTTGGTACGAGCTATCAATTCACTGACTTTTATCGTGTAAAATTGAATACTTCAAAAAACTTCAGAATGCCAACTTATAATGATTTATTTTGGGAAGGAAGCGGTAATCCTGATCTAAAACCTGAAACTTCTTATCAGGCTGAAATTGGCAATGAATTTTTTGCAAAGAATTTCACTTTCTCCATAACGACTTATTACAATTCTATAAAAGACCTATTGCGTTGGGTTCCAACAGCAGGCGGCGGAGATGCCTGGTCTCCCGAAAATACAGATAAAGTGAGAGCTTACGGTGCCGAAATACTTTTGGAATGGAAACCAAAAATACAAAACCACCATTTTACAGTTAATGGAACGTATGCTTATACGGTATCTGAAAGCAAACAATTGATAAAGGGAGAATCTTTTTACAAACAATTAATTTATGTTCCCTACCATAAACTAACCGGATCTGTTGCTTACAATTGGAAAAAAGTATCTTCTTATTTTCAATATTTATACAACGGAGACGCTTATACAACACCTTTTAATAATCCTGCTACTAAAGTAAAAGATTATAATGTTGGGAATATTGGACTCGATTACGACTTTGGAAAAAAGAACAGTTATAAACTTGGATTACAAGTACAAAATATCTGGAACGAAAATTACCAACCGGTTGTTAGCAGACAAATGCCCGGAAGAAATTACACAATTTATATAAACCTTAATTTTTAAATACCATGAAAAGATTTAATAAACTATTTTTAGCTGTCATGATAAGCTCGGCATTTTTTGTGTCATGTAGCAATGATGACAACAACGATGAGACACCGCAAGAACCTCGTGGAAATTATGAAGGAGGATTATTTATTGCGAATGAAGGCAAATTGGATGATGCTAATGGAAATATATCCTACCTATCAGATGATTTAAAAATCGAAAACAATGTTTTTTCTACAATAAATCCTGAAAAAACAAAAAATGATATTATTCAATACATTGGTTTTAATGGTGATGCAGCTTATTTGATTGTAAATAATTCTAATAAAATTGAGGTAGTAAACAGATATACTTTTAAAAGTATTGCAACTATAACTGCAAACTTAAAATATCCAAGATTTATTGCTTTTGCAAACGGAAAAGGATATGTTACAAACTGGGGAGATCCATTAGTTGCTACGGATGATTATGTGGCAGTACTTGATCTTGCTACAAATACCATAAGCGCTACAAAAATTCCCGTAGTTGAAGGTCCGGAAAAAATTATTGAAAATGACGGAAAACTTTATGTAGCTCACAAAGGTGGTTATAGCCAGGGAAATTCATTAACTATAATTAATTCTGTAACTAATTCTGTAGTTACAAATTTTGTAATTGGAGATGTTCCTAGTTCATTAATCAAAGATAACGGAACATTATATGTTTTGTGTGATGGAAGACCTTATTATGATGGACCGGAAACTGCAGGTAAAATAGTAAAATTAAGCCTAAGCAGCAATACAATTACCTCTACAATTAATTTTCCTGATTTGACTCATCCTGGTTTTATGGATATTTATGACAGTAAATTATATTATACAGTTAATAACAATGTTTATGTTACAAATACAAACGCTACAACATTGCCAACTACTGAAATTTTTACGGCAGAAAAAGTAAGCAGTCTTTATGGTTTCTCTGTAAAAAATGATAAGATTTATATCGCCGATGCAGTAAACTACCAAGATCCGGGAGATATCTACATCTATTCTTTAAAAGGAGCGTTTAATAGTGAATTTAGTGTTGGAGTTGTACCAAACGGTTTTTACTTCAACAATTAATATTACCGGAAAAATATCTCACGAATATTTTTTCAGACAATCAATTACTTTATTTTTTTTATTTTTTTTGGAAAAAAAAGGCTTTCAGAGATGAAAGCCTTTTTTCTTTTTTATTGTCTTCTATTTTATTTTAATGCTCTTAAAAGTTCTTTTGGAGCAGTCTCTAAATACATTTCGTTTCTTATTCCGTTTATTTTTTTAGAATCACTAAAATAAGGTAAAACTAATTTTTCATTATCCTGAATTCTTTTTGCTGTCGCACCGGTAATTTTAGATATCGCAGCGGCTAATAATGGCTCATTCACTTCTCCTAAAACGCCGTAGCTTGTTACATATTCCGGCTCTAAGTATGTTGGTGTCAAACCGCTGGTATAATCTCCAAAACCATCTGAATTAGAAATTTTTAAAACCAAAGGCTGCATTGCATATTTATGATTTGGATTTACTTTAGATTTCGTAAAAGTTGGCGAATCATAAACCGTAAACGAACCTACATTTTTACCAATTGTGGTTTCCCCAATCTGAACAACCGTGATATAAGGTTTTAATCCATTTATAACCAATTCACTTGCCGACGCCGTGTTGTCAGTTGTCAAAATATATACTTTCGAAAGGTTTAAGCTATTTAAAGCAGCTCCATCTATATCTTTTACAAATCTGTCGTTTAAGGTCTCTAATTCCTCTGAAGTCATTCCGGCCATTTGTTTCAGGTTATATTGTCTTTTTGAGAAAACTTTACCTTCAAACTGTCCTGTAATCAAACTCGCTAAACGTGTTGCGGTACGAACAGAACCTCCTCCATTATATCTTAAGTCTAAAACTAAATCGGTGACCCCTTGTGTTTTTAACTCTCCAAAAGCCTGATTTAATCTCGCATCATAATCTGCATAAAAACCGTTATACATTAAATAACCAATTTTACGTCCGTTTGTGTTGATGACTTTGTTAATTAAAATTGGATTTTCTTCTAATGTTGTTTTGGTTAAATTAACCGATTTACCGTTTAATACAAAAGCAGATTGGTTGTAATCAGCTAAATTTAAAGTATAGCTCTCACTATCCAATAATAATGCTTCGTAATTTGAAACTGTCAGCTTTGTTCCGTTTACATGAGTAAAGAAATCACCTCTTTTAATAGCTTTAGTAGATGCATCAGAATTAGCTATAATATAGCGAACATAACCCACTAAGTCATTTGATCCTTCAGAAACTCTGGTAAGCCTGAAATCAACGCCATTGTTTTTACTAATTCCGTTAAGTTCTTGTTCTAAAACAGTATAATCATCTACAATCCAGCTAAAACGGTCGATTGCATTAATTGGATATTTGCTGACTGGTTTATTTAGTAAATCTTCAAATAAATCTTCCGGTTTTGAATATCCGGCTAAAAAAGAATTAAGGGCATCTGTATTTGCAAAACGATCATCGGCTAAATTAGGTACATCCGCCTGCCACAAATAAACTTCATTTAATCCTCTCCAGATAAAGTCATTTACTTGTAAATCAGCGGGCGCGGCAACGTCATCCTCATCTTCGCAGGACTGCAAAGAAAAAGCCAATAAAAATATTAGCAGGACACTTCTTAATATTGTTTTCATAAAAATATGTTTCGATATTGTATTAACGTAAAAATACTACCTTTAGTTTTAACATTTATAAGTTTATTGTATTTTTTTTAAGAAAAAAAAATCAATACTGTTGTAACAAAAATTATTGTGCCTCGTCTTGACTATATAAACGATCTGATAAAGGTTGTTTGTAAAATGAAAATGACTCTGAATTTATTAAACCAAAGTCGTTGACATTAACCAGCCAAAAACCAAAAATTGACCAAAAGATGAACCAAATTGTATTTATAGAATTAATTAATCCTTTTAAAGACAAGGTTTTTCGTCTGGCAAAAAGATTACTTACAAGCACCGAAGAAGCTGAAGATGCGACTCAGGAAGTGATGGTGAAGTTATGGAATAAGAAAGACAATCTGGATGCTTATAATAATATTGAAGCCGTGGCCATGACAATGACAAAAAATTATTGTCTGGACCAGTTAAAATCAAAGAGAGCCGGAAATCTTAAAATTGTACATAATAATTTTACAGACAGAGAGCCTCAATTAGATAAAAAAATAGAAGATATTGATAGTTTAGAATGGGTAGAAAAAATTATAAGCCAGTTGCCGGAACAATTACAAATATTAATACAGTTACGCGATGTTGAACAATATGAATTTGATGAAATTGCGAAAATTGTCGACATGAATGAAACGGCTATTCGGGTAGCACTTTCGAGAGCGAGAAAAAAAATTAGAGAATCAATGCTTAATACACACCGTTATGGAATTCAATAAAATAGAAGATATATTAGAAAAATACTTTCAGGGAGAAACTAGTATTGCCGAAGAAAATCAATTAAAAGAATATTTTTCTTCATCAAATGTTGCGCAGCATTTAGAGCAATACAAACCAATGTTTGGTTATTTCTCTCAGGTAAAACAACAAAAATCGACGCAAACAATACCACTAAAAACTAAGAAACGAAATGTGGCGTGGTTATCAATTGCAGCTTCTGCTGTTGTTTTACTGGGAATTGGGACCTATTTTTATGTTGGCGAAAAAGATACAGCTCCGGTTGTAGCGCAATCAGAATTGGGAACCTATGATGATCCGGAAGAAGCACTTGCCGCAACGCAAAAAGCTTTGGCCTTATTATCAAACAATGTCAATGTAGGTATCGAAAGTGTACAATACATTAAAGAATATGAGCAATCAAAAAACAAAATTTTTAAACAATAAAAAAATCAATCAAAAATGAAATCAACGATTCACGAATACAGAAAAAACAATAAAAAAAGCATGAGTAAAAATTTAATTTTAACCCTGGTTTTTGCATTTTTCACTACTGCTTTTTATGCGCAAAGCGCATTTGACAAGTATGATGGTCAGGACGATGTAACCTCAGTAATTGTAAACAAAAAAATGTTTGATTTAATGAGCAAAGTAAAAGTCGATGCTTCTGATAAAGAAACTGCACAATACATCAGTCTTATTAAAAAATTAGATTACCTGAAAGTGTTTACAACCAAAAATCCTAAAATTGAAGCAGACATGAAAGCTTCTGCAGAGAGATACATGAAATCTGCCGGTTTAGAAGAATTAATGCGTGTGAATGATAGCGGTAAAAACGTTAGAATAATGGTAAAATCAGGTGCGACTGATTCTCAGATTAAAGAATTACTAATGTTTGTAGACGGCGCCAAAAATGACGAGACTGTTTTATTATCTCTTACAGGTAATTTTGATATCAACGAAATTTCTGTTCTTACAGACAAGATGCAGCTTCCTGGTGGTTCTGACTTAAAAAAAGCCTCTAAAGGCAAAAAATAATATGAAAATCACTGTTTTTACCTCAGCCGTTTTAGCATTACTAACTTTGATAAGTTGTAGTTCTGAACCTTCATTACAGAAGTATTTTGTAGAAAATACAGATAAAAAAGATTTTATCGCAGTTGACCTTTCGCCAACTATTTTAAATCTGGAAAAAGCAAAATTATCAGCAGCACAAACAGAAGCTATAGAGTCTTTCGACAAAATGAATATTCTGGCATTCAAAGCAAATGATAAAAATCAGGCGCAATTTGAAGCAGAAAGAACAAAAGTCACTGCGATTTTGAAGAATCCAAAATACCAGCAATTGATGAAATTTGGTTCTGGTAAAGACGGTGCCTCAATAAGTTATGTGGGTACAGATGACAACATAGAAGAGTTTATCGTTTTTGCCAACAAAAAAGAAAGTGGTTTTGCAGTGGTTCGCGTTTTAGGAAAAGACATGAACCCGAATAACATCATGACCTTAATGTCTGTTTTGAAACAATCAAACATCGATATGGAACAATTAAAGCCTTTGCAGCAATTGATCAAACAATAAATACATCTTTTACTTACTTTATAAACTAAAAAAGCTCCAATCATGGAGCTTTTTTCTTATAATATTTGAAAGATAAACCCTAATAATATTTACCTTCATTTATTTTAATCGATAGTGATTTTAACTATATTTGTATATAACCAAAAATAAAAAATATGGTACAAAAAACATCGAATGCCTTTATTGCAGCGTCTTGGGTCGCACTTGGAGCAGGAATGATAGGATACATTGTGGGTCTGGCGAGAGCCGAAATGCTTTTAAACGAAAAAGGATATTATTTTACAGTTTTAATGTTTGGTCTTTTTGCTGTAGTTTCATTACAAAAAAGTGTAAGAGACAGGCTTGAAAAACTTCCGGTAACAGATATGTATTATGGTATTTGCTGGTTTGGAACACTTTTATCAATTGTATTATTAACGGTTGGCCTGTGGAATGCAACTATACTTCCAAGCGAAAAAGGCTTCTATGCATTTGCATTTTTATTAGCGTTATTTGGCGCTATTTCAGTACAAAAAAACACAAGGGATAATATGTCATTTTCGAATGAATAATCTCTTGAAATTATAATTCAAATAAAAACCAACTTCCAAGTTAACAAAACGAAAAAAGCTCCATAATTATGGAGCTTTTTTTATATCAGAATCTGAGTTATTATTTACTCAAATACATTTTTCTTCTAGAGTACAATTCGTAGAACTGATCGTCTTTTAAGTCATCAATAAACAAGATGCTTTCTCCCGTTGATTTCATTTCTGGTCCTAATGCTTTGTTTACATTATGGAATTTACTGAAAGAGAAAACCGGCTGTTTGATCGCGTATCCTTTCAATTGCGGATTAAAGTTGAAGTCCGTTACTTTATTATGACCCAACATTACTTTTGTAGCGTAGTTTACATAAGGTTCTCCATACGCTTTTGCAATAAAGGGTACTGTTCTCGAAGCTCTTGGATTTGCTTCGATAATATAAACCGTATCATCCTTAATCGCAAACTGAATGTTTATTAAACCAACAGTTTTCAAAGCTCTTGCAATTTTTACAGTATGATCTTTTATTTGCTGCATCACGAATTCTCCTAAGTTAAAAGGAGGCAATGTCGCATTACTATCTCCAGAGTGAACTCCGCAAGGTTCGATATGCTCCATAATTCCAATGATGTAAACATTACCATCAGCATCACAAATTGCATCTGCTTCCGCTTCGATTGCTCCGGCTAAATAATGATCCAAAAGCAATTTATTTCCCGGAATCGTTTTCAACAAGTTGATAACGTGTTCCTCAAGTTCTTTTTTGTTAATTACGATTTTCATTCCCTGACCTCCTAATACATAAGAAGGACGAATCAATAATGGGAAGTCTAAAGTGTCTGCAAGAGCAGAAGCTTCGTCAGCTGTTTCAGCAATTCCGAATTGTGGGAAAGGAATATGCAATTCTCTCAATAAGTCAGAGAAACGTCCTCTGTCTTCGGCTAAATCAAGTGCATCAAAACTGGTTCCGATGATTTTTACGCCATATTTAGACAATTTTTCAGCTAATTTCAAAGCTGTTTGTCCGCCTAACTGAACAATAACACCTTCTGGTTTTTCATGCTGAATAATATCGTAAATATGTTCCCAGAAAACCGGCTCGAAGTATAATTTATCAGCTGTATCAAAATCCGTAGAAACCGTTTCAGGATTACAGTTGATCATAATCGTTTCGTAGCCACATTCTTTTGCAGCCAAAACTCCGTGCACACAAGAATAATCAAACTCAATTCCCTGACCAATTCTGTTTGGTCCTGAACCTAAGACAATGATTTTCTTTTTATCTGTTACAATGCTTTCGTTATCTACATAACGCTCACCGTTTGCTTTTTCAATTTCAGCCTCAAAAGTGGAGTAGTAATAAGGTGTAAGCGCCTTAAATTCTGCCGCACAAGTATCAACCAATTTAAACACACGGTTAATATTCTGATCCATACGCAAAGTATGTACTTCACTTTCCAGACAATTCATCATGTGCGCGATTTGTCTGTCAGCAAAACCTTTTTGTTTGGCTTCAAGCAATAATTCTTTTGGAAGATTAGATACTTTGTAGTTTGAAATCTCTTTTTCTAAAGTATAAAGTTCTTCGTATTGTTTTAAGAACCACATATCGATTTTTGTGATTTCATGAATACGGCTCAACGGAATTCCCATTGCGATGGCATCATAAATTACAAAAACACGATCCCAACTTGCAAAAGTTAGTTTCTCGATAATTTGTTCGTAGTTTTTATATCCTTTTCCGTCAGCTCCTAACCCATTTCTTTTGATTTCTAAAGATTGAGTTGCTTTGTGTAAAGCTTCCTGGAACGAGCGTCCGATTCCCATTACCTCACCAACAGATTTCATCTGAAGTCCTAAAGTTCTGTCGGCTCCTTCAAATTTATCAAAGTTCCAACGTGGTATTTTCACAATTACATAATCCAATGTTGGTTCAAAAAGAGCCGAAGTTGATTTTGTAATTTGGTTTTGCAATTCATCAAGATTGTATCCTAAAGCCAGTTTAGAAGCAATTTTAGCAATTGGATAACCCGTTGCTTTTGATGCTAATGCAGATGAACGAGACACACGAGGATTAATCTCGATCGCTACGATATCTTCTTTTTCGTCTGGCGAAACTGCGAATTGTACGTTACATCCTCCCGCAAAGTTTCCGATACTACGCATCATTAAGATTGCGTAATCTCTTAGTTTTTGGAATGTTGTGTCAGATAATGTCATCGCTGGTGCAACCGTAATCGAATCTCCGGTATGAATTCCCATTGGATCCATATTTTCAATTGAACAGATGATTACAACATTATCGTTTTTATCTCTTAAAAGTTCTAACTCATATTCTTTCCATCCCATTAAAGCTTTGTCAATCAAAACTTCGTGAATTGGAGAAGCTTCAAGTCCGCGAGTTAAAAGCTCATCAAAATCTTCTTTTTTGTAAACCACTGCTGCTCCAGTTCCTCCAAGTGTAAACGAAGGACGAATTACAAGCGGGAAACCAAATTCCTGAGCGATTTCTTTTCCTTCTAAGTATGAAGTAGCTGTTTTTGCCGGTGCAGTTGGTACATTAATTCTTTCTAAAAGCTGTTTAAACTGCTCTCTGTCTTCAGTAATATTGATTGCGTTTACGTCAACTCCAATTAATCTTACTCCGAAATCCTGCCAGATTCCTTTTTCCTCAGCTTCCAAACATAAATTTAATGCTGTTTGTCCTCCCATTGTAGGCAAAACGGCATCAATTTGTGGATGTTCCTTCAGAATTTCAATAATCGATTTTGTAGTTAAAGGTTTTAGATAAACATGATCGGCCATGGTTGGGTCGGTCATAATTGTCGCTGGATTTGAGTTTATCAAGATAACTTCAATCCCTTCTTCGCGAATAGAACGTGCAGATTGAGATCCTGCATAATCAAATTCGCAAGCTTGACCAATAACAATAGGTCCTGAACCTATTATTAAAACTGATTTTATTGATGTGTCTTTAGGCATTTTATTTGTATTGTGTAGTTATATATGGTATTCAAAAATAATCTGTAGTGCTTTAAAAACTAGAATGTTGCAAGTTTTTTTACTGACAAGGTATAAAAAAAGGCGATACTAAAAAAGTAACGCCTTATTTATGTTTATAGAAACATTATTTTTTGTGTCTAGGCTCGCTAGAAACAGTTAATTTATGTCTTCCTTTTGCTCTTCTACGCGCTAGAACTTTTCTTCCATTCGCAGAAGCCATTCTGTCCATAAATCCGTGCTTATTTCTTCTTTTTCTTTTCGATGGTTGAAACGTTCTTTTGCTCATTGCTTTGTATCTTTAAAATGGTATCTAATATCTCTTTTCTGTTTTAGAATATCGTTATTCTAAAACCGAGTGCAAATATACAAAGACTTTTTTTTCTGGCAAGTACTTTAATAAAAATATTTTTAATTCATTTTACTATATTTGCAATCACAAATATACATCTATTATGTTTCACAAGAATATTAAACTTATTTTGGCCGGACTTCTTGTAGTTGCTGGCATTTGGCAATTTACTGAAAGTAATATCGGGAACGGAATCTTCCTTATATTATTAACGGCAATTCCGATTTTTCTTTACTTTAAAAACGAATTTATCCTTTTAGCTTTCCTTAAATTAAGAAAACAAGACTTCGAAGGTGCTAAAAAATGGCTGGCATACATCAAAAACCCGGAAGCGGCTTTAGTAAGAAAACAACAAGGATACTTTAATTACCTACACGGAATCATGTTATCTCAAACCAATATCAACCAGGCCGAGAAACATTTCAAAAAAGCTATCGAGCTTGGACTATCAATGGATATGGATTTAGCCGTAGCAAAATTAAACCTTGCCGGAGTTGCAATGTCACGCCGCAGAAAGCTTGAAGCAACTAATTTATTAAATGAAGCTAAGAAATTAGACAAACAAGGAATGCTGAAAGAGCAAATCACAATGATGAAAGATCAAATGAAGAAAATCTAAAATTGCTCAAATTCCAAATATTTAAAATCCCAAATTCCAATTAATGGTATTTGGGATTTTTTTTGTTGCTTTTTATTTTTTCAAAATATTATGGAATTTGGAATTTAAAAAATTTGGGATTTTAAAGATTTCTAATCTTCCAAGATGATCGAAGGCAAATTCTCATTCAGCCATTTGTATTTATTCAGGATCATAATATGGGTTCCTCCTTTTACGACAATACAGCTGTTGATATATTTTATAGGAAAAACATCATCATGATCACCATGAATATGAATCACTTTGGGATCAATTTCATTTCTGTCCCATAAAATAACTGATTCTACCGCCCATTGTAAATACTTAAGGTCACGAACCGCTAAAAACTTCTCGTACAGTTTAATTCGCTTATTGATTTTTTCTCCAAAGGAATATTTTGCCAGATTTTCGATATTCAAAATCAGCTTCATCGGAATCAGCTTGTAAGCTTTTGTAGTTTTACCAATTTTCATTCTTCTCGGAAATTCGACATTACTTCTCACACTCGAAATAATAATTACTTTTCGTACTTCGATATGTTTTGCAATTTCCTGAACCAGAATTCCTCCAAACGAAACTCCAATCAAAACCGGATTCTCATGTTTAATGTTTTTAGAAATTCTAAGCGCATAATCAGATAAAGATTCTTTTGCTTTTGGAATCTCCCATTCTAATAAACATACTTCAAAAACAGATTCATCTAATTTGATTCTTTCAAAAATAGCAGGACTAGCTGCCAGACCAGGCATAAAGTATACGGGAATTTTACTCATTTTAACAGAAACAGATTATGGTTACAGCTTTAATTTCAAGCTAAAATTACTTTTTTTAGCGATATGCACTGCAAATCTTACACCATAATTAATTTAAACAAAATAAAATCACAAAAACCGCACGCAACCCAAGCCTTTACAGGACTATCAAAAAATAATTTTATATTGAAAATCAAATGATTACCTTTGTAGTCATTATAACCAATATCAAAAGATCTTTCCAGGATTTTTCAAACAATACTATTAACGTTCTTTTTCTATTATTTTTTTAATTCAATCCCCAAAAAAACATGACTAATATGGAACCTATTGAAACTATGGAAATCAAAGACAATACTTTTGCAAGACAATTTGAAACCATAGTCCCTGAAGGATTACTTTCTGTTGAATATTCATTTCAGGAAAAGAAAATCTTTCTAACCAAAATCAACTCGCCAGAAGGTTTTGACAATCAAGCATTAATTGATGTAGTACTTAAAAACATCATGGAACTTATTATCGAAAAGAAATTCAGATTAATGCCTATTCATCCCAGAATTGTATTATTTATCAAAAAAAACCCTCAGTACAAGGAATTACTTCCTCCCGGAATTAGAATTTAATTTTAAAAATAGCCAATAAGTCATAGTCATAGTCCACCGATAACCATGCAAATAAGCAGCATTGTTAATCGGTGATTAATCTTTTGACCCACGAGCTTTTTAAATCTATATAGCCGCTCCCAAAGAAAACAGGTGCCGGCCCGTGACCATAATGCGTTAAAGTTCTGTAAAGAGACCCTACAAAATCAAGCATAAAAGCAAATAGAAAAAATCACTAAATACAAGCTTTACTATTTTCTCGAAAAAAAAAAGCACAAGATCTCTCTTGTGCTTTTTTTAGAATTAAAACCTTTAAATAATAATTAATCTCATAACAGTTCTACCAATCCAAAACCTACAATAACTGCTGTCCAGACTGCAATCATACCCGGAATCATAAAACTATGATTCAATATCCACGAACCTGCCTTAGTAGTTCCTGATCTGTCAAAATTGA